>Ga0255108_1000776_pt1 | contig 9383 bp, 6 predicted proteins | sample Law_Miss_RepA_8h_FD_188469 | JGI IMG/M metagenome (GOLD analysis project Ga0255108, IMG submission 188469) | Freshwater microbial communities from St. Lawrence River, New York, United States - Law_Miss_RepA_8h | ecosystem: Environmental > Aquatic > Freshwater > River | place: USA: New York... | reverse complement strand
CTGCAGTCGAGACGGGACGATAAAGTCGCGCGCACCCTCAGGGGTCGACTTGATCAGGATCGGTGTCTCTACCTCAACAAAGCCGTGCTCGTGGTGCACTTCGCGGATCGCCTGCACCATGGCGCTGCGCAGGAGGATTCGGTCGCGCAGTGGCTCACGGCGCAGGTCGAGGTAGCGGTACTTCAGCCGGAGGCTCTCGTCGACGGGGGCCTCGGTGTCATTGATATAGAAGGGTGGGGTCTTGGCCTGGGAGAGCACGGTCACGCTCTCACCGGCGACCTCAATGCCGCCGGTGGCGAGCTTCTCGTTCTCGGTGCCTGCACGTCGCGCTGCAACGGTCCCCTCAACGGCGATCACCCACTCGCTCCGGGCGTCGGTGAGAGCTGCGTGGGCTTCAGGGGCGACGGCGGCGTCAACGACCAGCTGCACGATGCCGTAGCGATCGCGAAGGTCGATAAAGACGAGGCTGCCGTGGTCGCGTCGGCGGTGAATCCAACCGGCGAGCCGCACGCGTCGACCGACATCACTTGGGCGCAGTGCGCCGCAGACATCGCTCCGAAGGCCCGTGGTCAGTTTTGCCGCGTCGGTCATGCTACCCCTCGTTCTGCACCAGGCGAAGTGCTGCGGCGATCACGCCACCACGCTCCGCTGGCTCCGCCTGACTCGCCTTGACGAGATCTCGCAAGGTGAGGCGCCCATCTGGCTCGACGATGATGACCGCCAACGCGCCATCGCGCACGGCACCCTCGAGTTGCTTCCCAATCTTGCGCGTGCTGACGTCGGCCCGTGCGCTCGCCCCAGCGGCTCGCAGTTGGCCAGCGATCGCAACGCGATCGGCCACCGAGTCGGGTTCAATGCCAGCAACAACGATGGCTGGACCGCCCGCCACTGCTGGTAGCAGTCCGCGCGCCTCAAGCGCGAGCACGACACGGTCGATGCCGATGGCAAAACCGATCGCAGGGGTTGGCGTGCCGCCGAGTAGTTCGACGAGTCCGTCGTAGCGACCGCCGCCACCCAGTGCCCCCTGCTGACCCTGCTCTCCGGGAAGGAGGTACTCCCACGCGGTGCGGGTGTAGTAGTCGAGTCCGCGAACCAGCCGTGGCGCAGCAAGCACGGTGACGCCGATCGTTGCCAGTCCCGCGGTGACCGCCGCGTGATGCGCTGCACAATCGGCACAGAGGTGATCGGTAATGACCGGTGCGCTTGCTGCGCGCTTCACCGCCGCTGGCTCTTTGGAGTCGAGCAGGCGTAGCGGGTTCGTGGCAAGTCGTGACTGATCGACCTCGCTCAGCTCCTGCGCGGCCGGCGTGAAGTGGGCGCGCAACGTCTCAACGTAGGCGGGGCGGCAGGTTGCACAGCCAACAGAGTTCAGGTGCACCTGCACATCGGTGAGCCCCAGTTCGCGCAGGTAGTTGGCACCGAGCTCAATCACCTCAAGGTCGATCCCTGGGCCACCGTCGCCGATCGCCTCGATGTCGAACTGCGTGAACTGGCGATAGCGCCCCTTCTGTGGGCGGTCGTAACGGAAGAGCTGCGCAACTGTCGCAAGGCGTACGGGCTGCGGCTGGGAGCGCATGCCGTGTTGGATGTAGGCCCGAACGGCACCGGCGGTTGCCTCAGGCCGAAGCGCCAAGGTGATCGCATCATCTCCACGAGGCTCTAGTCGATAGAGCTCCTTCGCGACGATGTCGGAGGTGCCGCCGACGGCGCGCTCAAAGAGTGCGCTCTCCTCGGCGATCGGCAACTCGATGCGTGCGTAGCCGGCGGCGTCTGCCGCGGCCCAGGCACGATCCGTCGCCCAGCCGTGCGCCGACGCAAGTGGCTCAAGCAGGTCGCGCAGTCCGCGAGGAGACTGGAAGCCGCTCACTGGTGCTGCTCCCGCGAGACGCTGCGCACGCCGCGGACGCGTTCCAGTCGTGCCATCAGCCTGGCAAGTTCACTAATAGAGCCGACGGCAAGGGTCATCAACATCTCCGCATTCGTTTGGCCTGTCGTCTGAACAGTAGCGGACAAGATGTTCACCTTCTGCTCCGCGACCACCTGGGTGATCTCCGTCAAGAGGCCGGTGCGATCAAGCCCCTCCACGCGAATCGTCACCGGGTAGCTCTCGGTGGTGGCCGGCGTCATCTCCCACTCCACATCGATGAGGCGCGACGCCTCGCGGGCAGAGGTTGAGGCGTCACAGCTGGCGAGGTGCACAGTGACCCCCTTGCCACGAGTAATGAAGCCAACAATCGGATCGCCTGGGAGTGGACGGCAGCAGCGGCCGAATCGCGTCAGGAGATCAGGCACCCCCTTCACGCGAATCCCGCCGGTTCGCTCAGCCGGGGCGACCGCCGCAGCGCTCGTACTCAGCGGCAAGAGTGACTTCGCGTCGTCCGAGGCAACGCCAAGGCGCGAAACCACCTGCTGTGGGCCGATTGCGCCGTAGCCGATCGCGGCGTACAAATCATCAACGCTCCCCTGGTTCATCTGCTTTGCGACCTCCTCAAGTCGCTCACGACCGATTGATTCAAGGGTGGTGCGGGCGAGGCGGCGAAGCTCGCGCTCCAGTGACTCGCGCCCGTGCAGAACGTTCTCGTCGCGCTCCTGGTGCTTGAACCACTGCCGGATCTTGTTGCGCGCCTGTCGCGTAGTGGCGACATTCAGCCAGTCACGACTTGGCCCATGCTTTCCGCGCGCCGTTACCACCTCAATAATGTCGCCCGACTTCAGCCGATATTCGAGAGGCACAAGACGGTTGTTTACCTTCGCGCCAATGCAGCGGTGGCCGATATCGGTATGCACCAGATAGGCGAAGTCGAGCGGCGTAGCGCCAGCAGGAAGCTCCTTCACGTCACCCTTCGGTGTGAAGACATAGACCTGGTCCTGGAACACATCCAGTCGAACGCCCTCGAGGAACTCAGAGGCGTCGGTAACGTCGCGCTGCCACTCCAAGAGTTGGCGTAGCCAGGCGAGCTTCGCGTCGTAGGCGGCATCCGGCTGCGTGCCATCCTTATAGCGCCAGTGCGCAGCGATTCCGACCTCGGCGACCTCATGCATTGATCTCGTGCGGATCTGCACCTCAAGTGGACGCCCGTCGAGTGCGACCACTGCCGTGTGTAGGCTCTGGTAGAGATTGTTCTTCGGCACGGCGATGTAGTCGTCAAACTGATTTGGAATCGGTCGCCAGACGCTGTGAACCGCGCCGAGAGCTGCGTAGCAGTCGCGTAGGTTCTCAACGATCACGCGGATCGCGTAGACGTCGTAAATCTCCGAGAAGTCGCTCGATCGGCGCGCCATCTTCTTGTGAATCGAGTAGAGGTGCTTTGCTCGGCCGGAGAACTCTGCCTCGATGCCCGCGCGCTCAAGCTCTGGCTTGAGGATGGCGATGGCACGATCAACGTAATCAGCGCGCAGGTCTCGTCGCAGCTCGACTAAGCTCGCCAGCTCGTGGTACCGCTCAGGCTCGAGCGCCTTGAAGGCGAGGTCCTCGAGCTCCCACTTCATCTGCCAGATGCCGAGGCGCTCTGCGAGTGGGGCGTAGATCTCAAGCGTCTGCCGGGCGATGCGGCGCTGCTTCTCTGCTGGCAGCGCTGCCAGGGTGCGCATATTGTGCAGTCGATCACCGAGTTTGATGAGCACCACGCGAATGTCTTGCGACATGGCAAGGAACATCTTGCGAATGTTCTCGGCGTGCTGCTCTTCAGCGCTCATTGCAGAGAACTTGCTCAGCTTGGTGACACCATCAACTAGGGTGCCGACCTCATCACCGAAACGCTCTGCGATCTCGGCGGTGGTCACCGACGTGTCCTCGGGAACGTCATGGAGCAGCGCGGCCACGAGGGTTGCCGCATCAAGGCCCAGATCAGCAAGAATCAGCGCCGCCTCAGCGGGATGGGTCACATATGGCTCACCCGAGGCACGCACCTGTGTGCCGTGCGCCTCGACGGCGAAGAGGAAGGCATCATCAACGAGGCGCGCCGCCTCCGCCGTACCGATTCCCGCAGCAACCTTGTCGCGCAGCGCCTCGCGGAGCGACTCGACCGGTCGCGCAAGCGCGCGGACCTTGGCGATTGGATCCGCCGGCGGGCGCTTTGCCCGAGGCGTCTTCTCTACTGGCTGCGGTTCGATGCTCATAGTTTTGGAGAATAGCCGAGCGCCGCAAGCGCGCTCCGCGCCGCCGCCGCCTCATCCCAGGCCTCGTCAACGCCGTGGCGTTCAATGGTGCGCTCGTGCCCCTTCCCTGCCAGAAGGACGACGTCACCCGGTTGGGCGGCGCCGATCGCCGCACGAATGGCGGCGGCACGGTCATGAAGGATCTCAAGACTGCTGCCAGCGCACGGGGCCGCAGCGAGGAACGCCGCTCGGATCGCCTCCGCGATGCGGTCAGGATCCTCCCCCCGCGGGTCTTCGTCGGCGATCCATACCAAGTCGGCGCCCGTTGCCGCTCGACCGACTGCTTCGCGTCGAACAGGGTCGCGCTCGCCTGCGGCACCGGTGACGAGCAGCAGGCGTCCAGTGGGTCCGCACAGTTCGCGCGCCACCGCCACCGACGCCGTCAGCGACGGGCCGGTATGGGCGAAATCAACAATGACGCGGAATGGCTGTGTGCCGTCAATCAGCTGACTGCGACCAGGAGGGCCGATCTCGGCCTCAACCGCGGCGATCGCTGCGGGGAGTGGCAGGCCCCATGCAGCGACAAGGGTGAGTGCTGCAGCCGCATTCGCGGCATTGATTCGACCAGGCATGCTGAGATGCAACTCGGCCTTCACTCCGTTGATGAGCACCTCGTGATCCGAGTAGGCATCGAATCGGGCAACCTGCAGCCCAGCCGCCTCTGCCGCGTCGGCGAACGGCTGCACCGCTGGATCGCTCGCGTGCACCACCACCACACGCGGCAGTTGGCGCGCACGACTCGCTGCACTGCCCACCGTTCTTGCCACGAGCTTCGCCTTGGCGGCGCGATATTCATCAAGGGTCGCATGGAAGTCGAGATGATCTGGTGAGAAGGTCGTATAGATCGCTGACGCGAAGTTAATCGCGCCGACGCGCTCTAGTTGTAGCCCGTGACTGGTGCTCTCTACAACTGCTGCTTCGTCGCCAGCCTCCACCATCTCGCGCAGCGCACGTTGCAAGGCGGGGGCCTCTGGCGTGGTCTGATGCGCCGCAGCCGCCCGCTGTGTGCCACCAACACGGCTGATCGCCGTGGAGATCAGTCCAGTGCGCAGTCCAGCGGCGGTCAGTGCGGTTGAGAGGAACGTTGACGTGGTGGTCTTGCCGTCGGTACCCGTGACGCCGATCGCGATGAGCCCTTCGGCCGGATCGCCCTCCCACCATGCCGCCGCAGCGGCGAGAGCGGCACGCGCATCACGAATGACGATGAGCGGCACGCTCGAGGCAATCTGCTGCTCGCACAGCACCGCGACTGCACCGCGTTCGGCCGCGCTCGCGATAAACGTTGCACCGTCTGCGATTCGCCCAGGGATCGCGACAAAGATGCCGCCCGTTGTGACGAGCCGCGAATCGTGTGTGGGGGCGCTGGTAATGGAGACGTCCGTTGATACAGGAGTCACTACTAGATGCAACTCCTCAAGTCGTGTAATCAGGTCGCGCAGTGGACGCTCCCTCATCAGCGACCTCCTCTCATTCGGCCGAGGAGTGACCGTAGTCGGAGTGCACGCGGGCGGAGCACGACACGGTGCGCACCCGCCATCGGCGTCCAGACTGCTCCGAACGACGCCTTGTGGGTGTAGAGACCATGCATTGCGTCGCCCTCAGCCGGAACATCCCGATGCCCAGCAACATCCACGCCGCCGAGATCGGTGATGCGACGCTCCCCTGCAGCAATCTTGATCGCGGTCCAACGCAACAGCGCGAGAGCCCCTGGAGTCTCCTTCCGCGCGATCGGATCGTCGCCCGATGCGTCGGTCGTGATGCGCTCACCATGTCGCAAGATGACAATGAACGCGACCAGCGTGCCAGCGGCGCCGCGAACGGCGAGGATCTCAGCACGTTCCGTCGCAACAAGTTGATCCCACCAGCGGATCATGGCGGCGGAAGAGCCGAGCGCGAACGACTTGCGCTGTGCCGTCGCTTCGAGCAGGAGCTGCACTTGGGCCCACAGTGCGGTGCGCTCAGGAGCAGGAGTGAGGTGCGTGATCCGCTCGGCAACAAATCCGGCACGCTCGGCGAGCGCGATGCGTTGTCGGGTGCTCTTGGTGATCCCCTCAAAGAGGTCAGCCTCCGATGTTCCGGTCGCGCTAGCGCGCAGCACCATCGTGTGTTGGCTCGGAAAAATCTCGTCGCTCTTCTCAAGGCCGGCGTTACGGAACGCGGCCTCGGTCGCCTCGCCAGCCGGCAGCCACGGGTCTGCATCCAGCGAGACGAGTCCGTACTCCGCTCCGAGCCAGGTGGCGGCGCGCTGAATGCGCTCTGACACAGCCACCGCCTGAGCCACCGTGGCACCCCACGGAGCGAGTGGTCCACGCGGCGCATGCCCCTTCGGGAGGCCGAAGAGTGGGGCACGATTCAAGAGGATGCCGAGTGGCGCGTCATCAATCTCCAGCGCGATCGCTTCACGTCCAAGGCTGGATCGATATGTAAGCCAGGCGCTCCCCTGGTGCACGTCGCCACCAGGCGCATCGACGGCGCGCGCATCCCAGTCGCGCTGCGCCTCCAGAGAGCTCAGGTCGATGCGGCGAATCGTCATGTGGCTGCCTCGGCGCGCAGCAAGATCGCACGCATCCTCTTTGGCGCGAGCGGGGCGATGCGGCGGAACAACGGGAGTGCCTCGCGACGTCGCGCCAGAATCGTGAGGGCGACATAGGCGGCAAGCCCGGTTGTGGTGCCCAGCGCTGCAACCGCCGCACCAGGGATGACCCCCGCAAGTCGTGCACCCTCAAGGAGTGGCGACGTGATCGCAGCGGCGAGACCAACGGAGAGGAGCGCCGCAAGGAGCGCGAAGAGGGTGGTGCCAACGACCGTCGCGACGTTCAGCACCTGCTTGTGCGCAATGAGCAGAGCAATCAAGACGGCAGCCTCAATCCACGTACCCAGGGGGAGCGATGTCGCAATACCTGTCACCCCCGTGAGCGGCACCGACAGGGTCGCCAAGGCGAAGATCACGAGACTTCCGCCAATCTCAGCGATGGTGGGGCGCGCCGTATCGCGCAAACCGTAGAAGAGGCGCACCGCGACCGAGATCACCCCGTGCGCAACGAGGCCAAGGAGGAGGAGCCGGAGCAGATCCGCCGTCGCGACCGCGGAGGCGTTATCGATGTTTCCACCGACTACCAGCCGCACCGCGTCATACGAGAAGAGTGCGCCAAGCGTGGCGATGGGAGCCATCATCCAAATGACGACACCGATGCTGGAGGTTGCCAGCGTCCGTACCGCCGCAAGATTTCCGCGTGCCGCCTGAGCCGCAACCTTTGGAAGGATCGCGATGCCAATCGAAGAGGTGACCAAGGCAAGTGGTACTTGCAGGAGGGTGAATGCGTACGACCAGATGGTGATCGCACCTGGACCAGTCGTTCCGGCGAGTGAGATGAGATAGGCCAGCAGTAGCTGCACAATGACGACAGAGCCGACACGCGGCAAGAGTGAGCGAAGGGCATCGCGGAGGAGCGGGTCGCGGAAGTTTGGCAGTGCTGGACGCAAACTGCTTCGCATCAGCACAACGCCAGCGATGACCAGCACCGCAATCGCGCCAACTGCGGTGCCGATTGCCGGGCCATACCCACCAGCGGCGCGACCGCCAATCAGCGCGCCGGCAATCGTGCCAGCGCTGTACACCAGACCGGTAATGGCAGTCACGCCGAACTTCGATCTTGCGGCGGCGGCGCTGGTGCAAACGGCGGAGAGTGCCAGCGCAATCGTTGCCACCAGCAGGATGATGCTCAGGTCTGCCGCCTCTCGCTGCTGGGCGCTCGGTAGTCCGCTCACCAAGAGGCCGCTGAGTGCGCCTGCGCCAACCACAACGATCACCGAAAAGAGGCCGAGGAGAACGAGCATGGTAACGAGCACTGAGCCCACGAGCCGTTGCGCCCTGCGGCGTTCGCCGCGCTCAAGCAGCGCACTCAGCTGTGGAACAAGAACGGTCGCAATTGAGCCTGCGGCAACAAGTGCGAAGACGATGTCGGGGATGCGGAATGCGGCAAGGAACGGGTCGAGCGTTCCAGTCGCACCAAAGACGGCAATGAGGACGGTGATTCGCGCCCATCCGGCGATTCGCGATGCGAGTGCGCCAGCGGCCAGAACAGTGCTGCTCTGCGCAATGCTCGAACGAGCAACGGGCTTATGTCGACGCCGCGTCATGGCTTAGCCCCGGCACGCCGTGCGCGTGGATGCGCCGATTTGTAGAGCCCGCGTAGGCGTGTGGTTGATACATGGGTGTACACCTGCGTCGTTCCGAGGCTCTCGTGTCCGAGCAACTCCTGCACGACGCGCAGGTCGGCACCACCGTCGAGGAGGTGCGTGGCAAAGGAGTGGCGCAGCGTATGAGGATGAAATGCTTCTGGGAGACCTGCGGCACGTGCGATGTCGTCGAGTCGCGCACGGGCACCACGCTCTCCAAGCGCTCCGCCGTTGCGATTCAAGAAGAGTGCAGAGGCCTGGGTCGTGGCGAGGCCAGCGAGCGCCGGTCGACCATCTGACAAATACGATTCAAGCGCGCGGCGGCATGGCGCGCCGAAGAGTGCGACGCGTTGCTTGTCACCCTTCCCCGTCACCTTCACCTCCCCACGACCAAGCTGCAGGTCGGCGACGTTGATCGCCACAACTTCCGCAATGCGCAGGCCAGCGCCGTAGAGGAGTTCAATCAGCGCCGTATCGCGCAGCGCTAGCGCAGCCGAGGTGCCAATCCCGGCCTGCGCGATGAGCTGCTCCACTTGTGCCTGTGACAAGACATCAGGGAGCCGCTTCTCGCGCTTCGGACGGGCGAGTGCATGCAGTGGATCCTTCGCCACACTCCCCTGCCGCACCCAGAATCGATAGAAGGTGCCGAGTGCGGCGAGCCGCTGCTGCACGGTAGAGCGCTCTCCATCTTCACTAAGGAGCGCGATATAGCGGCGCAGGTCCGCCCGGCTTGGCGTGCGCCAATCGATCCCCTCGGCGTCGTACCAGGCAACGAGCCGCTCCACCGCCGTGCGGTACGAACGTTCTGTTGCAGCGGAGAGCGCGCGTGCGCGCAGGTGCATGATGAAGGGGGCGATGCGCGGGTCAGCCGCGGCAGAAGAGAGCGACGCCGCGGGAGCCGGTTCGCGGCCCCGAGCCATTAGGCCGTCTCCACCTTTTCAGCCGGCGCCTCCGCGACCGGCTCAACGGCGACAGGCTCCGTCGCGGGATCCTTGCTCTTCGCCTTTGCCTTGGGCTTTGCCTTCGCCTTGGGCTTTGCCTTCGCC
>Ga0255108_1000754_pt1 | contig 9554 bp, 7 predicted proteins | sample Law_Miss_RepA_8h_FD_188469 | JGI IMG/M metagenome (GOLD analysis project Ga0255108, IMG submission 188469) | Freshwater microbial communities from St. Lawrence River, New York, United States - Law_Miss_RepA_8h | ecosystem: Environmental > Aquatic > Freshwater > River | place: USA: New York... | reverse complement strand
ACCGTTCACCACGGGCAGATTGTTCAACAACACTTGGGATTATCGGCATCGCATTATTTCTCCGTCATTCGTCAGGGACTAACTAACCTTCAGCTTCAGCATCGGCCTTCTTGGTGCGCTTACGTGACGCAGGCTTAGCATCAGTCCCCTCGGTTTCAGCTACAACAGCATCTTCCGTTGCTTCTTTAGCCTTGGCGGTTTTACGCTTTGGCTTCGCGGGGGCTTCATCGGCAGCTGGATCGACAGCAACAGGCTCAACGGATGTAAGCGCTTCGTTCGCTGCACGCATTTCATCTGCTGTATAGGAATTTTCAGAAACGACAGCTTCAGAGCGTAGGAAGGCCAGAATCTTCTGCGTCATTGCCTGATCACGGTATTGATTCAGCGTATTGTTCTGCTCTGCGTACTTGCGTACAGCACCAGCGCTAACCTTCGCAGCAACAGCACGTGCTTCAATCTGCACATCGACATCTGCGTCATCCACAGTAATCGACTCTTCGCGTGCAATCTGAGCGAGCGTCAAGCTGTTGGAGATTCGGACACGTGCCCCAGAGGACATCTCGTCCAAAATCTGCTCAACTGACTTGCCAGTAGCGGACAGATATTGCTCAACCGTGACGTTCTGCTCACGAAGTCGCTCTTCCAGCTGGCGTGCTTCCGCTTCGACTTCTGCACGCAGCAGGATGTCAGGGAAGTTTACTGTTGCGTTTGCAACAGCGGCCTGCACAAGCTTGACATCCAGTTCGTTGCTGGACATCTCATCCGATGATGCATTCAACCCCTCGCGAATTGCAACTAGTAGTTCATCAACCGTCTTAGCCGTTGGATGCGCCTTTGCAGCAAACTCGTCATTCAGTTCAGGAAGGTTCTTTTGTCGAACTTCCGTTACCGTGATGCCAAATGTTGCCTTCTTGCCTTGCAGTGTCTCATCAGGGAAGTCGGTTGGATAGATTGCCTCAATCGTCTTGACATCACCTGCGGTAAGTCCGGTCAGGCCATTATCGAGATCAGGGATGTTCCGTCCAATCTCAATCACAGTAGCCTTCGGCTCTGCCAACTCAGGAAGATCCTTGCCTTCGACAGTTGCTGTGAGGTCCACCAAAACCATGTCACCCGTTTGCGAGATTGCACCATCGACAACCTCAAACTGGGAATGACGGGCTCGGAGCTGCTCGACCTGCTCAGTGACATCTGCGTCAGTGATAATCAGGTTTCGCTTCTCAACTTCAAGACCCTTGTACTGGCCGAGTTCAACATTGGGAGCCAATGGAACCGTAGCCTTGAAGACCAAGTTCCCACCCTCTGGATATTCGACAAACTCAAACTCAGGGTCGTGGAAAGGAACTACGCCTTCCTGCTCGAGCGCAGCCTTGTAGATGTCCGGAACGGACATTTCAACTGCACGCTGACGGACTGCACTTGGGTCAACATACTTGAGAGCCATTTGCGCAGGTACCTTGCCGCGGCGGAAGCCAGGCAGCTGTACTTTGGCAATGGCTTGTTGCTCAGCCTTTTTGCGAGAACCCTCGAGATGCTCTTCACCAACGGTGATCGTCAGTTGAACCTTACATGGGTCAATCTGTTCATTTACAACCTGCATCGCAAACCTTCTCCTTGCCCCACCATAGTGACCAGTAACAAAATAAAAGGTACCGGACGCATAATGCACCAGTACCCGCTAAGCCACCCAAATATGGGGGAAGCGGGAGACGAGATTCGAACTCGCGACATCTACCTTGGCAAGGTAGCGCTCTACCACTGAGCTACTCCCGCATGACCTTTGCGTGATGATGGGCGAGAGGGGAGTTGAACCCCTACGCCTTGCGGCACTGGCTCCTAAGACCAGCGTGTCTGCCATTTCACCACTCGCCCTTATCGAGCTTGTCAACGACCGATAAGATACCATCCACACAAAGCGCTGTCAAGTCAACCCTGCTCTGTAGCCTCTATTCTAAGAGGTTCAGAACCCTCACTTGACTCTTCGATCGCATTGTCCTCGACTTTGCGGAACACAACAACTGCTGTCTCCCCTTCGCCGTCCAGTACGGCTTCAATAGTATCACCTGATGTGAATCTTCCAAGCAATACTTCATCGGATAATGGATCTTCGACCAAACGCTGCACAGCTCGTCTCAGTGGCCGGGCACCGTATTGAGGGTCAAAGCCAACAAGAGCAAGCCTGTCAATGACTGCATCCTGCACAAGCAGCGTCATCCCCTGCTGGACGACCTGCTTACGAACTGATGAGAGCATTAGATCAACAATCAAACGGATTTCCTTCGCCGTCAGCGATTGGAAAACGATGATGTCATCCAGGCGGTTTATAAATTCCGGCCGGAACACCCTCTTGATATCCTCCTGAATCCGCTCTTTCATCGCAGAGTGTTCCGCCGCCGTAACACCTTGTAGGACATCCTTACGGAGGCCAATGGATGGTTCTCTGTTGATGTGCTGACTTCCGATGTTACTGGTCATAATCAGAACACAGTGACGGAAATCAACGACTCGTCCCTGAGAATCCGTCAAGCGACCATCTTCCATCACTTGCAACAGCAAGTTGAAGACCTCTGGGTGCGCTTTTTCGACCTCATCGAGCAAAATCACTGAGTACGGATTTCGCCGAATGACCTCAGTAAGCTGACCGCCATCCTCAAAGCCAACATACCCTGGAGGCGCACCAACGAGACGTGAAACGGCAAACCGCTCCATGTACTCGCTCATGTCGATACGAACGAGCGCATCCTCTTTTTCAAATAGGAATGCAGCAAGTGCCTTGGCGAGCTCTGTTTTACCCGTGCCAGTTGGTCCGACAAAGAGGAACGACCCCATTGGGCGCCGCGGATCCTTCATGCCGCTTCTCGCACGTCGCACAGCCTTGCTGACAGCAATGATTGCTTCATCCTGGCTGACGACACGTTTATGAAGGGCCGATTCCATTTGGAGCAGTTTTTGCGTTTCTGTTTCAACGAGCCGGGAAACAGGAATCCCAGTCCAGCTCGTCACAATCTGCGCAATTTCATCCTCACCAACGATGAGCGGAATGGACGCACGCTTCTCTTCCCATTGCGCCTGCAAATCAGCAATCCGCGTCGTCAAGAAACCCTTCTGCTCTTCAAGAAAGGTTGCCCGGTCAAAGTCACTCTGCTCTGCAACAACAACAAGCTGCCGCTCGATGTCAGCAAGCTCATGACGAGCATCCCGTAGCGGCTGTGGAGCCGTCGCTGCACGTAAGCGTACACGCGATGATGCTTCATCAATAAGGTCAATTGCCTTATCCGGGAGGAACCTGTCGGTGATGTACCGGTCTGACAACCGAGATGCCGCTTCCAAGGCGTGATCGGTAATCTCAACCTTATGGTGGCTTTCGTAACGGGAGCGCAACCCCTTTAGGATTTCCACGGCTTCTTCGACAGATGGCTGCTCAATCTTGACCATCTGGAAACGACGAGCAAGAGCCGCATCCCGTTCGATGTACTTTCGGTACTCATCGCGTGTTGTGGCACCTATACACTGCAGCTCGCCACGCGACAAAGCTGGCTTCATGATATTGGATGCATCAATTGCACCTTCCGCAGCTCCGGCACCGACCAGAGTATGGAGTTCATCGATGAACAACACAATCTGACCATCCGAGCGACGTACTTCCTCCATCACCCGCTTCATACGCTCTTCGAATTCACCGCGATACTTGGTACCCGCAACCAGCCCAGGCATGTCAAGAGCAACAATACGCTTGTCGGCGAGGATTTCAGGCACATCGCCTTCAATAATCCGCATCGCCAAGCCTTCGGCAATCGCGGTCTTACCAACACCTGGCTCACCAACGAGAACCGGATTGTTCTTGGTTCTGCGGGAAAGAATCTGTACAACACGCTCAATTTCCGCACTACGGCCGACAACTGGATCCAGTTTGTCTTCCTTGGCCATCACGGTGTAATCGCGTCCGTATTCATCCAGAGCTGGCGTACGACTGTTGGAGCGACTCGGTGCAGCAGTACTTGCACCCGTTCGGGCTCCGGCCGTAGCTGGCTCCTGATCTTGCAGGCGCCGGACTTCACGGCGAGTCCGATCTAGGTCAACTCCAAATTTCGCCAAAACACGCCCGGCAAGTCCATCGTTTTCACGAATAAGACCTAACAGGAGATGCTCAGTTCCAATGTAGTTGTTGTTGAGCTGCCGAGCTTCATCGTACGCGAGGTCGATCACACGCTTGGCACGCGGCGTAAGCTGCATGTCAGGTCCAGTTCGACCATCCCCTTTGGTCACTTGCCGCTCGATCTCCGTACGGACCCGGCTAGCAGACACACCTAGCGTCTCGAGGATTCGAGCAGCCACGCTGTCACTCTCCCGCACCAGTCCCAGTAGCAGATGCTCGGTCGAGACATAATTCTCACCAAGCCTGCCAGCTTCTTCCTGGGCGAAAAACACGACACGACGAGCACGTTCAGTAAATCGTTGCCACACGTTGGCGCAACCTCCGGATGTATAATTGTATCGCGTCAGGGACCGTAACTGTGACATGTAGCCCGTCTTGGATGTTTACCAATGTCGTCCATCCGTTAGGCTTACATCATGGTGTCCTTAAGAAAACCACGAACAACCTGCATTTGAACTAAGCCATCGTGCTGGCGCGACTTAAACCCTGCGACTAAGACTCTCAATGCTAATGCTGTGTCAAACCGAACGTTGTAACCAAGCCGAGCAGCCAATAATGCGGCACTAACTGCGTGGACAAAATCATCCCGGGTAATAAATGGCTGTTCAAAGAGATTCATCCACTTCAGATAGTTGATTGTCTTATTCCGATGTTCACGTAGGAGTTCTGAAATAGCATCCCGCTCCGCCTCATCGACCAGAGAGATAACCCGCGTCAGTTTTGCAACCAGCTCATCAGCAGTTCGGCCATACGATGTACGGTTGCTGAGCTGAACCATTCCTGCCGTAACATCACTTGCTTCACCCAAAATTCCACGCACACTCATGTCAAGGGAAACGAGCAGAGGTTCGACAACAGACCACTTACCAGTCAACATGAGACCAGGTAAGTGCATCCAAACACTCACTCTCATGGCAAGTCCCGCATTCGCCATACTCGCAGTCAAGAAGCCAAACCGGTTTTTGTCAAAGGCAAATGGGAATTCAGTCGCCAGCGTTCGCTCCAGCTCAAATGTTGAAGCAACTGTGTCCTGTAGTTCCAGTCCCAGAGCGACCGTACTTATGCGAAAGTGGTCTTCATCACCGATGACGACGACTTGGCCAGATTCAGGGATACCAAACACGGCAACACTCTCGTGAATGGAATCTGCTGTAACGAGAAAGTCATCCGGACAGATCGGCAGACCTCTCCCATTCGAGCACTCGATGAACTGATGATTGGACAGGACCCGCAACACAGACGCACGCAGAAACAGGAATTGCTCAAGGGACATCCGGCCTGGAAACGCGAGACCAGAGATGTTTCTGGCCATCCGAACACGCGTCGACAACACGGACGGGCGGATGCCTCCAAGGTCCGTCACAGTGCCTTCGTACCAGAATGGGTGGTTATACATCGGGACTACTTTGTGATTGTGATGAGAGTCACCTCAGGTCGACAGAGCAACCGCGGTGCCAGCCAGCGCATGTGAGGTACAAAAGCAAGTCCGAGCCCGCGGGAAATGTAGAGATAAGCACTTATGTCGTCCTTGACGTTGAGAATTGCTGACAGCTCAGCTGGCGTAAAAAGCCCCATCGCAATTCGTCGCGAAAGTGGATTCTGCGTTCGGATAGGACCAAGCCAGGGTAACCGAAGCTGCCCTCCATGTGTATGGCCACTCAAAACCAAAGCTGGTTTATGGGTAAGAGCTGCCCGGATCACTTGCGGTGAATGTGTGATCAATAACGAAGGACAGTCACGATCAACATCGGAAAAGGCAAGATCAAGGTCATGAAACCCATAGTAAGGGTCATCTGTGCCAACAACATTGAACTCACAATCGGCAACCTTGCATTTGACATTTGCGTTATCAAGCATTAAGACTCCGAGATCGCTAAGCTGATCTAAGTAAGCCTTTCGGGCATCTGGATATAACTTGTGCTCTGCGTTACCACAGACTCCGAACATCGGTGTGTTTGGATATCGATCACGTACCAGCGCGACAAAGCGGAGTGATGTCGCTATCCCAGCCTTGCTGCCAAGAAAGTCTCCGCCAAAGACAATAATGTCTACTGGACTTGCAGGTAAGCAGCGCACGAATGCAGCTTCACGCTTCCCCCATTCGTGGTGATGCATATCTGTCAGAAAGAGAATGCGAACTCCAGCGGGAAATGTTGGCACAGGAATATCCACCTGCACCAGCTCACATTGAAGAGGCTCAATCAGGAGTGCGTAGAATGAAAGACACGCCGCGAGGATAAGGAGGCCAATGCTAGGACCAAGAGTCACAGAATCTTATACCCGTTTGGTTGCTTTGTGATTCCAACGAATTGCAACTGTGTCCACAATCATTCTGATTGCATGGCGAAAATATGATGCTGCGTTTCCAAAGGCGGCAGCACCGGGTTGATGGGCCCATTTGACGCCAACTTCACGAATCGAATAGCCGAGTGCCTTTGCAACAACCAAACATTCGACATCAAAAGCAAATCCATTGATAACGCAGCGTCTGAAGCTCTCTTTCGCCGAACCAGATGTCCACAGTTTAAACCCACATTGCGTATCTTGAAACGGTAATCCAGACACTGACCTAACGATGAAGTTGAACAATCGTCCCGCAAGCTCACGAAGAATCGGCTGTCGTACAGAGAGTGTAGATGTCTGGAGCGGCCGGCTGCCGATCGCAATGTCAGCACCAGCTAAGATTGATTCCTTTAGAAGGTCAAACTCAGAAAGTGGCGTCGCCAAGTCGGCATCCATCATGAGAATTAGATCACCAGCAGCCAACAGCATGCCGTGGCGAACCGCGGCCCCCTTCCCTTGATTGCAAGGGAGAACACTAAAGGTGATGGCCGGAAAGTTGTCTGCGAGAGATGATGTACCATCGGTACTACCATCATCTACCACGATCACTTCGAACTGCTCTGGGCGAGCTGCAATCCAAGATGTTAGGGCGATCAGCGTTCTGGGAAGGCGCTTTGCTTCATTGAATGCGGGGATGACAATTGTAACGTCCAACGCGCCGGATTCTATCATGCGGTAGCATCAAAACGATGTTTGATGAACCCGGCCTTCGCTACGCTCATCAGGCGATGCGAACTACCTTTGAATTTTTCTTTCCCGGACCCGACACGAGTAGGTATCAAGGTATCGCCGAGGACTGTGCGAATGAGATTGCAGAAATCGAACTGGCGATCAGTCCTTATCAGGAAGGTTCAGATATTCAGCGTCTCAACATTGCTGCGGGTAGTGGTGAGTGGGTTCGTATCGGATGGCCAACACTGACATTGCTCAGAATGTGCCATTCGCTGTTTATAGAGACACGCGGCACGTTCGCACCCTTTGACGGGTTGCGGACGATGCGATTGTCTGGCAAGGTTCTTGACCCGATAACGAATCATCTAGTCGAACAAGCTTCTCACAGAGTCAACGATAACGTTCAGCCAATAGAGTTCCATCCAGATGGACCGATGGCCCGCTTGGCTACGACCACGTTAATTGACTTAGGCGCAATCGGCAAAGGGTGGGCCCTCGATAAGTGTGCTGAAGTGGCATTCGATGTTGGGGTCGACCGGGCATTCTTCCATGCAGGTGGTTCATCGATGATTGCTATCGGTGAGAACTGGCCGGTTAGCATCCCGGGATTACTCGAAGATGTCACCCTATCAAACACATCGCTAAGTGTAAGCCGACGTGTCAACCCGGATGCTGGAGGCGTTCACATCGCTACCAGTGCGCAATCAGGCGATTCAACGGATGTAGTCGCACGGGTTATTGGCTCTAGCTGTGCGATAACCGATGCACTATCGACGGCAGCAATAAGCGGGACTATGGGCTCTTGGAAGAGTTTCGAAGGATATGACACACGGGTCATCGTGATAGACAATCCGTAACCAATCGGATAAAGAGCCACAAATTGTACTTTGCCAGGTTTGGTGCAAACTGCACATCCGAAAGCAGAACAAATTGTCTGCTCTGAACAACGTGTTAGGCAAAAAAATACGGCCTGCGGTAAACCGCAAGCCGACCTGATTCAGGTGGTAGTTAGGAGACACGGTTATTGTTGGTACACTGCGGCTACATCTTTACTAAATCAATCCAATGAACCTATCAACTACAGCAACAAGCATTCTAGTCATCTGGTACATTGCTGGCTCGCTGATCAGCATCTCGATAATCGCAGCAATGACCGTAGCCCTTATCAAGTTATCCAAGCGACTGGAGTCTTTAGAGAGCAAGATCACTCCGCTAATCGATCAGACATCCGAGATTTTGAGAACCGTGAATAAAACTGTAATTCAGGCAGAACCGGGAATCGAGCATATCTTGTCCAATGTTGAGTCAACGACGGGCAATGTTGCGAAGACAACCGAAACGGTCGCTTCGGCGGCGTCAAGGATCGCGAGTAATCCGATGGCCGAAGTAACGGCGATGAAGGAAGCAGTTCTCAATTTGGGCAAGCGTGGTCGATGAATATCTTTCTTGTATGATCGTCCGATTATAACAATAGGTATCTCGGAAGCTTATAGGCGATTCATCTCACATTGACGCGCCTACCCTGAAATGATTGTGGCTATGTCACACGCAAACCGAAGAGTAGTGTTGATAGCTGGAATGTCGAACCTTTCCGATCACCCGAGGACGAAAAACTTCCAAAGTTCGATACCTGAATCCTTGTAATCCCTTGCAACCAGATGTGTGTCTTTCAGCGATCACCGGCCGGATTCGCGGAAAAGCGCAGGTCAGGTAAAGCACTGAATGACACCCAGATCAATCGATAAACCGCGTCTAACGATCACGGTCCTTAGAGATGATGTTCGATATTGGTGTTTGCCCACTGTCTACGGGATTCATTCCGGTTCAAGCGACTTCGCACCACCGATACGCATGCTAGTTGCCAGTATCCCGTAGAGGTTAATGAGTAACTGCGAGAATTAAGGAATAATGAAATGATCCCATTCACCCAAACAACTAGGACGTGAATCACCCTTGGATAGGATTGCTCTCCTAAACTCTCGAGATCCTGATCTATACCAGTGGCATTAACAAAAAACACCGTGCATTGGAGCTTGCTATGTCATCTAGTAGGGAACGCATTGAATTTCGCAGTAGGTTATTTGAAGATGCTATCGCCATCTAATATTAATAAACCACGCAGCAACAGACCTTGATTCTGGCATTGTGCTATCTTGCCAAGACCTTGTGGTCCAAGCTGCATTTGCAGTGGGACTCGAGCTTCCGTGTTCAGAGACGGGGATGGCGGTGGATCAACCGCTGCTCAGGTTATCATTCGTCAGCTTCTGCTTGTCGCTTCAGATGCCACTGCGGCCTTCCGCCGCCTTGTATGTGTTACACAACCAAGCCCTCCGCTGCCTTCCGTATTGTCTCTCTTAAACGACCAACCCCTCCGACGCTTTGC
>Ga0255108_1000738_pt1 | contig 9721 bp, 7 predicted proteins | sample Law_Miss_RepA_8h_FD_188469 | JGI IMG/M metagenome (GOLD analysis project Ga0255108, IMG submission 188469) | Freshwater microbial communities from St. Lawrence River, New York, United States - Law_Miss_RepA_8h | ecosystem: Environmental > Aquatic > Freshwater > River | place: USA: New York... | reverse complement strand
CGGCAAACCTGCTGACGGCTTCATGGGCGCGTTGCCCGAAGGCAAGGTCAAAGAGTTCTTGGACAAGCATTTGCCCGGCGCGGATGAATTGATCGCCGAAGAAGATGTGAACGCCGCCGAAGCCTTGCTGGCCGAAGGCAATGCCGATGCAGCATTGGAGAAGTTGCAAGAAGCCTTGGCGGTCAACCCGGCCAATGACGATGCACGCTACGAATATGTGAAGTTGCTGATGGCGGTGGGCGAGTTGGACAAGGCCCAGGCAGCGCTGGCGCCTGCCTTGGCGCAAATCCCTTTGCAACTGCGCTTTGAGGCATTGCACCATTGGGGCCAAGCCTTGCAATTTGCCCACACCGATGAACGCGCCCAATGGCAAATGGCGCAGTTTGATGCATTGATCGAAAAAAACAAACGCGATTTCGACACCCGTCTGGCCAAGGCGCGTTTGTTGATGGCCGCCGCTGAATGGACCGATGCGATGGACGAGTTGCTGGAAATCGTCATGCGCGACAAAACCTGGAGCGAAGAGGCGGCGCGCAAAAACATCGTTGCTATTTTGGAATTGCTGACCCCGGCCAAGCCCAAGGGCGAACAACCCGTGCCCGGCAAAAGTGCAGGCGGTATTGAACTCACCGGCAAAGCAGCTGCGCTGAATGACCCGCAGGCTGAATTGGTGTCCAAGTACCGCCGCAAATTGAGCATGGCTTTGAATTAAGACCGGCAGAACCTGCGGACGTATGCCGTTAATCTGCACACATGCGTGACCTTAAAAATCCACAGAAAAATCCCTTTGTGCTGGTCAGTTTCTGGCTGGTCTATTGCTTGGTTTTGCTGGCCTGGTTCAGCTACAGCCAAGCATTGAAAGGCTGGCTATGCCTCAACTAAACCCCGTCACTTTGTTTGCCGCCGAGTCGGCCTACAACCAAGCTTTGTTTGATTACCGGGTACGGGCCGACCGCATCATGGTGGGGATGAACCTGTTTTTGACGCTGGTGTGTCTGGCCATCGCGCCCTACCGGGGCACTTGGCTTGAGGCTGTGCTGATCGGCCTGCCGACACTGGGCCTGAGTTACTGGTTGCAAAAAAACCAGGCGGGTGAATTGATCACCCGCATCACCATGGCGTGTGCGTTCATGGTTTACACCAGCTTGATGATCCACCAGTCCGGCGGCGACATTGAGGCGCATTTCGCGGCATTCGGATTGATCGGCGTGTTGCTGTACTACCGCGACTGGCGCACGATTTTTGCAGCCACCGTGTTCATTTACCTGCAACATTTGGTGGCCGGTTACGCGCAATACAAAGGCTTTGCGGTGTATGTGTTTGACACATCTGCTTTTTGGCGGACGTTTGTATTGCACGTCGCGTATTTTTTGCCCTTTGTCGGCATGATGGGCTATTTGTCTATTTGGTTGCGCCGCGAAGGCATTGAGCAGCAACGCACCATCGCCCAAGTGCGCAGCAACGAAATTGATTTGATGCAAGCGCGCGACCGCGCCGAAGTCGCCAACCGCTTAAAGAGCGAAATCTTGGCCAACATCAGCCATGAAATACGCACGCCCATGAACGGCATGCTGGGCTTGATTCAGTTGTTGCGGGAAACCAGCTTGAGCGACAAGCAACGCGAGTATTTGCAATTGACGCAAAGCTCTGGCGACCAGTTACTGTCCATCATCAACAACATCCTGGACCTGTCCAAAATCGAATCCGGTGCCATGGACATTGAGTCCACGCCGGTGCATTTGCCGAAGTTGTTGGAATACACCGTGCGCTTGTTTGAGCCGCCGGCCCACAAGAAAAACCTGTTGTTGCAAGTAAAGCTGGACCCCAATACGCCCGAACATGTGATGACCGATCCGGTGCGGTTGCGGCAAATCCTCAGCAACCTGATTGACAACGCGATCAAGTTCACCGCCGAGGGCCGGGTGGAGGTAGAGGTGTGGTCCGAGTTGGCGCCGCAGTCTCAGCAACTGCGTTTGCATGTCTGTGTGCGCGACACCGGCATCGGTTTTGATGGGGCCCAGGCCGATGCCTTGTTTTCCCCCTTTGTGCAGGCAGACAGCTCGATCACCCGCCACTTTGGCGGCACCGGTCTGGGCTTGGCCATCACCCGGCGGCTGGTGCAAAACATGGGCGGCTATATACGCGCCGACAGTGCGCCGGGCCAGGGTGCAGTTTTTTCTTTCAGTGTGGTGTGCCAACAGGTGACCGTCGCCAAATCAGAGCCGCCGAGCACGCACGAAGCTTCGCCCGCTGCTGCTGCAAAGCCATTGGATATTTTGCTGGCCGAAGACAACCCGGTGAACCAAATGGTGGCCAAGATGATGCTGGAGCAACTCGGCCACCGCGTCAGCCTGGTCGCCGATGGCCAGCAGTGTTTGCAAGCGTTGGCGCAACACAGCTTTGATATGTTGTTGTTGGACGTGATGATGCCGAAGATGGACGGCATCGCTGCACTCGCAGAGATACGACGCAGCGAAGCGGAAAGTGGGCAGCACCTGCCGGTCATGATGGTGACCGCGCATGCCATGCTGGGCGATGAAGAGCGGTTTCGCTCATTGGGCGCGGATGGTTATTTGTCCAAGCCCATTCATTTGGCGAACCTAGAAAAAGAAATTGCCCGCTTGGGTTTGACCGAGCCAGCCAATCCGCAGTGAACCGAGCGCGTGCTCAGGCCGATTGCAAACGGGCCCAAGCCTCTTGGTATTTCGCCGCCGTGAGTGAAATCACCTCGTCGGGCAACGCAGGTGCCGGTGCGCTTTTGTTCCAAGCTGCGCCGTTCAATTGCGCGGTTTCCAGCCAGTCACGCAAATACTGTTTGTCAAAACTCGGCGGGTTCGCACCTTCGCGGTAAGCGTCGGCTGGCCAGTAGCGCGATGAATCCGGTGTCAATACTTCGTCCATCAACACCAAAGTGCCTTCGGGACTGAGGCCGAATTCGAACTTGGTGTCGGCGATCAAAATACCTTTGGCGGCGGCGATGTCATACGCGGTTTCGTACAGCGCAATGCTGATGGTGCGAATGCGCTCGGCCAGATCCGCGCCGATCATGTCAACCGTTTGATCGAAACTGATGTTTTCGTCGTGTTCGCCAGCGGCAGCCTTGGCCGCAGGCGTGAAGATGGGCTCGGGCAGACGCGAGGCATTGTGCAAACCGGCGGGCAAAGGCACGCCGCACACCGATTGCGATTGTTGGTACTCTTTCCAACCGCTGCCAGCCAGATAACCGCGCACCACCGCCTCCACAGGAATGGGTTGCAAGCGTTTGACCAGCATGGAGCGCTGCGCGACATAGGGCTTCTCGGCATCAGAGACAACGGACTCCGGGGCTTGCATGGTTAAGTGGTTGGGGCAAATATGGCCCAGCTTGTCAAACCAAAACAATGCCATTTGGGTGAGCAACGCGCCTTTGCCGGGGATGGGCTCGTTCATCACCACATCAAACGCGCTGATGCGGTCAGATGCCACCATGAGAATGCGGTCCTCCCCCACGGCGTAGTTGTCACGTACTTTGCCGCGCGCCAAAAGAGGCAAGGACCCGAGGGTGTGGGAATGCAGCGTAAGGTTCATGGCAGGTGAATGGCCGGTGTTTCATGTGGGCAGTGGGTACAGCCAGATAAAACTCCCTTTTGCATGAGGCGCAGACCTGTGGACATCAGTGCACGCTTTGCGCCAACATGCCTTGCTGGTATTTGGCCGCCATCATGGGCAGCGGCGTCGGTTTGATTTTGCTGCCTTGTCCCTCGCAGCCGAATTCGATATAGCGCTGCTTGCAAATTTGCTTGGCGGCTTCGCGTGCGGGCTTGAGCCATTCGCGGGCGTCAAATTTGTCCGGGTTCTCAAACAAGAACTGGCGCACGGCGGCGGTCATGGCCAAACGGATATCGGTGTCGATGTTGATTTTGCGCACACCAAAACGAATGGCTTTTTGAATCTCCTCGACCGGCACGCCGTAAGTCTCTTTCATGTCGCCACCGAACTGGCGGATCTTGGCGAGCAAGTCCTGCGGCACGCTGGAGGAACCGTGCATGACCAAATGCGTGTTGGGAATGCGTTTGTTGATGGCTTGAATGCGGTCCATGGCCAAAATGTCACCCGTGGGCTTGCGGGTGAATTTGTAAGCGCCGTGGCTGGTGCCGATGGCGATGGCCAAGGCATCGACCTGTGTGCGCTGGACAAAATCAGCAGCTTGTTCGGGGTCGGTCAGTAATTGCTCGCGCGTCATGGTCGCGTCCGTGCCGTGGCCGTCTTCCTTGTCGCCTTTCATGGTTTCTAGCGAGCCTAAACAGCCGAGTTCGCCTTCAACGGTGATGCCCAACTTGTGCGCCATCTTCACCACCTCGCTGGTCACGCTGACGTTGTAGTCATAGCTGGCAATGGTTTTGCCGTCGCCTTCCAAACTGCCGTCCATCATCACCGAGGTGAAGCCCAGGTCAATCGCGCCGCGACACACCACCGGGCTTTGGCCGTGGTCTTGGTGCATGACCAAGGGTACATGCGGGTATTCTTCGATGGCGGCTTGAATCAAATGTTTAATGAAAGACTCGCCGGCATATTTACGGGCCCCTGCACTGGCTTGCAATATCACCGGCGCACCGACCTCATCAGCCGCGGACAAGACCGCTTGTACTTGCTCTAAATTGTTGACGTTGAATGCGGGAATACCGTAGTTGTGCTGCGCTGCATGGTCAAGCAACTCACGCATAGAAACCAGTGCCATGATGTGGTGTTTCCTCTAAAGAAAAAAATGGGCCGACGTCAGCCGACTCTGCAAATTTTCAACATGTTAGTGCCTCCGGGCGAGCCCATGGGTTCGCCGCAAGTGATGGCATAGACATCTCCGCTGTTGACAATGCCGCGCGACTTCAGGTGTTGCTCGGCTTGGCGCAATGCGGTGTCGCGGTCGGTGCTGGATTCCACCAGCAAGGCGTGCACGTTGCGGTACAGCGCCATGCGGCGTTGCGTATTTTCGCGTGCGGTCAGTGCGTAGATGGGGATGTGTATGCGGTGGCGGCTCATCCACAGCGCGGTGGAGCCGGAATCGGTCAGCGCCACGATAGCCTTGGCGCCTAAATGGTGGGCAGTGAATAACGCGCCCATGGCGATGGTTTGGTCAATGTAGGCGAATGTTTTGCCAGTGAAATCCGCGTCCAACGCAACCTCTTCGGCATCTTCTGCCGCGCGGCAAATTTGCACCATTTGCTGCACGGTTTCCAGCGGGTATTTGCCGACCGCGGTTTCCGCACTCAACATGACAGCGTCGGTGCCGTCGAGCACCGCGTTGGCCACGTCGCTGACCTCTGCGCGAGTCGGCACCGGGTTGGTGATCATGCTCTCCATCATTTGTGTGGCGGTGATAGCGACCTTGTCCATTTCGCGCGCGAGCTTGATCATGCGTTTTTGCAAAGCGGGTACAGCGGCATTGCCGACTTCTACCGCCAGATCGCCGCGCGCGACCATGATGCCGTCAGACGCCCGCAAAATTTCTTCCAAATGCGGAATGGCTTCAAACCGTTCTATTTTGGCGATCAGTCCAGGTTTGTGTTTGAACGGTTCAGCCGCGACATTGCACAGCTGACGCGCCATTTCCATGTCGGTGGCGTTTTTCGGAAAACTCACAGCCACGTAGTCGGCCTGGAAAGACATGGCGGTTTTGATGTCTTCCATGTCCTTGCCGGTTAAGGCTGGCGCGGTCAGTCCACCGCCTTGTTTGTTGATGCCTTTGTTGTTGGAGAGTTCGCCGCCCATCTTCACCGTGGTGTGCACTTGTTCGCCAGAGACTTTGTCCACCGTCAACACAATCAAACCGTCGTTGAGCAGCAGCAAATCGCCAGTTTTCACGTCGCGCGGCAGTTCTTTGTAATCGAGCCCAACGCCTTGAATATCCCCTGGTTCTGTGCGCGAGGCATCAAGCACAAACGGCGCGCCGGCTAGCAACATGACTTTGCCTTCAGCGAATTTGCCGACGCGGATTTTCGGGCCCTGCAAGTCGGCCATGATGGCCACGACGCGACCAGCTCGTTTGGCGGCTTCACGCACCAAAGTGGCTCGGTCGACATGGTCTTGGGCCTTGCCATGGCTGAAATTGAGCCGAACCACATTCACGCCGGCGCGAATCATGGCTTCCAGCACTTCGGGGTCGCTGGATGCGGGCCCCAGGGTGGCGACGATTTTGGTGGCGTGATTTGGCATGTTTGTCCTGAAAAACGAGTCTGTATTGTCACACGCAAAAGAAGTCCCTTTTGTTAAAAACCCCGCGGTGATTCGCTAAATATTTGCAAGTTTGGTGTGCAAATTTCGTCAGTGCTGCTCAGACACGGGATTTGACTTGCTGCCTAAAGTGGGCGGCATGAAAAAAAACTTGCCTCCTATCGACAGCTTGTGGTCTGCCACTGGACAGCCCGGCTTGTTGACGCTGGCGCGCCAAGGCCAGGTGCGGCATTACCGCAAGCATATGTTGCTGATTCAGCAGGGTGACTTCGGGCATCAAATTTACCTGGTGGTCGCCGGACGTTTGCGTGAATTCAGCATGTCGAATGACAGCAAACCGCGCGAAATCACCTTGTCCATTTGGGGCGCCGGACAATTGGTGGGCGCGCCCGCGCTGGACGGTGGGCCGCATTGTGCAAGCGTCATCACGTTGACGCCGGTGGTGTGCGTGGCGGTGTCGCGCGAGTCGGCGTTGGCAGTCATACAGCACACCCCGGCCATGGCCATGGACTTGCTGAAAATGGCCTTGCAGCGGGTGCGTTTGGCCACTGAAACCACGCGCCGGGCACTGTTTTCTGACGCTTACAGCCGATTGATTGCACTTTTGCAAGGACAAATCGACAACGCCATCGACCCCCATACCGACATGCGTTGCCAGCCCATGACCCACGCGCAAATTGCCCAACACATCGGCTGCAGCCGCGAAATGGTCAGCCGGATCATGAAAGAACTCATCAATGGCGGCTATGTGGTGCGCGAGCGCGACAAGGTTTACAGGGTCTGCAAGCGCTTACCCGAGCGTTGGTAGGGGTAAGGCCCGTATAAGCTTGGGTTGGCTACAATCAGTGCAGAACTGAGCAGTTGCCCCGAGGCGGCGCAAGACTCAGCGCACTTGCCTGTTTTGGTGCCCTTTGCCTGACTTATGAACCCTACTGAACAACCTATTTCTCTTGATCAACCCATGCCTCATCGCAAGGTGATCCGCGAATGGCTGGTGCCTTTGTCCGAACGAGTCACTTGGCGCGCCATGGCGTTGTTGCTGCTTGACTATGCGGTATGGGCAGCTTTGTTGGCCGGCACTGTTTTGTTCGAGTCCTGGTGGGCGAAGTTGCTGTGTGCCGTGGCCATGGGTTTCACCATCGGGCGCTTGTTCATCATCGGTCATGATGCCTGCCACCAAAGCCTGACGCCGCACCGTGGCCTCAACAAATGGGTCGGCCGCATCGCCTTTTTGCCATCGTTGACCACTTTCAGCTTGTGGGACATCGGCCACAACGTGGTGCACCACGGCTACACCAACCTCAAAGGTTTTGACTTTGTTTGGGCCCCACTCACCCGCGAAGAATTTGCCAAACTGTCATTTGCTGGCCGCCTGCTTGATCGCGCTTACCGCAGCGGCTGGGCGCCTGGCCTGTATTACATGATTGAAATCTGGTGGAAAAAAATGGTGTTCCCCAGCGCCAAAGAAATGCCTACACGTCGCCCTATCTTCACCAAAGACAGCTGGTTGATCACTGCGTTCGCCGCGGTTTGGGTTGGCGGAATGGTTGCTGCTGCGCTGGCTACCGGCCAAAACGTGGCATGGGTGTTGTTGTTCAGCGTGGTCGTGCCGTTTTTATTCTGGTGCGCCATGATCGGTTTTGTGGTGTACGTGCACCACACCCATGTGAAAGTGTCCTGGCACGATGACCGCAGCGCTTGGGCCAAGGCCCAGCCTTTCGTGTCCACCACCGTGCACCTGACGTTCCCATTCAAGATCGGCGCGCTGATGCACCACATCATGGAGCACACCGCACACCATGTGGACATGAGCATTCCGCTTTACCGCTTGAAGCAAGCACAAACCAAGTTGGAAAACCTGCTGCCCGGTCGAATCATCGTGCAGCGTTTTTCATGGGGCTGGTATTTCCAAACAGCGCGTTCTTGCAAGCTGTATGACTTCACCCGCCAGTGCTGGACCGATTACAAAGGTCGCGCCACCAGTTCACCTGCACTTATACCGGCTTGATGGGGGTGTGTGCGCAGCAACTGGCGGTTTTGTTGTGCGCATCCATGCTCGGCGTGGCTTGGCCCAGTTTGGCACAAGAGGCGTCTAACCGATCAACGGTTACCGTGTGTGCTGAAGCGGCCACCAGTTACGCCGCGCAAACCGAGGCCTACAGCGATGTCATCAAACAATTGATGTTTGACACCCGCAATAACCCGGCCGAGCAAGCCCTGCGTTTAGACAAACTCCAAAACCGTCACGACGATTTCAAACAAACGGCGTTGCCCCTAGAACAAGAGCGTCGCGTCAAACTTGCTTTGAATCTCAAGGATGCCGAGTTCGACACCCAAATCAAAAGCTGGGTGATCGGCAACTTGCTGGCTTTTGCCACAGACAAATATGGCCAAGACAAGTTGTTTTTTAAGTTCTATATCGTTAACCGCTGCAAGCAACAGTTTGCCGCGCCTTGATTTTTCATTAGGCGCGGTTTAAGCCGCGCGCTTCATCAGTATCTCAAACGCGGGCAAGGTTTTGCCTTCCAGCACTTCTAAAAACGCGCCGCCGCCGGTAGAGATATAGCCAATGTCTTTTTCAATGCCGTACTTGGCGATGGCGGCCAGCGTGTCGCCGCCACCGGCGATGCTGAACGCAGAGGAAGTGGCAATCGCATGCGCCACCACCTTGGTGCCGTTCTCGAAAGCCGCGAACTCGAACACGCCCATGGGACCGTTCCACACAACCGTGCCGGCGGCTTTGAGTTGCGTGGCCAAGCGCGCAGCAGTGTCAGGGCCGATGTCCAAAATCAAATCGTCGTCGTCCACCTCGGTGGCTTTCTTCACCGTGGCTACTGCGTCGGCAGAAAAGGTTTTGGCGCAGACCACATCGGTGGGAATTGGCACCTCGGCGCCGCGCGCTCTCATGGCTTCGATCACCGCTTTGGCTTCGCCCACCAGGTCCGGTTCGGCCAGGCTTTTGCCGATCTTCAAACCCGCAGCCAACATGAAGGTGTTGGCAATGCCGCCGCCCACAATCAACTGGTCCACGTTGCGCGCCAGCGATTGCAGGATGGTGAGTTTGGTGCTGACCTTGGAACCGGCGACGATGGCGGCCAGCGGGCGCTTAGGCGCAGCCAGCGCTTGGCTGATGGCGTCGATTTCGGCGGACAACAAAGGACCGGCGCAAGCCACAGGCGCGAATTGCGCGATGCCGTAGGTCGTGCCCTCGGCGCGGTGCGCGGTGCCGAAGGCGTCGTTGACATAAATGTCGCAAAGTGCCGCCATTTGCTTGGACAGCGCTTCGCTGTTTTTCTTTTCGCCGACATTGACCCGGCAGTTTTCCAGCATCACCACTTGACCGGCGGCGACAGATACGCCGCCCACCCAATCCGCCACCAGCGGCACTTCGCGGCCCAGCAACTCGGCCAAGCGCTTGGCCACTGGTGCCAATGAATCTTCGGGTTTGAACGCGCCTTCGGTCGGGCGACCCAAGTGAGAAGTGACCATGACGGCGGCACCGGCGTCCAAAGCC
>Ga0255108_1000720_pt1 | contig 9842 bp, 9 predicted proteins | sample Law_Miss_RepA_8h_FD_188469 | JGI IMG/M metagenome (GOLD analysis project Ga0255108, IMG submission 188469) | Freshwater microbial communities from St. Lawrence River, New York, United States - Law_Miss_RepA_8h | ecosystem: Environmental > Aquatic > Freshwater > River | place: USA: New York... | reverse complement strand
CTCGGCGATACTTCCACGGCACGATGCCTATCGCTGCTCCATGCGGGGCGACAACTGATTTCGATACAACCACAGCAACCCATAAGCGATACCCAACCCCAACAAGGCGCCAAAAAACACATCGCCCACATAATGCACCCCCAAATAAACCCTCGAATACGCTATCGCCGTTGCCAAATACATCAAACCCAATCGCCACCGTCGGCCCAAACCCAACAACATCATCGCCGTTGAAAAAACAGCAAAAGAATTGGCAGAATGACTACTCACAAAGCCAAACCTGCTGCCCGGAGGTCCATCGGGCAATCGCGGATTCAGCGAACTTTCCCAAGCCGGTCTCACCCTGGCAAACATGGGTTTACAAATTTTCGAACTGATGCTATCTGCCAACCCAAAAGACGCCACTGTGAGCAAAATCGGCACCCAGCATTTCACGCCAAACTTTCGCCAAAATAACCAAATAAACACCGCGTACAATGGCACAAACGCCCACTTACTGCTCAAAAAAATCATCATGGGATCCAATGCAGGACTGGCCCATCGCTGGTTGATCAACACAAACAAATCGCGATCAAAAAAATCTAACACAAACAACATCGAAAGCGAATATCAACTTTTCCTGGAAATCACCACAATGCGGGGCGAAGTTTTCGCATCAAACGCACCCAATTGGTCGTCGCCAAACACATCCACCACCTGCAGGCCGGCCTGAACATGCAATTTCAGTAGCGTTTCAGAGTCGAAAATCCTCACTTGCTCTTGAAACACATGCGTTTGATCGCCATCGGTAACCGCAATGTCCTTCACGATGTGGCTTTCTGTACGATGTTTTCGCGTTTTAAACCCATAACCCCCGCGCTCCAAAGCTGCCTCTTGCGGCAAATCATCAAGCACAGACACTGCATTCAAATAATCCTGCACCACATAACCGCCCGGTCTGCATGCCGCTGCCATGTTTTTCAATACTTGAGCATCCTCGGCCGGATCGTCGAAATACCCAAAAGATGTAAACACATTGAAAACCGCATCCATCCCCGAAACCGGAAACGGCTGTCGCATATCATGAACCAAAAACTCAGCCCCTTCCACACCCAAGCCCTTCGCGATGCCGATGCTGTTCTCACTCAAATCAAACCCGCAAACCCGCAAACCCCTCGAGGCCAAATGCGCACTATGCCTACCTTTGCCGCAAGCCACATCCAAAACCCTCATCCCAGAATCAAGTTTCAAATGCGCCAACAATCGATCCATAAACGCCGCAGCCTCGGCATCGTTGCGATGCTGATAAAGGGCGTGATAGTACAACGTATCAAACCAAGATTCAAACCATTCCATACCCACTTTCAAATTATTTATCAAAGGTAATGTAACTTTTGGCATCCCTTTCGCGTATTAACAAACAGCTGCATGACGGTATCGGATTATAACAAGTGCGTGGATCTCCACAGCAATGCGGTTTTCCGATTCGCGCTCAAACAGTTACGCAACCCCGATGACGCCAAAGAAATTGTACAAATAACCTTCGAAAAACTCTGGATGAAACGCAATACTGTAAACATAGACACCGCAAAGAGCTACCTGTTCACAACGGCCTATCACAGCATGGTAGACATCTGGCGCGCGCAAAAACCCACAGAAGACATCCACAATTTAGCACACGCAAAACACCCCACCACCGAAGCCTCTGCCTACACCGGCCTGATGGAATCCTTGGAAAAAGCCCTCTCACAAATCAGTCAAATCCAAAGAACCGTGATTTTACTGCGCGATTACGAAGGCTACTCCTATGCGGAAATCGGCGAAATCACCGGACTCAACGAAGCCCAAGTGAAGGTGAATATCTTCCGTGGCCGACAAGCACTCAAAGACATTATCGGCAACCCCAACAACCTCATCTAACACCATGAAACCATCTCCCATCACCGACGAGCAAGCGTGGCAATTGTTTGAACTGTTGGAAGGCAATTTACCCAAAACGGCTGCCGCAGAATTACACCAAGCGATGCAGGGCGATGCCAATCTGAAAGCCCATTATGAGGCCTTGGCTCAAACCTATTTGCAACCTACCACCACACTTTACCCCGATGCCCCGTTGCTGAAAAAGAAGACTTCCAACCGCACTGTGCTGTTCTATGCTTCGATGTCGATCGCGGCCTCCCTCGTCATCCTGTGGTTCTTCAAAGCCAGTATCGCCACGCAGAACATCGCCCCGATACAATCACAAATAGCAAAAACAAGTCCTTCGGTTGACGTAACCACGCCTTCAAACACAGAATCAGCGCCACCAAAACCGTCACTCAATCGTCAAGGAACCAAGCAAAACGTTGCAACCCTTGTGGATCGAACCCAGCAGAAACAAACTTGGGAAACAACATCCACTGTTACAGAGAATCCCAACAAACAAGATATCCACCCGTTGATTGCAGCCACTGAACCCATTCGAAAAGTGCGCAACATCAACGACAGCGTGAATACCCGCAAACCATCTCCCAACAAAACAGCGATTGTAGTCGCCCAAAACGACATGCCATCGCCCAGCATCTCCCAGCAAAAAACCAGAAAAGAATTGCTGAAATCCTTCTATTTGGATGCGCGGAGAATGGTAGAGAACGGTCATCTACCGCACGTGAAAGTAAAAACCGTGAACAACGACGCCGATTGGATGCCTGAATTCCAAGTGGGACTCACCCTCGAAAACAACGTAATATTGACTTCATTTAACCCATAATCATCCCAAAAACCCTTCAACCATGATACAAAAAACCATCATTGCAACCCTGTTGGCCCTGTTGAGCGGTGCGCCGTTTTTGAAAGCCCAAACCATGGATACTACATCGGTAGACACCCTAATTTCCATTACTGATAGCTTGATTAGCGAAGTAATCCGCGAAATCAAAAAGGAAATCAAAGACGAAGCCAAAGATCTCAAAGTCGAAATCAAAGATGGAATCAACGAAGTAGAAATTGAGATCATTGAGCGAGACACCTATCGCATGGTAAAGCGTAAACGCAAACCCAAAGCCACCATCGAAGAAACCCGACAATACTGGGGATACAACACCCAAATAATCAACGAATCGGAGATGAAAACCAACCCCACTCAAATGGGCGATCAATCCAATTTCCTTCCAGAACTCAGCAATGCCAAGAGCATCCATTTCGGCATAGAGCAACAGTGGGGATTCAACCTCATTCGCGGAAAAGTGCGCGTATTTACCGGCATTCGGTACGATATTCACAACTACCGTTTCCAAAACAATTACACCCGCCTCATCCAAGACCAGCCCGAATTTACGGCAGTTGAAGTGGGCGGCCCATTAATTGACCCCATTCCGGTAGAAAAGTCCAAAGTCGTGAGCAATTACATTGGCATTCCAGTTTCCTTGGGGTTCCAAGACAAACCTGGCGACAATTCCAAATTCAGCGCTAAAGTGGGCGTACATGCTGGATATAGGGTTAGAACCCATACCAAGATTAAGCAATCGGGTGGTAACGTTGAAAAACAATTCGACGATTTCAACATGAACGATTTTTACCTATCGCCTTTTGTTAATGTAAACTACGGCGATATGGGCCTTTATATGCGCTATCCGTTGACCAATTTGTTCAAGAGCGGACAGGGAGCCAGCACACAATCCGTTCAATTCGGCATCACGCTGAAGATGAGTTAAGACATTCCACATAGGCTATTTATGTTGGTTTAACCGAACTAAGCCTCGTCGATGACGGGGCTTTTTTCGTGGAAGACCCACCCGTTTTTCGTATCTTTGCAGTAACAGCAACAGCCATGAACCCACGTCAATGGAACTCCATCAAAACCTATTCAGACATCCTGTTTGAACAGCACGGCAACATCGCCAAGGTGAGCATCAACCGTCCTGAAGTATACAACGCCTTCCGTCCGCAAACTGTGATGGACATGTTGGATGCTTTCGACATCTGCCGCGAGCGCCCCGATATCGGCGTAGTCATCCTCACTGGTGTGGGCGATAAAGCATTCTGCTCTGGCGGCGATCAAAATGTAAAAGGCATTGGAGGATACGTAGACGACAATGGTGTACCCCGTTTGAACGTCCTAGACCTACATAAAAAAATCCGCTCACTACCAAAACCCGTTGTTGCGATGGTGAACGGCTATGCCATCGGCGGCGGACACGTACTTCACGTAATTTGCGATCTAACCATTGCCGCAGAACATGCCAAATTCGGACAAACCGGCCCCAAAGTGGGAAGCTTCGATGGCGGATTCGGCAGCAGCTATTTGGCCCGCCACGTAGGTCAAAAGAAAGCCCGCGAAATTTGGTTTCTTTGCCGCCAATACACCGCAGAAGAATCGGAAAAAATGGGCATGGTGAACAAAGTGGTTCCCCTGGAAATGCTCGAAGACGAAACCATCGATTGGTGTAACACCATGTTGGAGCGGTCTCCCATGGCCTTGCGGATGCTCAAGCGCGCCTTCAATGCGGAGCTCGATGGTCAGCACGGCCTCATGGAACTGGCCGGCGATGCCACCTTGCTTTACTACCTAACCGAAGAAGCCCAAGAAGGCAAACACGCCTTTTTGGAAAAGCGCACACCCGATTTCCAGCAGTTTCCCAAGTTCCCTTAATACCACAGAAAAACATTAACTTTGCACCACGAAATTCTGACTCAATATTCATGAAAATTAAAGTAGCCAACCCCGTAGTAGAGCTTGATGGTGATGAAATGACCCGCATCATTTGGCACTTCATCAAAGACAAATTAATCCTTCCTTACCTTGACGTTGATATCAAATATTTCGACTTGGGCATGGAACACCGCGATGCCACCAACGACCAAGTAACGATTGATGCAGCTGAAGCCATCAAACAATATAACGTAGGAATCAAGTGCGCTACCATCACTCCTGATGAAGGACGTGTGGAAGAATTTGGCTTGAAGCAAATGTGGAAGAGCCCAAACGGAACCATTCGCAATATCTTGGACGGAACCGTATTCCGCGAGCCCATCGTCTGCAAAAACGTACCTCGCTTGGTTCCCAATTGGACAGCCCCCATCTGTATCGGCCGTCACGCATTCGGTGATCAATACCGCGCCACTGATTTCGTAACCAAAGGCAAAGGTAAATTGACCATCAAATTCGAAGGTGAAGACGGACAAGTGATCGAGCACGAAGTATACAATTTCAAAGGCGATGGTGTTGCTTTGGCGATGTACAATACCGATGAGAGTATCAAAGGATTTGCTCGCTCTTGTTTCAACCAAGCCATTGCGAAAGGCTGGCCTTTATACTTGAGCACAAAAAACACCATCCTCAAGAAATACGATGGTCGTTTCAAGGACATATTCGAAGACATTTACCAAACAGAATTTAAAGCCACCATGGATGCCGCGGGTATCACGTATGAGCATCGTTTGATCGACGACATGGTTGCTTCAGCATTGAAGTGGAACGGAAACTTCGTTTGGGCTTGTAAGAACTACGATGGAGATGTTCAGTCGGATACAGTAGCTCAAGGTTTCGGTTCATTGGGATTGATGACCAGTGTATTGGTTACTCCAGACGGCAAAACCATGGAAGCCGAAGCTGCACACGGTACCGTTACACGTCATTACCGCCAACACCAAAAGGGACAAAAAACTTCTACCAACCCCATTGCGAGCATTTTTGCTTGGACACGTGGTTTGGAGCACAGAGGTCGTCTCGATGGCAACGAAGCCCTCATCAATTTCTGTCAAACCCTCGAACAAGTTTGCGTGGATGTTGTAGAAAGTGGCAAAATGACCAAAGATTTGGCGGTTTGTATCTATGGTAACAAAGTATCTGAGGATCAGTACCTGTACACCGAGGATTTCTTGGAAGCACTGAATAGCGAACTAAAAGCGCGTTTGGCATAATCCAACAGCGCTAAAGGGGAAACAGTCTCGGCAGGGCCGGGGCTGTCAACCAGATTACCAGTATATAGGAGCTAGCTCCAAAAAGAGAGGGCCTCGTTTGAAACGAGGCCCTCTCTTTTATCATAGACATTCGTTTGACCTTCAAGGCATCAAAACCATATTACTGCAGAATACGATGCCTATTTAAAATAAATAACTCAAACCCAACTTCAACTGAATCCACTGCGATTTGTGAATCTCACGCAACATCACACTCGTCATTACCTCTTGTTGCGTTGTTCGATCATAACCACTACTATATGTGTCAATGACATACAAATTCAAACCCGCTGAATTGAGCAACGTTAATCCCGATGTTGCCTCAAATACCACGCCCAATTGATCCGTAATCATGTTGCGTGTACCAAATCCATAGGAAATGGACACGATGCTCGAAGACACACCAGAATTACCAACGGGCGCCAAAGTATCCCAAGAGGAAGAGGAATACAGCTTCCTCCAATGCAAATTGTTCGACTCACAATTGACCAAGCCATAATTCACATTGGCCAATACGTATCCGCCATAGGGTGCAGTTGCACCTGTAGAACCCAAGTAGTTTTTCACTCCAACCGTAAATTCTTTGTAGTTAAAATCCATCTCTCCCGAGGCTTGATACACCTTGTCGTTACTCCAAATTGTTCCTGGTTCCACAACATGAATATCATAATCTTCCCAATCACCGTCTCCCACGCTTCTGTTGTAACCCTTATATCCAAACTGATACGAAAGTGAGGAATTCAATGAAATCTCATACATGAACGCGAAATTGTTTTGATACCGCGTTGGCGTCCTGAAGAGACCCGCAAAATTGGTCACCGTTTGCACCGTAAGTGCCTGCCTCCGGCCCAGGTAACCCGGATTGAAAGGAGGTGTAGTTCCCCCGTTCGCAGTCACATCCGCCGTTACCAACGACGAGAAACCCAAACAGCCCAACACCAATAAAAATATTTTTCTCATATTATTTCCCCCCATGGATTAAGTAATACACATTGTTATATACCCTCGACTTCACAAAATCACTCCGCCAATGGTGCGCAAATTCACGCTCTTTTACATGAATCAATTTTCCATCACTCACATCATACACCAACAAAAACTCCTCAAAAGTTCGTTCCGAAGACAACTGCCAATACAGATAATAGGGCAGTGCTGGATACAAAACCATGGAAATGACCAAATTCAAGGGATTGAAACGCCTTCGATACTTCGTTGACTCGACTGCGGTCCACGCCAAATAACGATTTTCTACACCGCCCATCGCCCCGGCAATACTTTGAGACCCATACAATATCATCGATTGGGTGTCGTTGTTGATTCGCTCCATCATCCAATCGTTGACAATCATCTGTCGATTCACCAATTCTGTATTGAGGCCTTGGGAACCCGGTGTGGCAGGCAAAACATCCACAACCACATCCAATTCTTTGCCAAATTTCTTCCAATATCCTGTCAGCTGCTCTCGCAACATGGCTTCTTCAAATGGATCTCTGTCAGACTTATCTTCATTGCCCACTGAGCGGTTTACATTGGGTTCCAACAGCACCAAGTGATGAAATTTCTGTAGCCCTTTGAAACTATTTTTTTTTCTTGACGATATGGTGGTATTCGATGAGACACTCGCAGAGAACACGCGCATTTGACCCAAATAGGCTTGCAGTGAATCTCTGTTCAGCAGTCCATAATAGATGGCCATGAAATAATCGCCGCTCACTACGTTCGCGGCCCTGCTTCGCGCAACCCTGGACCGCGGATTCCGCAATCCTGCCTCACCGCCCTCCGTCTTCACCAAGGTACTATCCAACTTCGCAGCCTCTTCAGCCGGTAAATAGTCTACAAAATCTTGTAGCCTAAAATTACATGCACCTTGCACCAATTCGAACCCCGCCTTACCCAAACGATTCACCATGTTATCATCGGCACCTTCCCTAGACGCAATCACCCACATTCGCATCGCCACAAAAGCGCCCAACCCGCGCAAATCCAATTCTCGCAAACCCGCAATTAACGGACGCCAATCGCCCCGTGTCTCTGTCAAATTGCACCCATATCGATTCAACTCATGCTCCTTGGACTTGTGGAGCAATAACCCGTAAAGTGACATCGCCTCCATCCGATCAAAAAACACCGATTCCCCATACAATTTCCGCATCACATGGGTTAGGTAGAACAATTGTCCAAAATCAGCTCGACGGGTGTAAATCAACAACAACTCGTGACGTGCCACCTTCTGCATTGACTTGAACCGATCCTCGCCAACCAAAAAGAATGCCCTCGTCTTTTTCGGCTCACCATCAATCATATCGCGCAAGCGCACCACACGCCGATCCAAACTAGGGTGGGTTGTATTGGCATCATCGCCCAGTGAAACCAAAAACTTTTGATCCTCAATTTCCGCAGCTTCCACTTTTTGCGCTACGACATCTTTCAAGGTTTTCGGAAACACATACGCATGATGTTCAAAGGAGTCAAGCGACAATTTCATTTCCAGAAATGGAAAATCGCCGTATTTCAACATGTCGAACACAAAAACACCCTCCACCAAATCGTAGCCCGAACGCAACATCATTTGAAAGCCCTTTTCATCGGCCTCCATTTCATGATCCTTGGAAAACTTATAAAACGCCTTAATTGCTTCATCTTCATCGCGCTTTCCCTTCTGTTTGTTCTGTTCGAAGCGCTGTTTGTACTGTTGCAAGGAATGTTTTTGGGTGTAATGTTGAATCTCGTGGGCCAAGATGAACGCCAACTGACTCTCGTTCTCAATCCTGCTCAATAGTCCAACCGTAACCATCACCACCCCATTGCTGGTTGCATAGGCATTTACCTCTTGCGATTTCAATACATAGAACCGAAGCTCATTCAGCAAATCTTCGCGATCGTTGGCTTTGAGTAATTTCTCGGCCACCGACTCAACGAAGGTTGAGAGGGGGTCTCCGTAGAGGACTCTGCCCGACATTAGAATCTCGTCTACACCGAAAACTGAGCGAACGGCATGCTCTTTTTCTTGCAACCTCTCGTCGCGTTCGAGTTCTTTGTTCCAAACCTCTGACTCTGCTTTGCGGGCTTTTTCGACGGGGGTTTCTTTGAAATCCGAGGGCAATTCACCTTCGCACATGAGTCCCGAATAACGGTCGAAATCAACCTTCGGTTGACCTGTTTGAGCGCGCAATGGTAGCGCCGACAGACCCAATACACCTACCCAGAATGCGCTATTCCAAGCCCACTTTGTCCAGTTTCTCAACATGCCCGCAAAATAATCCAATTTTCCGCACAACAAATCACTAAATAAAAATGGGGGATGCCGTTTATAGCGTCCCCCAAGCGTTTAGATGATTTATGGTTATTTATGACGCAACACTGACGTCAAGCAGACCGATTTAGAACAAATCTTTCAATTTGTCGAAGAACGATTTCTCTTTTGCCGATGGTTTAAAATTGTCAGATTCATTCAATTTTTCCAACATGGTTTTTTCTTCTGAGCTCACCTTGGTTGGTACGTAAACATTGAGCACCACCAATTGATCACCGGTGCCGTAGCCATTCAAATCGGGGAACCCTTTGCCTTTCAGGCGCAGCATTTTCCCTGGCTGTGTACCGGCGTCTATTTTGATTCTTACTTTGCCATCGAGGGTTGGCACTTCTACACTATCACCGAGGGTGGCTTGGGTGAAGCTCAACCACAAATGAAAGATGACATTGTTGTCTTCACGGGTTAATTCATCGTGGGGGATGCCTTCCACCAAAACGATCAGGTCCCCGGCGGCTCCGCCGCCGGCACCGTAGTTGCCCTTGCCATTCATGCTCAACTGCATTCCCTCAGCCACACCACCAGGGATGCGAATGCTGGTCTCAATCTCCTGCGAAATCAATCCCTGCTCATTGGCATCTTTGGGTTTGCTCTCAATCATCTTACCCATACC
>Ga0255108_1000718_pt1 | contig 9850 bp, 10 predicted proteins | sample Law_Miss_RepA_8h_FD_188469 | JGI IMG/M metagenome (GOLD analysis project Ga0255108, IMG submission 188469) | Freshwater microbial communities from St. Lawrence River, New York, United States - Law_Miss_RepA_8h | ecosystem: Environmental > Aquatic > Freshwater > River | place: USA: New York... | reverse complement strand
GAACCAAATCGCCCCACTAGGTCGGTGACCGATAGGCGCGCAATATCACCGAGTTGTCGCAAACCGAGTCGTTCAAGAAGATCAATAAGATCAGGCGAACATCCGGCAACTGCAGTCAAAACCTTGACCGCATACGGTGCCAGAAATTCGGCAGTTGCCTGCATACCAGGTTGGATAACAACGGGTTCACCCCGTCGCGATGATGAACGCGATGCCAAAGTTGCTGCAATACGACCATCGGCGATGCCGACGCCCAACCCGCCGCCAGCAGTGATGACCTCGTCAACGTTTAGTCCATGAGTCGTGTGAGATAAACCTTCTCGCGCCAATATCAACAAGCGAACCGCCAATGCATCATCGCCACCGACATAACGCGACGGACCACGCGTTGCCAACAACAATGAGCCAGGGGTTTCAACATCAATCAGCGGAACCAAGGTGCCAATTGATTGAACGAGTGGTTCGTACATGCGTGCATCACGATCGGCGTTATACGGAACGATCACTAAGTGTGGGCACGCACCCTGAGCTTGTCGCCGGCGTTGTCCGGGACGAACTCCTTCACGCCAAGCCACTGGCGAGCATGACAAAACTCTTTGTGCATGAAACACAGCGAGCGGTTGTGCTGCCACAAATGTTTCGGGCTCATGCAAAATTGCAGCGGCGATTGGCCACGCCGGAGTGTGCAAGACCGCACATCGCGGTGGTTGAACAGTTGCCATCAATCACCCAACGCGACGTAAAGGAATGACCACACCAGCATTCTCTGCCGTCGTTTCAACCGAGCTCAATTGTCCGCGATGATCGGGCAACCATACGCTGTGTGCTGATGTGCGAGCCCGTCGACGACCATCAAGTTGCAACAACACCCGCCGCCTTTGTAGATGGCCATGCCCACTACCAACACCTTGCCACTGTTCGGTTGTTGCAGTGAGTCGAACATCAGCCGACAGTGAACTCGTCGACGAAATTTTTTCATTCACGACAACCAAAATGCCGCCACGCGATTGCACCCGAGTTTGCAACCGACGCAACAACGACGGCGACAACGAATTCACAACATGATGTGCAAGTAACAGCACGTCGACTCCGTCAACCAAAGCCGATAACACCGCAGCCGCATCGGCCTGCTGACTAGATGCTCGCGAACCACTTGTTGGATCGGCGACAAAAACTGTGCGTTCAAGAGACACACCCAAGTCGGCCGCGGCCTGTACTCCACAACTCGGTAGGCCAACAACCCCGGCCCATGAACCTGCCTGGGTTGGGGCCACCAAGACGGCTAATGCACATGACATTGCTGCCGAACCCACACAAGCCACTGTGTGGCCACGCGTCAACGCCAAAGGCGCTGGGTCGCCCGAAGCCAGCCCAAAGAGCGGAGCAAGGGCCTGATGTACCGGTAACAGCCGCTCACGCGCCAAGGATGTTTCAGATAACGGACGAGATAACGAATGTGGCAACGATGAGACACGGACCTGCGACATGCCCCCGACTATACCGAACAGGTGTTCGTAAGTTTCAGGTGGGCTTTTTCTTCAGCTGATCGAGGAACTCAATGAAGCCCCGAGCGCCTTCAGCGAAGTGGTCAGCCCCAAGGTCATGGGCGTGCTTCTCATCCCGAATGCCGCCTCCGCCAAGTACGACTGGGACATGTGGCCCAATAGCCGCCCGCAACGCCGCAACAGTCGCCGTGGCTGAGGCTTCTGATTCAAGAGAGGTCACGCTGACGCCGACCGCAACCAAGTCGGGCATATTGCCAGCGGCATACACAAATGATTCAGCCGGGGTGTCGCCACCAAGGTCAAGAACTTCCCATCCATTCAAGCGCAGCAAATCGCCCAACATGGCCAAAGGCAAAACATGGCGTTCTCCGGACGGTCCGCCAATCAAAATCTGACCCCGTCGACGACCCCGCTTGAAACACCGCGGGCTTAATTGTCCAATCAAACGAGCCGTAATCGCACTGGCTTGATGCTCAACCGAGATGTCTAGTTCGCCAGCGGCCCAACGAGCCCCAATCGCCGACATGGCCGGCGACAAAATTTCGAGATACACCCGCTCAACATCAGCACCAGAATCAATCGCCCGCTTCAAAACTTCCCACGCACCACTCGGGTCGCCCGCTACAAAACAGCGTTCAAGTTCAATTTCGTAGTTCGTCGTTCGTCGCAAATCACCAGAGGCAACAGTGCATTTCTTCGGTTGCTTCTTCTCGTCTTGAAAATCTTGCAACGCTTGGCGCGAGATGTGCCACACACCTCCGACTTGATAACCCTCTAATCGACGGCTCTTTACATAGCGATATGCCGTCATGTAACTCACACCGAGGGCATCTTTAACCTCATCAAGGGTCAGTACATCAGGGTCCACAGCGACAGGCTAAATGCGCTTCACCACATGTGAGAGGTTCTGCAGTCACAAAAATGCCCAAATTTTCGGGACTTTTGGGGCTATTGACCGGTCAACCTGGCGCGAGCAGCCCGGCTGCGTTCGATGAGATGAGCCGGCACACGGCTATCAATCACCACTCCGCCTTCAGAAGGCGCACTGCTTGCGACCGGCGCTTCTTCGACGGCAACAAGGTCTTCAAAGGCTGGCGGAACCATTCCGGGCTTCCAGTACTGGTAGAGATCGCGAACAATGTCTTCCAAGCCTGCCGAGTCGAAGCCCTTTTCGAGGTCGACCGTGATCATGTTTTGGTACACGTGCACGCCTGCCACGCGACCAGTCGCGAACAAGCGGCGAGCCAGTTCGGCCGACGGAGTCACTGACGAAACAGCATGTGCATTGGTGTCGGTCGACAAGAAACTCTCGTGACCCATGCCCGACAGACTGCGATTGGCCTCAAACCGAACGATTCCGGCGCGACGACTTTGCTTTTCAACGACGACAACAGGCTGACCCATGAGACAACCTTAGTTCGCACGAGGTACGGTCACAGCACTGTCTCTATTTCCGTCTGTAATTTCACTTGTCACACAGGAGCACCAGAACATGTCTCAACCCACACTCGAGCAATTCCAAGCCGACGCCCTGGCCTTTTTAGAGGCCAATGCTCCGCGTAAAGAAGCCGAAAAGAAATTCGTCTGGGGCGAAGGCACCGACAAAGTCACCATGTTCGAAGAGAAAGACCGCGCCGCTGAAAAGCTTGATGTTGCCGAAGCCTGTGCATGGAGGCAAAAGAAGTTTGATGCCGGCTTTGGGTACATCTTTGGTTCCGAGCAATACGGTGGACGCGATCTGCCTGCGGCCTACTCACGCGTCTACGACTCTCTTGAAGCAAAGTACGAGATCCCGAATCAAAGTTGCTTCACGATCGGACTTGGCATGGTGGCTCCCACCATCGTCGCTCATGGTTCAGATATCGCGCGCGATTTGTATGTGCGCAAGATGTATCGCGGCGACATTGTCGGTTGCCAATTGTTCAGCGAACCTGGTGCGGGCAGCGACCTCGCAAACCTCAGCACAAAAGCCGAGCGCGACGGAGAAGAGTGGATCATCACGGGCCAGAAGGTCTGGACCAGCGGCGCTCATTACAGCGACATCGGCGAGATTATTGCTCGCACCGATTTTGATATGCCCAAGCACAAAGGACTCACTGGTTTCATCGTTGATATGCACGCACCGGGCGTTGAAATTCGTCCGCTGCGACAGATGACTGGTGGCGCAAGTTTCAACGAAGTGTTCTTTACCGAAGTTCGTGTTCGTGACGATCATCGACTCGGCGACATCAACAACGGCTGGAACGTCGCGTTAACCACCTTGATGAACGAACGTGCAGCAATTGGTGCTGGCGGAGGTGGCGGTGGCATGTTCACGCGCGTCATCGAAATGGTGAAGTTCTACGGCCTCAACAATGATCCGGTCGTACGTGAAGAGCTCACCAAGATCATCATCCATAACCGAGTCGCCAACTTCAACAACCAACGCGCAATGGACAAAATCAAGTCGGGCCAAATGCCCGGACCCGAAATGAGCATCGCCAAACTTGCCGGCACTGCCAACATGATGCGCCTCGGAGATTTTGTCTCGATGGTTCTCGGACCCAAACTGATTGCCGATAGCGGCGAGTGGGGTACGTATGCATGGAATCAATTGATTCTCGGAACCCCTGGCGGTCGTATCGCTGGCGGTTCAGATGAAGTCATGCGCAACATCGTCGCCGAACGCGTTTTGGGTATGCCCAAAGATCCGGGCATCGACAGCAAGAGCGCATTCAAAGACCTCAAGAAGTAGCAACTAAAACAACGTCGGCGAAGCGTTACGTTCAATGCGCGGAGTTCCGGGCCAGGGCACGAAATTGTCCATAAAGGCCCAGCTCCGGCGATGAATCGCTGACGGACCGTGTCCCTGCAGCGCGGTGCGGTGCCAATGACACGGATATCCCTTATTGGTGTCGAGGCTCCACAGCGGGTAATCGACCGCAAGTTCTCGCATCAATCGATCACGCGTCACCTTGGCCAAAATTGAGGCTGCAGCAATTGACAAGACCGACGTGTCGCCTTTGACCTGCATCACAACTTTCGGAATGAGTGGCGTCACAAAATCCCAGCTGCCATCAACAACTGCCGCATCGGGAACAACCGAAAGTTGTGCGAGCGCCCGTTGAGTTGCCAAGCGTTGTGCATCAGCCATTCCGAGTTCGTCGCATTCAACATGCGATGCATAACCAACCGACCACGATGTGCACCACGAAGCAACCGTGTCAAACATTGCTTCACGCGATTTTTCGGTGATTGATTTCGAGTCGCGTACACCAGCTAGATCGCCCGACAATGGAAGGATCGCCATTCCGACTGCAAGTGGACCAGCCCATGCACCCTTACCCACTTCATCGACTCCAACAATGATGCGATGACCTTCATCATGCAAAGACTGCTCAAGATCTCGAGTCGGTACTTTTGCCGACACCCGAGATGCCATCAGACCAACCGCAATCCCGGAGTTCCATTGACAACTTTGCCAATCACAACAAATGGTGAACCTGGCGCAGTTAAACCAGCAACTGCCGCAGGGTCAACAGCCGCAAGTAGTCCACCAGATGTCTGCGGATCAAAAGCAACGATGTCATAGGCCGCATCAACTCCGTCAGCCAATGTCACTCGAGTACCCACTGCTGTCCGATTGCGGGCGTCTCCCCCGGTTCGCACACCTCGTTGCGCAGCCTCAAGCACGCCTGGATACATCGGCAACATCGATGTATCAATTTCGAATGTGCAGCCTGAGCGTTCGGCCATTTCCCATCCGTGGCCAGCGAGAGCAAAACCAGTGACGTCGGTGACCGCGCGAACTCCACTGCTTGCTTGTAAACGTTCGCTGGCATCACGATTCAATTGACGCATCCCAGCAATCGCTGCCGCTTTGTCAGATTCAGATCCACCCGCGAGTGCGATTCCGGTTCCGAGCGGTTTTGACAAAAGCAATACGTCTCCCTCTCGCGCTCCGCCTTTGGTGAAAATTCGATCAGGATGCACAATGCCTTGAACCGCTAATCCGAAAATTGGTTCGGGGTTACGAATGGTGTGACCACCAGCAACTGATCCACCCGCTTGTGCCATCACGTCAGAAGCGGCAGCAAAAATTGCCACAATCGCTTCACGCGGGAAGTTCTCTGGGAACGCTGCCACGTTGACTGCCATCAATACTTTTCCGCCCATCGCGTACACATCGCTACACGCGTTGGCTGCTGCAATCGCCCCGAAGTCAGATGGGTCATCAACAAGCGGCGGGAAAAAGTCGGTCGTGCTCACTAATGCGATGTCGTCGCTGACCTTGTAGACCGCGGCATCATCAAAAGGCGCAAGCCCGATCAAAAGCGACGGATCAACCGATGCTGGAAGTTCGTTGACGAGACCGGCAAGTAGGTCTTTGCCCCACTTGGCAGCGCATCCACCGCAACTGGTCCACTCGGTCAATCGCAAAGGCTTTCCGTCAAACATTATTTCGGCCATAGAGCGAGCCTAGAGTGTCGAGATGTTCATCGTTGGTCCGTATGAATTCACTCGTGAAGATGCCAGAAATACTTTGCTGGCCGCGCCCAAGATATTGGCGCACATGTCCGAAAACCGCGATGGCGCAATCGACCACCTGCAGAACTACGTCAAACAACTTCTTGACGGTCGCGACATTGACCACATGCCCGACGTTGAGATCATTTCCACCCTGCCGACGGTCTGGGCCGCGCTTTCTGGTGCAACCCCAACCCTCAGAGCCCTCGGGCACATCCCGTCACCACAAACAGGAACTCTCGTACAACTCAACTCGTCACAAGGTGGAGTACCCAAGAAATCCATTGAGGGTGCATACGTCGGCTGGAAAGGCGTTGAGGGTGATCGACAAGCGACGCGTAAACATCATGGACGTCCCTTTCAAGCACTGAGTTTGTGGTCGGCCGAGGTGATGGAAGTTTTGCGTACAGAAGGTCACCAGGTTGTTCCCGGCTCGGCCGGCGAGAACATCACGGTAAGCGGCATCAACTGGAGCGACGTGCGTCCCGGAACTCGGGTGCGAATTGGTGAGGTGTTATGCGATATTTCGTCGTATGCCGTACCGTGCAAACAATTAGCCGATTTGTTTGTCGATCGAGATTTCAATCGCATTCATCACGATCGTGATCTTGAAAATGCAACGGCAAGTTGTCGCGTGTATGCGACAGTGCTTGAACGAGGCAATATTGCCGCTGGCGATCCCATCACCTTCGAGCCCTAACTCGTTGCTGTTTAGAGAAGGCGCAATAATTCGGCCAGAGGCTCGCGGAAATCGCGAGTTGGCGCGTATCCAGCATCACGCAATGCCTTGTTATCAAGCACGCTGTTTGCTGGACGTTTTGCCGGACGCGGTGGCTGCAATTCATCTGTGGTGATCGGATGCACCATGCCCGGATCTTTGCCCATCAAACGCACGATCTCTTGCACGAATTCGTACCAGCTCACCGCCCCTTGATTGGTGCCATGAAATAAACCATCGCGACGATCGACGGCAAGGCGATGCAACAACGGAGCAAGATCGGATGTAAAAGTCGGATGACCAATCTGGTCGCTCACAAATGACAACGAGTCACGCTCTTGCGCCAGCTTGTGAACCGTCTTCACCATGTTGTTGCCGTAAAAGCCACACACCCACGACGTACGCACAACTGCGACGCCCGCGCCATTCGCTAGCGCCTCAAGTTCGCCGGCCAGTTTTGTACTTCCGTACACACTTTGCGGATTGGGAGTATCGGTTTCAACGTACGGACCAATTTTGGTTCCGTCAAAAACATAATCGGTACTGACGTGCACTAAATGCGCGCCGACTGCATCGCTTGCTTCGGTCACCCAACGCACCGCGGTTCCGTTGACCAACATTGCAGTTTCAGCATTGTCTTCACACGCGTCAACAGCGGTGAAGGCCGCACAGTTAATGACCGCATCTGGATAGATGGTCGCCAACGCTTCGTGAACGGCCTCGCGACTGGTGATGTCGACGGTGTCAATATCTATTCCGACTGCTTCGTCACCAGCAGCAACAATCACTCGCATCAAGTCTTGACCGAGTTGACCGTTGGCTCCAGTAACGAGAATTTTCATAACTACGAGTTAATCACAGACCAGCACGTGCTTTGAGTGGTTCCCACCAAGCACGGTTGTTGCGATACCAATCAACAGTTTCAGCCAACGAGTCTTCAAACGTGCGGCTGAGCTTCCAGCCGAGCGCCGAAACTTTGTCGATGTACACCGAGTAACGACGATCGTGTCCGAGCCTGTCAGCAACCGGAGTGATTGAACTTTCGTCACGACCACACAGTTCGAGCAAGCGATACGTAATTTCGCGGTTGGTGATTTCGTTGTGTGCACCAATGTTGTACACCTGGCCAACTTCACCTTTTTGCAGCACAAGATGAGCGGCAATGTTGTGGTCTTCAACGTGAATCCAGTCGCGCACGTTGCCACCGTCGCCATACAACGGAACCTTCTTGCCATCAAGCAAGTTCGTCGTGAACAACGGAATCAACTTTTCGGGGAACTGGTATGGGCCAAAGTTGTTGGAACAACGCGTCACGATGACCGGCAGTCCGTGCGTCGTCACGTATGACAAAGCAATGAGATCACTCGAAGCCTTCGATGCCGAATACGGCGAACGTGGGCACAAAATATCGGTTTCAGAAAATGAACCTTCGTCAATGCTTCCGTAAACCTCGTCAGTTGAGATGTGCAAGAAACGTTGCACTTCAACTTGGCGGGCGACGTCGCACATCACATTTGTTCCGTAAGCGTTGGTACGCACAAATGCGTACGGATCGACGATTGAACGATCAACGTGGCTTTCGGCAGCAAAGTGCACCACTCCTTCGTGACCCTTCATTGCAGCCAGAACGTCATCAGCATCGCAAATATCGCCTTGAACAAATTTGCAGCGCTTGTCATCAATGAGGTCATTGATGCTCTCTAGATTGCCGGCGTAGGTGAGCTTGTCGTAAATGGTGACAGTGTCATCGCTGTTCGCCAACAACCAACGCACATAGTTTGAACCGATAAATCCGGCAGCTCCGGTAACAAATAACTTCATGTCAGGTCCTCATGGGCCAGTAAGGGCGACGTCCGGCAGGCAGGTCGGCACGCATCGGGTTTGTACGGTCTCGTTCGCTCATGATCGGGTCGGCGACTCCCCAATCGGCGCCAATCACCGGGTCGTTCCATGCCACACCAAGTTCGTCGGCCGGGTTGTAATAACCATCAACGAGATAGGTCATCACGACATCGGTGAGTGCTGAGAACCCGTGAGCAACGCCCGGCGGAATGTAGACACCCATGTGATTCTCGCCGCTGATCTCGAGCATCTGTGTTGCGCCATCGGTTGGACCACCTTCGCGAAGGTCATGTAAGACCACGCGAATTGTGCCGACTGGCGTGTACCAATAGTCAGATTGATGCATGTGATAGTGCAATCCAACCAAAGCGCCGGCTTGCTTATTTGAACGGTTGCCCTGAATCATTTCGCGGCCGTTCGGAAACCATTCACGACGGTATGTCTCGATGAAAAGTCCACGCTGGTCACCGTGAATTGTTGGTTCAACAATCCAGACGCCGTCAATCTTGTCGCTTGCTGTCACTTTGGGCATGTCATTACTCCGTATCGATTTGGCAGTGATCGCCGACCATCAGGCGCAAGGCGCGTGGACGTTTTTGCGAACGAATCACTTCGGCCTCACGTCCGATCAAACTGTCTTCAAGGCGCGTGATGTCAATAATGCGACTGCGCTCCATGATGACCGAGTGTTCAACTTCGCTATTGACCACTTCGCAACCATTTCCGATCGCCGTAAATGGTCCGATGAAACTGTCAATGATGCGTGCGTCTTTACCGATCACGAGCGGACCGCGCAAAGTTGAGTTACGTACAACTGCTCCTGCCTCAATGACAACTCGTCCATCAAGCGAAGAAGCTTCGTCAACGTCGCCATCGACTCGCGGCTCAATCACTTCAAGCAACAAGCGATTAGCTTCGAGCAACGGCGTCAATTTGCCAGTGTCAATCCACCAACCGGTCAGCAATTCTTGGCGAACGATCTTGCCCTGATCGACCAACCACTGAATTGCGTCGGTGATTTCAAGCTCGCCACGCGGCGAAGGCGCAATGGCGCGCACAGCATCGTTAATTGTGCGATCAAACAAGTACACGCCGACAAGCGCTAGGTCGGTCGGTGGGTTTGCTGGCTTTTCAACTAAGCGAATGACATTTCCGGCGGCATCAAGTTCGGCAATACCAAAGCGATGCGGATCTGGAACCTTCTTCAACAAAATTTGTGCGGTGGGTGGCTCGCTACTCAAACGCGCCGATTCAAAAGCGTGCACAAAAGCACCAAGGT
>Ga0255108_1000714_pt1 | contig 9869 bp, 12 predicted proteins | sample Law_Miss_RepA_8h_FD_188469 | JGI IMG/M metagenome (GOLD analysis project Ga0255108, IMG submission 188469) | Freshwater microbial communities from St. Lawrence River, New York, United States - Law_Miss_RepA_8h | ecosystem: Environmental > Aquatic > Freshwater > River | place: USA: New York... | reverse complement strand
CCGGTGCTTGGTCGAGCAACGCCGCCGGCGAGACCTCGCAGGCCCGCGGCCGTCCCGTCGTCAACGACCTCTTGGGCCGCGTCACCTCGCTTGACGGCTGGAACCACACCTACTCCTGCGACGGCCTCCTGCTGTCCTCCGAGCCTTCCGCTCCCGCCGAAGGTTCCCGCCGCTCCACCCACGCCTACGATGCCCTCGGCCGCCGCGTGCGCACCGTCGTCCAGGCTTACGTCGGCGGACAGTGGACGGCGTTCTCCTCAACCGAGAGGGATTTTATCGGCAGGCTCCCGCTTGGCATCGAGACCTCCTTCGCGGATGGTTCCGCCAAGAGCTGGCGCTTCCTCCGCGGTCCGGATGCTTCCGGTTCCCTCGAAGGCGCCGGTGGCGCCCGCGGCGTCCTCGCCGTGTTGAAGGACGCCTCCTCCTGGAAGGCCGTCGCCGCGGATACTCTCGGCAATGTATTGGCCCTCGCCGGCACCAACGGCGACTTTACGCGCAGGACGTTCGATCCTTGGGGCAACCCCTTGGTCCGTGATGCATCGGGTTCGCTCCGCGCGGCCACGCTCAACGAGCGCCGCGCCGACTACGACGCCCTCCCGCTCGCCTGGGCCTCCCAGGAGGTCGATCCCGATACAGGGCTTACCCACTACCACTTCCGCGAATACAGCCCGAGCCTGGGTGGTTGGCTCACCCGCGATCCCATCGGCTTGGCGGGTGGGCATTTAAACCTCCGCTCCTACCTCGGCAACAGGCCCGCCGATGAGTTGGACACATTCGGAAGAGAGGCATTCGCCAAGGATACAGACGATAAAAAAACTACCATGAAAAACTCCAAGGACCTTTTAGTATACTTAGGAAAAGCAAAAAACAAATCCATCAAAAAGCTAGATCTGGATGGGCACGGGAATCAATTCAAGCAAACACTCGACTCCGACTCTGACAACAACGGAAGCCTCAAACTAAATGACACAACAGAAACAAAAGAAGGACAGAAGATACTGCTGGAAGGTGATGACCTGGAAGAAGAAGCCAAGAAGCTAAGCCTAGACGTAGCCCGCGACACAGACGGAAAAGTCTACGGAGCATACGTAGACGAACTCCTCGCACAGAAGATGGCCGAGGACTCTCAGATAAATCTTCTCGGATGTATGGCCGGTGGATTCGCTCCAAAATCCTGCCAGCACTGCCAAGAATATTCCAAAGGGAGGAGCTCTCCTGATTCCTTGGCCAAGGAACTGAGCAAGACGGTTCCTCAATCAACGATTTCAGGATCTTCACTGCCAACCATAGGCGTAACAGGAAAAGATGGGAAAACGATCCCTGGCGTAATTAAATGGAAACACGTCAATCATTACAACAAAGGCTCCCTCAATGGACACACCATAGACGGGAAAACTAAAGTGATGTACGATGCAAACGAATGAAGAATCCAAACGATGCGAGAGACTGGACAAAGGCCTTTTGCTGGGCGCTAGGCGCAATCCTGACATGGCATCTGTTGCTCACCCCCCTCATATGGTTCCCATCATTGAAAGGAGCACCTACTAATGCCACAGACATTGCTAACTGGGCTTTAGAGCAAACATTTAAAACGTCATACAGGGTCTCCGAAGCAGCGAGCATAGCTTGGCTGCTCTTCCCCAGACACGCAACGCCCAGAATCAGCCTCACCTGGTCAGCCCTTCTATTTACTGGAGCCTCAATAACGGCGCACGCACTCAATTCTGATTCGCTCAGCGAATTCCAGGATGCGTTAACTTATAAAGTAGCTTCGCTACGCAATAAAAAGGCCCCAACCATTCAAACGGAGACCACACGCCCTCCTAACCCTACAGATCCAACCACAAAATAGTCATGATAAAGCCGCGTATTGCAATAAGCGTCTCCAGGGCCAATCAGCATGCGGCCTACGGGCTTGTTGCGCTTTTCGCAACCCCATTCGCAATACACTTTCCATTTTCACTAAGCATGAACGGCGCTCTTTATGCACTATATTTGTCTTATAAATTCTCCTTCTGCGGCGGCGTCATTTCATGCATTGCCATAGCATCGTTTCCTGTCCGGAAGTGGGGGGTACTTGGCGTCATAGTTTCGATAGTTGGGCTCCTAATTTCGACATTTCTCGCCCTGTCGCTTCGATCAAAGGCATTAACTATGTTTTTGTGAAATTGACAACGCCTTGGGCCCACCGAGTGACAGCACCAAAATACAAGCCGCGCAATATGTGCGGAGGATTGGCACAACTAGATAAAACCTAAGAGCGCCAGGTTGGAGTGCATGTTGCCCCTGACCCAGCCATGGTAGACATAACTTGCCCCATCAAGAAATCGAGAGAGAGAGGCAGTTCACGCTAATCAAGCGCTGACATAACAGGCACCCCAAGAAATATGCCGAGGCTTCCTATCAAACCACGAGACCGTCAGCAATGGTTGCTTGATTTCCCTAAGCAATTCTACGCGGAAATGCACGATGGGGTTTTCCTGCTAAACATCGATTCAGACGCCCCATCAAAACCCGAACTCATCAACTTCTCGGACAACGGGGCAATAGTTGCAACGGGGGCAGCAACACACACCGGCGACGAACTGCTATCCGTAGATTTTCCGATCGATGCGGAGCAATATGCCAGCCACGGAATCAACCGAGCAACTCAAGGAGTAGGGTTGATAAAGTCGCTGGAGCTAGGGCTAACTCTCGACCCGACATTAGGACCAAACAACGGAGCATTTCCCGCATGCCAAGCAAAGCTTTATGACGGAACTATCGCGAAAGGGCGCGGGATTATGATACCCTATGGACGAGGCTTGGCGGCACTAGATGGAGGGACGAGCGGGAGCATCATAACTTGGGAAAGCTTCGTTAAGCGATACCAGGCGCACCCACCCAGTGCGGACTACTTATATCGTGGCCAGCCAGACAACACCATGGATCTAATCCCGAAATACTTCCGTCAAACACCCGACGACGTGATTAAGACGAGGTTCACTCCGCACATCAAAGATGTCCTTGACGCAAATACTGCCAGCCCAGCCCTACCAAGCATCCGGAGAATGGCCGAGATGCAGCACCTGGGACGCCCGACAATGCTTCTAGACTGGACCGAATCACCTCTAATTGCCGCATATTTCGCCTTCGCACCCACGCCCAAGACAGAAACCAAATATGTGAGGGTTTTTGAGGCTTCAGCAAAACTATATCGTCAGGAATCACCGGAAATATTCGGGAAAAAGCTGCTGACTTTCTTTGCTGCCACAACGTTGGAGAACCAAAAGGCAAATGAACGAGCAATTGCCCAGAAGTCCCACTTTTCATTCAACAAGATAAGGCACATATCAGCCAAGTTACCCGACCCATCCCCGCTTAAAAAATGCTGGGACATTTCAATCCAGGAAAGGTCAATCGCGTTGGCATATCTGGATCAGAAATGCGGCATATCAGCACGATCGTTGAGACTCGAAGACTGACCATAGCACAACCTCACCTTGTCGACCTCCCTGCTGACCTAGCCAACACATAAACTGCCCCCTTCTCAGAGATTCGTCGGGCGATGGCATCCGAATCCTGTTTCTTAGCCACGCCCGAGAGAGCCTCTGCCATACTGTACTGACTGGTGATGATTGTGACCTTGACTTGGTCAATCCGACGCTTGATCAGAGCCGTGAGCACGCTGCCCGTAACGGGGGTAGCTCGACCGCTGCCTAGGTCATCAATGACCAAGACGGGGGAGTTCGCTAAGCGCGCCACTAGCCGGGATTCTGACGAATCCCGCGCACTTTCGGTAGACTGTGACACGAACTCTGACCAGGAGATGAACTCAAAATCGACGGAATGCTCCACGAAGTAACGGTGCGCCAAACAGCAAGCCGTACGAGTCTTGCCCGTGCCGGTAGGTCCAGCTAAGCAAATCACTAGGTGACGGCCATAAGCTTCAGCCATGGCCGCGTCGTGAGTGGCCACGTCCTCAAGCTTGCCACGATCGACAGCATCCTTGAACCCGACGGGAAGTAGGTCCTTCGCCCGTTGGGCCTTTGCCTCGACAGCCAATTTTTGCCTGTCCTCTTGATGTCGCTTCTCTCTGGCCAAGGGATGAGGGCACTCTCGATACTGGGCACAAGGAAGCAGGCACTTGCAGGTCTCCGCAGGAACAAGTTTCCGGCTCAGGTAACTCGCGACGATGCTGGGTGGCTCGCTATCAGACGGGGTAGTCATTCGTACTTGGGGAGGAAATTATCTTTGGTCAACTTGCCCGAATCAGGCCCGCCGGGACGAGTTGGGGAATGTTGGTTGTAAGCAGGAGGCTTGGAATAGGACTTGGGCGGCCCAATGGCGCTGAAACCCTGAGAGATGCACTCCTTGAGCCGTTGAACCGTCTTTTCAGGACCAAGGTTGCGCAGCATGGAGCGCAATGACTCGACATCCTGGGACAGCTTTACGCCGGATAGCCGGTGAAGGTCCCGGATATGCGAGATCCAATCCGCCCACACAGGGAGCAAAGCAGGTACTGCCGCCAAATCGGCTGGAAGTGAGGTCGAAATGCTGACCGGAGGGGGCCAGGTCTCTCTCTTTGTATTTTCTTGGGGGATAGGGGTTATAGGGGAAAGGGGGGATTCTTTCGGTACTTTACTAAGTACAGGTTCATCAAGGTCCTCCCCCACCCCGTCGGCGCGCCAGGCCTCGACCAGGGCAAGTGCACCGTCGGGATGCCTTACCAGCAGGCCAGCCGACACAAGCCCATGCAAGCAACCTATCGCACCGCCTCCCCTAGATCGGAGACCATCCGCCAAAGCGCGTAGGCTGACGGGCTTCCCGTCCCGGACAAACCTGCCGTCCGGATACCACATCCTTGCCTCGGCAATCAGCCGAAGCAGGAGCCCCAGCTCCGCCAAGGATAGCTGGGCGACGGCAGGCGACCCGCCGAACCAATCAGCAGGCAACCTTATCTCCCTTCGTCTAGCCACGACTGCCTCCTCCTGCACATGCCAGATGGTCCCACAGGGGGGATTGCCGCGCCCATCGTTTGCCGGAGGCTTCCGGTTCCGATGAACTGACCCCGCAAAAGGTCGAGGCGGTCTGGCTTGCGTGCTGGTGTTTCATGTCATGGGCCGACCAGAAGTCGGCATGGATAAAATCAAGCGACAGGTCCATCCGCGGATGGCCGCTAAAGCATCCGGAAAGAGAAGAGCGATGGACCGAAGGCAGCATCAGGCGTGGTCTGCTTTCTTGCTGTCCTTGCCTAGTCGTCGCCTGGCGGCGAGACGCGTGCCAGGAGATGCCCGTAGATACTCATCCAGTTGGTTCCTGGGGATTAGGCCGCTGCGCATCCGCGTGAGCTTTCCCTCCTCGATCCGTCGGTAGACCCACCAGATGCTTCGGCCGACGAGGGTCGAAAACTGCCGCGGGGTATAGCCGGCATAGTTGACGGGAACCTTGCCCGCCTCTTGGCAACTGGCGAAATTGCGGACGATGTCGGTCAACCCGTCCTCGAGGGATCCGATGCGCTTGCTGGTCTCGTCTATCTGGGCTTCGAGGCTGGTGAGCCGCTCAAGCATCTCCGCCACGTAAACGGGCAGGATGGCTCGCGGGCGGGGCGTCAGGCCGGAGGGCGCCGGCATGGGCGGCATAGGGTCGGGCTGCAGGGGCTCCTGTTGGCTCATTTCGGATTTTCCTCGATCAGGTTGGACATGGCACCGATGACGATGCGTCGCACCAGCGCGGATGGAGCCATCCGCAGAAGGACGGCATGCTCCCTGAGCCTGCGCATCTGCGGGGCGCTAAGCCTGAAGGTGACCGCGGCGGTCGCGGCCGGGGTCTCTTCTGTGGTCAACAGGGTGGCCCGGGAATCGTGTTTTTGCGAAGAAAGGTTTTCCATGCGGATGGCATCATCCGTGAAAAGGCCCTTCATGTCCTGCCGAATGGATTTATTTTTGCTCATCAGGGTTCGATGAATCCGTGACCAGCCTGAAAAAGGCGTCAGCGGCCTCCATGATACGCTTCTGGGCCTTGCTTATGGAGGACGACCAATAGGAGGGAGCCGGGTTATATGCCCTCCCACCCATCAAGTTGACGCCATACTCGGTGGCTCTGGCCGACGGCTCACCGAGGAACCCGCGGAAAGTAGCGTAATCCTTGCCCTCGAGTCGACCGATGGAGTACCTGAGGAAAGCCAGATGCAGGAGACTGTGGGAATGCCTCCCGCCACTCATCTTGGCCACCGTCTCGCTGGCATCCAGGAATTGCAGGACCTTCCTGATTACCTCCTTCTTGTTGATGGCCCCGACACTCGCCCTAGGCATGAAGATCTCGAGGCTCCGCCTGTGCGGATTGAACAAGCGCCAGTCCCCCAGTTCCTTCTCGTTAGACCAGATGACCTCGATGGACTGATCTGACTTCAGCTCTAGCATGACGCGTTCCAAGACAGGCAGGATGTCTAGCGACGGGGGTATTTGGTCGATATCGCAATGCACATGCCGCCGAAGCCTTGCCACGACGTGCAGCATCTCCTTGAAGAACGGCGGCCAATCCGGATTAGCCCCCTTGCCGGTGCATAATAAGCCAAGCCGGTCGTCATCCAAGCGCCACAGCAGGTTCGGATCAAGCCCCTGACGGACCAGCCGCTCGCGGACCAGCCGGATGGCTTCCCGGAAGTACTCACACTGCATAACGACGACCTCGATGTCCTCGGACGGGACCCAGCGGAAATCGATTTCAAGCAGGCTCCTTGGGACTGGGTGCTTCTTAAGCTCACTGGCAACGAGGCGGCGGCGGGCTGGACCGCGACCCGCATCGCGCCTCGGGCGATGCGTACGGGATGGGGGATGTGGGGATTGTTCCATGGGTAGTTCGGCGTCGGCCATGACCTTCGCACAATGACATTGAGCGCCCCGATTGTCCGCCTGAACAGCCGGAAAGTTTTTGCAGGATTAACTTTATTCTCCAGGATTACACCTAACGGGGAAAAACCTACTGACAGCCCGGAACGCTGGCACGGTTCCTAACGCTTGAAAACGACTCGGAATCCGCCCCGTGATCCGCGTTGGCACGAATTGAAACGACATGTCGGCAAGAAAATGCCCCGTTTTCGCACCATGAAAACGAGGCTAAAAGTTATGCGCATTAAAATCACAGACCGTGCACCAACATCACCGTGCAAGCATCTTCAAGGCCACTGAGCCTTAGGAGGCATAGTCCGCTTTCGCGACGGTCCGCGCAGACGGATCACCTTGCCTAACGATTCGGAATAACGCTCCCGGTAGGAAGGCTTGGGCGGCGCCAAAGGATCGGGCACGATCCGGAAATACTCCTCCGCGTCGGAATGCCGCGCGCATCCTCGGTAGTGGCGATAGAGCATATGTTGGTTGGCATGCTGCATGAGAAGCGCCGTCCGACCGGCATCCATGTGCAAAGCCACGTGGAAGGAGCAGAACGAATGCCGGAGGATGTTCCCGGGGTTCCGGACCCCCGCCCTGGCGAACAATGCCGCCTTCTCCTTGGAATACACCGGAGAGCTGAACCCGAAGGCCCCCTCGATCTGCTTGGCCTGCTCCAACCACGCCCAGAGGTTGTCGGGGAGCTTCTCGAGAAGATAACGTCGGCCCGTCTTGTGCTTGGACGCAGGCAGCAGGATGCTGCGTTCTTCGAAGTTGATGTCGGACAGCTCAAGACGGAAAGCGCTGGAGGCCCGCAGCCCACCGAAGGCCTCCAGGGCGATCATGCCGGCCATGCGGGTGCCTTCCGCCTCCTTGAACAACTTCCGGGCATCATCCAAGGACAGCACCTGGATCTCCTCGGAGTGCTTGCGCCGGAACTGGATGGCGGAGCAGGGATTGCGGTTGACCCACCCCTCGGCCACGCAGCGGTTGAAGAACATGGACAGGGTACGTAGATGGTGGTGCACCGTAGTCCGGGACAGCCCCTTGGCCGCCAAGGCCTCAAGCCAATCACGGATGTCCTGGGGCGTGATGAGGTTGGCGGCCTGATCGAGGTCCCTGCCCTCCAGGAACCTGCCGATGTAGTTCCGCAGCCAGAGGTTCATGCCAGGCGAAGTATCCTCCTGCTGGCGAGCAGCCAGGAACCTGTCCCGCATCTCCCCGATCGGCATCCCATTGACCAGCTTCTGGTGGGTGTTCCAAACGGCCAGGACGTCGGACAAGGGGGCCTTGTTGGTGGCCTCCCTGAACTGGCGCCACATCTCCAGCTCCCCCGGAGTCAGGTCGTTGGCGGCGGCAACCTGTCCTTTCCTTCGGACCTCTTGGTAAAGCCTCTCGGCGTAGGTCATGGCGTCCTCATGGAAACGGAAGGTCCTGTACCGTCGGCCCCCGGATGAGCGCCAGGAGACCTGCCAGCTGCCGGCCGTTTCGCGGCGTGGGAATACTTTGATGCCCCCGTCGAAAGTGACGGAACCAGGCGTGGGATTGGGGTGCATGTAGGCGGGTTTCACACCTCCGATGCGAGACGCAGGAGGATGGGTGCATTTCCCACCTTGAGACCGCCTTTGGTCAACGTTGCCGCAGTTTTGCCGCGTCAAAACCGCTTTTTCACGCCCACCTTGCCTACGCCCGCAAACGCAATTCGAGACGCAAACGCACGCAAAGTCCGTTTGAGGGGGTTTTTCCGCGTTAAAGTGGCGGAGAGGATGGGATTCGAACCCACGATACCCTTTTGGGGTATACCCATTTAGCAAACGGGCGCTTTCGGCCACTCAGCCACCTCTCCAGGTCCTCTGTTAGTTCAGGGGAATGGAAGTAATGGGGAGAGGTGGGGCGGTGGTCAAGCCAAGCCCTCGGAAGGTTGCAAAGGCAACAAATGCCTCAGCAAATCCATCAGATACCCTGTTTTGATTAGGCCGGAGGACGGGTGTCTTTTTCTGGCATGCATCTGCTCTACGTCGATGAAAGCGGTGACACCGGCCGAGCCGGTTCGCAGACACGTACTTTTACTTTGAGCGGCCTGCTGGTGCACCACGCCGACTGGCACGAAGCCCAGTCCGCCATCGCCAGGATGCGCCAGCGGCTCGCCAAACAGTACGGTTTCCCACTGCAGGCTGAAATCCACGCCAGCGAAATGCTCGGGAGGAGCGAAACGCTCCATGGCGCCCAAAGATACCAACGCGTCCAAGCGGCCTTGCATGCCGTCGAAATGATCCGAAGGGAGAAGCGGCTGACTCCGCTCCGGGTCGTCGCGACCAAAGGAGAGCTGAGGCAAGACATCCCCCAGGCCGCCTGGCTGGCCCTTCTTAAGGCAACGTCACGACATATCACGGCCAGCGAAGGACACCGCTTCTGCTCAGCCCACGGACTTGCCATCGTCTGCGACGACCATCGTACCGCGCCTTCAGCAGGATGGCTCAGCCAAATCCGCGCCCAGATGGAACTGGGCAGCCTACTCATCGACGAGCCATTCGGGCGCGACTCAAGGCAAAGCCCCATGCTCCAGCTCTGCGACCTTTTAGCCTATCTCACCAAGCAAACCCTCGAACCGAACGGCTACTTCGGACAAGCTGAAACCAAGAACATGCTCAAGCGATGCGAGGGGCTCTTCGAGGAACGCGGCGTTTCCATTCTCCTCAAAGAAGAAGGGGGCGCTGACGCGCCCCCCTAAGAGGAATCTCGGCGGGTCTTAGCCGCCTACACACCTAACGGAAAAGTAAACAGGGGGGCGAGTGTGACAAGCGGAATGAGATGAGGGGAAATGCTAGGGGATGAGCACGGAGTACTGAGTACGGATTACAGAGTACAGATTACGGAGGACGGAGGAGGCAGGGAGATGCACTTGGCAGAATGCCTAGGCAGTGTGAAATATGACTAATAAAACTTGGGCGTGACGGGGGAAAGGCGGGACGACAAGATGCGGCCGTCCCCACCATGCTCCGT
>Ga0255108_1000695_pt1 | contig 10023 bp, 12 predicted proteins | sample Law_Miss_RepA_8h_FD_188469 | JGI IMG/M metagenome (GOLD analysis project Ga0255108, IMG submission 188469) | Freshwater microbial communities from St. Lawrence River, New York, United States - Law_Miss_RepA_8h | ecosystem: Environmental > Aquatic > Freshwater > River | place: USA: New York... | reverse complement strand
ATTCAGTACTACTCTGAAACGAATGGTGTTGAGAAATGGATGATGCTTGTGGTTTGGACATTCATTTGCGGATTTTTTTACTCTAACCCCATACAGTTAGCGTAAAAAGTCACAGTTGCTGGCCAATCTGAAAAGATGCCGCGAATGCCAACCTCTTTGGCCAACACATCTAAAACCAGCAAGATATCCCCTTCATTGTGGATGCTTTGACTCACTGACTGAAAGTACCAACCGCCCTTTTGACTGGCCATGACACCAGAACGCTCCAGCGACCAAGTGATTGTTTCGAGACCTGCTTTTCGAATATTTTTTGCATATGCTGACGGTGCGATTTTTCCATTCTCAACCGTCAACAACGCAAATATGGGGGGAGCAACAATCTGTATGCCTTTGGCTTTGTAAGCCTTGAGCGCATCAAGTGTGGGGAGATCTTTGACGGATTCTGCTCCATCAAGAAAAACTACTTGTTTGGCAAATTCTGGTTCTTTGTTGATCCAATAAAGAACATCTGCCTCATGGAATGATTGGGCAAATACATCGATTGGCATCACACCTGCCGCTTTGTATTCGTCCAACATTTTTTGAGCATATTGCTGCTGACTGAACCCTTCAAACGGCATGGCAACGGTGGCCTCCTTGAGTTCAGGCGTCATCTTCACGCCCAGTTGCTTAAAGAGCGCAATACTTTCTTTGTGGCTCATCAATGTGCCACTTGTCGGGCCAGCATAAAGATCTGTTCGCCATGTAGGCGTGCCAGCAACATATTCCTTAGCTGTCGCCCCCATGGGATTGAACCCATCCATTTTTCCACGCAAGGTTTTGAACTCGGCCAAGGTGATATCGCTGGTTCTGCACTCGGCGCTGGCTGGTGTTTGAGTGATCGGGTTGTAAGGCTCAAAAGGTTTAGTGCATTTGGCAGCCAGCGGCGTTAACAAAATATTGGTGGATGTATGCAAATCATTTTGTGCATGTCGACAAACCAATTCTTTGTCCTTGGTAAAGGTGACATCGCACTCAAGCACACCAGCACCCATTTTTGCTGCAGCCTCGTAGGACTCTCGCGTATGTTCAGGAAACATCAGTGCTGCACCGCGATGGCCGATCGAGAAGTTGGTTTTACGAAATGGACCTTTGCTGCATTGCTGCAATTGTTGCTTCAACGGAGAATCCTGCATTTGCGAGACCAGAAAAAAAGGCCGAGGCCCTAACTGAACATCTGATTCAGCAGACCATGCACATCCTGCAGTGACAAAAAGCAGTATGGAATAAGTGACTTTCAGCATGCTTTCTTGTAATTATTTTTGAATGAAAACAAATACTGTGCCCCATTTGAACCACACTGGATTTCAAAATTGTCACTGCCGTCTATGAAGAAAATTTCATGCTTTGTGTAAGTAGTATTCTGTAAATCTGTAACGAGTTTCAATTCGCCATCTAATACAACGCCACATATTTCTTGGTTGCTCGAATGTCGCTTTAATTTTTCATGCGGCGCTAATGTGGTCAGCATTGGTGAGATAAACCCCTGCTGGTTCAGCGAATGTTTGTATTTTTCCAGCGGGTTTTGAGTCGGCTCCATGTTTGAATCCTGTGAGTAAATAGTCATATTCGAAAGACTTCAAGGTGTGCAATATGCATGTGTAAACAGTGCCTCTGGACTTTCCCGACTTACTACAACCAGGTATCCACTGCTTTTATCTGCGACAACCAATACACCGTAATCTGTCATCTGGTTTGTTTTTGCAACATTAGCAGCCAATGTCCAGACGTTATTTAAATTTTGTGTATGTGCTGTGACAGTCGATAAAAATCGTGAGGCAACCCCCTCTTTTAGCTTGACCAAATGAACATGTAATTGGTTTTGTGACCGCCTTGTTCTTGGATTCACGGCAAGTGCAATTTCATTGCGTGGTAATTTTTTTTGGGCAATGTCCCAAGAAAACTGCCAAATGCTGTCTGGGCGGTTGGCATCTTCGACACCTGTGACTCTCGCCTTAGGCAGTACCAATCCGTGCACAAAATCGCTGGGGCAACCGCACATTTTGATGTCTCTCATTGCCACATATTCTGAGGTTTCATGCCAAATTTCGCTGGTGGCCCGACAAGATGTTTTCCCTGAACACATGGCAGGTAATTGCGGTGCAAGGCATTTTTCGCAATACGCGGCGGCACTTGTGTTTGTGCATTGTTCAACAATGTGCAAAAGCATATCGCTGCTGGCAACAGCATAGGCATTGCAGCAAACTAACCACCATACAAGCATGGTTGAGAATTTATAAATTCGCTTCATTGCTGAATTAAAAATGCGCGTCATTTGAAGATTGAAAAGAGGTTCATTCACTGATTCGGCCAGTGAAATGCGTGATAAGTTTTTACATGAAAAACATGACATGCATGTGTCATCTATCAAGGCCCGCTAATTGCGCCCTTTGATCAGTCCGAAAACAATGACAATAAAAAACAATCCAGCTAATTCAGCTGCAATAAATCCCAAAGTGTTCCCGGGCGCAATCCCAGCAAATGAATTGCTCATCATGCGACCGAAAACCGCGGCTGGGTTCGCAAATGAAGTACTGGCTGTGAACCAATAGGCAGCCCCAATGTATGCCGCCACCAAACTTGCAGTTTTTTGTGCGGGGGACAGCAGAATCACGCTAAGCAAACCAGTTGTTGCCACAAACTCTGCCAGCCATTGGCCATAGCCGGTTCTGACTTTGTCTGACCACTGAAACACGTCTAAACCAAACATGGAATGCGCCAACCAAGCACCGCAAGCAGCGCCAGCAAGTTGCGACATCACATAGGCCAGCGAGACGATCAACGGCCATTTTTCACGCCAAGCCATGAACAACGTCACCACCGGATTGAAATGTGCGCCGCTGATAGGCCCCAATGTTTCAATCAATACATACAAGGCAAATACAGTTGCAAATGTATTGCCCAAAAGCGCAATGGCAGCGTTGCCTTGGGCCAGTTGCTCGGCCATGATGCCAGAGCCTATAACGACGCAGAGCAATACCGCAGTGCCCACGCCTTCTGACAACAAACGTTGCCATGTTTTCACTGAGAGGCCAATCCTCTGACTGTTTTTTCCAGGGCTAATTTTTCCAAACTGGAGGCTGGCAAACTGGTGAAAAGCTCAAGCCTTCTGCGAATCATATGCAGCGTTTTAAGAAATGCAATCCGTTTTTCGTCTTGCGAGCCTTCCCCTTCAGATGGGTCGGCATAGCCCCAATGGGCAGTGGCGGGTTGTCCTGGCCAATAAGGGCAGACCTCACCGGCTGCGTTGTCGCACACCGTGATGACCAAATCCATGTGGGGAGCATCAGGCAAGGCAAACACATCCCAACTTTTGCTGTGCAGGCCTTCTATAGAAATTTCTTCTTTTTTCAACACCTCTAAAGCAAGAGGATTGGGTTGTTGGTTATCGCGCGGACTGCTGCCCGCAGAAAATGCTTTGAACCGACCTCGTCCCAAATGGTTCAAAAGTGCCTCAGCCAGAATGCTCCGGGCAGAGTTGTGCGTGCACAAAAACAACACGTTCAATGGCGCATGGTCAGACATTTTTTTCTCCTAAGACCCCAGAATACTATGAGTCATTGATGACGGTTTAGTGACTATCATGTCAATTCTGTGTCGCACCCATTCTTTTATGGTTGAACTTTGAATGCACTGGGGGTTGGTGTATCGGGTGACCCCAGACAATCTGCTGGCTCATGACAACTGTTCAAATCAAGCAAAATGACCCTAGCGTGAGCGCCACGGATGGGCTTGCAAATCTAACGCCCCACTTCAATGCAAAGGATTTCCATGTCGCTCACACATTCTCCGTTTGCCGCAATTCTCCCTTGCACTTTTTTTTCAAGCCCGCTTTTGGTCAGCGCTCTGGCTTTATCTGGCCTGCTGATTTCTGCTGACACCACAGCGCAAACTGCCACCATGGTAGACAAACTCAAACGCAATGAACAAATCAGCTGCAAACCTATTGAGCCCAACTTTTGTCTGAACATGCATGTGTCATGCGCGGGCAAAACCAATTACCAAGCGTTTGCTTTTAACCTACAAGCGACTGAAAAAAAAGGCGACCTCACCGTTGCCAAAGAATTTGATCAGTTCAGCGATTTGTATGCCTCGGCCAACGTGCAATGGAGTTCTGACAGTACGTACGTTATTTTCAGTCCAGCCAACGGCAAAGGCTACATCAAGATGTTCGATAACGGTAAATACGTTTTCAGGTACTACCCGGTCAACCATGAAGGCATCATGTCGTTGGGCATGTGTCAATAATCTGTGGCTAATGGCTGCTCGCTAAGGACAATGATGGGGATACTCAGATCGCGTTGGTTTTGTTCGGCCTTTATGGGCCTTTCGTTTTTCTCGGTGTCTCATGCCCAAACGGAGCCCGATATCGAAGGCGTTCAAAAACCCTTATGGGAAGCAGGTGTGGCTGGCTTTGGTCTGACCGGCCCTGCTTACCCCGGCGCAGATGACGATGTGGGCCGAGCGCTGGCTCTGCCCTGGTTCATTTATCGAGGACCGGTGTGGCGGGCGGCAGGGGGAACCTTGGGCGCCAGAGTGGCTAAAACCGCATTTGCAGAATTTGACATTGGCTTGGGCGGTGCTCTGCGTGCTTCCAGCGACGATGTCAAAGTGCGCGACGGCATGCCTGATTTGGGGTTTTTGCTGGAGTTTGGCCCCAGGGTCAAACTTAACCTGGCGCGCCCCAGCCCAGATTCTGTGGTTCGATTGGAGTTGCCATTGCGCGGAGTGTTTGAGTTCAACAGTGGGGTGCATTACCGAGGCCTGGCGTTCGAGCCCAAACTCACTTACGACAAACGCGACATGGGGCGTGGCTGGGGATTTTCAGGAAGCTTGGGACTGATTTACGGCGATCAAACATTCAACCAATACCTGTACGGCGTTTCTTCGCAATACGCGACTTCATCGCGCAGTGCTTACACGGCCAACGCTGGATTGATCACACCTAGGACGCAACTGACGCTGTCACACAAACTCAATGAAGATGTTCGGATGTTTGCATTTAGCCGCACAGACTTTGCTGGCAAAGGCGCCAACAGCAGCAGCCCTTTGCATTTGAAAGACCGGGGAACGTCCGTTGGATTGGGTTTGATTTGGACGCTGGGGCGTTCAAGCCAAATGGTCAATGATTAAAAACGATTTTTCTATTCTGGATTTAAATTTCAGCCAAGGCTCTCAGTAGTCACCAATACCAAGGGGGTTGCTGAAAATGGATTTAAATAAGTAGCGTATTCATTGTCCTGTTGGCGGAAAGAGAGGGATTCGAACCCTCGGTACAGGAGAACCTGTACGCCGGATTTCGAATCCGGTGCATTCGACCACTCTGCCATCTTTCCTGCGCTATGAAATGCCCTGAAATTTTATCAGCGCACTTTTAAAAACTTCAAGGTTTATCAGTGGTGGTGGGCACTGGTGGCGCGTCAACCTTGACGGCGGATGGTGTCACTTCATTGGCATTGCGCGGTGCGCGGGTCAGCACAACCAAAGCGGAGCCGCCAGCCAAGACATTGCCTTCTTGAATCTCAATCGTCACGTTGTGTTCTTGTTTGGTGAACACCATGACGCTGGATTTTGCGCGAACGGCTGACAGCAATGTCCAACCTTGTGAGGGGTAGTTGTCCAAAAAGTAGCTGAATGCCGCGGCGGGGTCGCGGGCAGAGTCGATCACGACACGTCCTACCCAGTTGTTGCCAGAGCCAATGACGGTGGACTGCTCGTGCAAAATTCGTGCACCCGCAGGCAACTGGGTCTGCGCCAGCAAATCTGCGCCACTCATGTCCACGGTGGAAGCGGACCGGCCGGCACCCATGGGCATATTGGCACAGCTGATGAGCATTAGCGCGGCGACGGTACTTACAACGAGCCCGATTTTTTTCATGGTGGTTTCCTCAGGGTGTCAAAAATTCAAGTTGCCCCATGTAGGGGAGCAATGCGGTTGGCACGCGTACAGAACCATCCGCCTGTTGGTAATTCTCCAGCACGGCCACCAAGGTGCGGCCCACAGCCAAGCCTGAGCCATTCAAGGTGTGTACCCATTCGTTTTTGCCTTGTGAATTTTTAAAACGTGCTTGCAGGCGACGGGCCTGGAACGCTTCGCAATTCGAGCAAGAGCTGATTTCTCTGTAGGTGTTTTGGGCCGGCAACCATACTTCTAAGTCGTGTGTTCGTGCAGCTCCAAAACCCATGTCTCCTGTGCACAGCGCCATGACGCGGTAAGGCAAACCGAGCTTTTGCAATACCGCTTCGGCATGCCCGGTCATTTCGTCCAACGCAGCGTTGCTGTGGTCGGGGTGAACGATTTGCACCATCTCCACTTTGTCAAACTGGTGTTGGCGAATCATTCCGCGTGTGTCTCTGCCATGGCTACCCGCCTCGGAACGAAAGCACGGGGTGTGAGCGGTCAGCTTCATGGGCAATTCATTTTCCGCCAACACTTTGCCGCGCACAAAATTGGTCAGCGGAACTTCGCTGGTAGGAATCAAATACAGCGCTTGGCCATCGGTGTCGCCGTCTTGGCCGCCTTTTTTGGCGGCGAACAAATCTTCTTCAAATTTGGGCAACTGACCCGTGCCGCGCAAACTGTCCGCATTCACGATGTAGGGCGTATAGCACTCGGTGTAGCCGTGCTCTTGTGTTTGCACGTCCAACATGAACTGGGCCAAAGCGCGGTGCAATCTGGCGAGCTGTCCTTTCATCACGGCAAAACGCGAACCCGACAACAACACGCCGGTTTCAAAATCCAGCCCCAAAGGTTCACCCAGGTCCACATGGTCTTTGGCGGCAAAGCCCAATGCCGCAGGTTCAGTGCCGCTTGGGCTCCATCGGCGCAATTCCACATTGCCATGCTCGTCAGCACCAACCGGCACACCTTCTTGCGGAAGATTAGGAACCGCTAGCAACAGGCTTTGCAACTCGGCTTGCAAGGCTTCCAAACGCACCGCTGACACCTCGAGTTCATCTTTGAGTTGACCCACCTCTGCCATGACAGCATCGGCTGATTCGCCTTTGGCTTTGAGTTGCCCGATGGTTTTGGACAAGCTGTTGCGCTTGGCTTGCAATTCCTCGGTGCGGGTTTGTAAAGTTTTGCGCTCGTTTTCTAACGACTGAAATAGGTCTACGTTCAAAAAAGGCTGAGGCAGCTTGCGGGTTTGCAAGCGTTCAATCACCTGATTCAGGTCACGGCGGAGATAAGCAATGTCAAGCATGTCTGAGAGAGAAAGTTATTCGTTGCGCAAGCCTTTGGGCAGCGGGAATTTGACGGTTTCCTGAATACCGGCCAGCGTGCGCACCGAAACGGCACCGAGTTCACGCAAACGGGCAATGACTTGTTGAACCAGAATATCAGGGGCCGACGCGCCAGCGGTCAGGCCAATGGTGCGCTTGCCCGCCAACCATTCGGGTTGTAATTCATCAGCATTGTCAACCATGTAACTGGGTGTGCCGTATTTGGCAGCCACATCGCGCAAGCGGTTGCTGTTGGAGCTGCTGGGGCTGCCAACCACAATGACGATGTCAACCTGCGGGCTCAACACCTTGATCGCGTCTTGGCGGTTTTGCGTGGCATAGCAAATGTCTTGCTGTTTGGGTTCGCGCACCATGGGGAAATGCAGTTTGACAGCCGCCATGATTTCCGCGGCATCATCCACACTCAAAGTGGTTTGGGTGACCACGGCCAGCTTGTGTGTTTGCAAAGGTTTGATTTTTTTTACATCCTCTGCATCCTCTACCAAATGAATACCTGATGGCAACTGCCCCATGGTGCCTTCCACCTCTGGATGCCCTTTGTGGCCAATCATGATGAACTCGTAGCCTTCTTTGTGCAACTTGGCAACTTCCACATGCACCTTGGTGACCAGCGGACAAGTGGCATCAAACACTCTGAAACCTCTTCTGGCGGCTTCATGCTCCACTTCTTTAGGAACACCGTGCGCACTGAACACCAGCGTCGCATCTGGCGGCACATCATCCAAGTCTTCAATAAAAATAGCGCCGCGCGCACGCAAGTCGTCCACCACATGCGTGTTGTGTACGATTTCATGCCGCACATAAATGGGTGCGCCAAATTTGGATAAAGCGTGCTCAACGATGTCAATGGCTCGGTCGACACCGGCGCAAAAACCGCGCGGTTCAGCCAGAATAATTTCAGAGTTGCCGTTCTCACTCATTCACAACACTCCTATGACTTTGACTTCCAAGCTGACCGCTTGTCCGGCCAACGGGTGGTTGAAATCAAACAACACCGCGTCGTCTGCCACCTGCTGCACTGCGCCAGCATAACGGCCTTGGCCATCGGGTGCGGGAAACTCCACCACTTCACCGATCGCATAACTGGCGCCGGCTTCTCCAAACTTGTCCAGCAAAGCCCGTGGCACCCACTGCAACATGTCGGGATTACGCGGCCCGAAAGCCTCGCCGGGGGCAAGCGCCAAAGTGACATGGTCGCCTTCTGCCAAACCCATCAAACGCGTTTCAATCGCGTCAGACAATTCAGTGTTGCCCAATGTCAATGTGGCCGCAGGACCATCGAAGGTATTGATGATGTCGCCTTGCGGACCACTCAAGCGGTAGTGCAAGGTTAAAAAAGATCCGGGTTGAACCAGCGGTGGGGCTGTCATGGTCGCCTTTGTAAACTGGCCCTATTGTAGAAAGGCCATGGATCACAAAAGTCGGGGGTGACAGTCCACGCTTTTTTCTGTGCAATCCAGCGAACATTGACCGACACGCCATGACTTTATGCCTTGAATGTCCGCTGCCTATGCTGCTTGAAGATCTGCCCAAAACCACCCGCCCGCGCGAAAAATTGCTCGCTATGGGCAGCCACACTCTGACCGATGCAGAACTGCTTGCGGTCATGCTCGGCACTGGCCTGCCTGGCCTAAATGTGCTTCAACTCGCCCATTCCTTGCTTGAAAATTTCCAAGGCCTCGCCGGTCTGCTGCAAGCCAGCCCCGCCGATTTGCGCGCGGCCAAAGGCTTGGGCGGCTCTGCCCGCCGCGCTCAACTGCTGGCCGTGCTCGAAATGTCGCGCCGTGTTTTGTTACAAAAAATGCGCAAGCGTGACGTGATGAATAACCCTGAAACCGTCAAACAATTCTTGCAACTGCAAATGGGCGCGTATCCTCAAGAGGTGTTTGCCGTGGTGTTCATGGACGCACAATACCGCTTGCTGAGTTTTCAGGAAATGTTCAAAGGCACTCTCAACCAAACCTCTGTCTACCCACGCGAAGTGGTCAAACTCGCGCTTGAGCAAGGTGCCGCCGCGGTTATCTTGGCGCACAACCACCCCAGTGGCGATGTGCGGCCCTCAGCGGCGGATAGCGCTCTCACGCGCACCTTGCAAACCGCATTGTCCATGGTCGATGTCAAGGTGTTAGACCACATCATCGTGGGTCCTGGTATCCATTGGTCCATGGCGGAGCGCAGTCCATGGTGAAAGCACGCAGCTTGCAAGACTTGGGTTTGATCAAACAAACACTTAGCAAACAAGCCGAATCAGAGGCTGCCATAGCTGCTGAAAAACAGGCCGCTGAACGCCGTGCCAAAGCCGAAAAAACCCTGTTCCAACGTGCGGTCGGTCCGGTCAAACCGTTGCCCTCGCGACCGCGCGTCGAATTGAACGGCACGCCAGCGCCTCCCAAAGCGTTTCAACAAAAGCTTGACGACGACCGCGTGTTGCACGAAAGCCTGAGCGATGATTTCGATGTCAGCACCTTGCTCGACACCGACGATGAACTCAGCTACAGGCGCAGTGGCATCGGTACTGACGTGACGCAAAGATTGCGCAAAGGGCATTGGAGTCTGCAAGGACAAATCGATTTACACGGATTGCGCAGCGACGAGGCGCGTGAAGCATTGGGCCAATTCATCCGTGACGCCTACAAACGCGGATGGCGCTGCGTGCGAGTGGTTCACGGCAAGGGCTTGGGCTCGCCCGGTAAAACACCAGTGCTTAAATCTAAAGTGCAGCGTTGGTTGGTGCAAAAA
>Ga0255108_1000690_pt1 | contig 10065 bp, 10 predicted proteins | sample Law_Miss_RepA_8h_FD_188469 | JGI IMG/M metagenome (GOLD analysis project Ga0255108, IMG submission 188469) | Freshwater microbial communities from St. Lawrence River, New York, United States - Law_Miss_RepA_8h | ecosystem: Environmental > Aquatic > Freshwater > River | place: USA: New York... | reverse complement strand
GCCGCCGCCGACCCCAACGTGAAGGTCATCACCTCCCCGATGGTCGGCACCTTCTACGCCACCCCCTCCCCCGACTCGCCGAACTTCGTCGCGATCGGTTCGAACGTGAAGGCCGACAGCGTGGTCTGCATCATCGAAGCCATGAAGGTGATGAATGAGATCCAGTCGGAACTTTCCGGCACCATCGTCGAATGCCTCGTGGCGAGCGGCACCTCGGTCGAGTTCGGCCAGCCTCTCTTCCGCGTGAAGGTCGGCTGAGCCCCGGACCCCGAGCATGAACAAGATCCTCATCGCCAATCGCGGCGAAATCGCCCTCCGGGTGATCCGTGCCTGCCGCGAACTCGGCATCAAGACCGTCGCCGTCTACTCCCAGGCCGACGAGCAGTCGCTGCACGTGCAGCTGGCCGACGAGGCTGTCTGCATCGGCGCCGGCCCGAGCAAGGACTCCTACCTCCGCGAGGATCGCATCATCTCGGCGGCCGAGATCACCAACGTCGACGCCATCCACCCCGGCTACGGCTTCCTCTCCGAGCGCAAGGGCTTTGCCGAGAAGTGCGCCGCCGCCAACATCAAGTTCATCGGCCCGCGCCCCGAGACCATCGGCCTCATGGGCGACAAGGCCAACGCGCGCCAGACGGCGGCGGCCGCCAAGGTTCCCTGCATCCCCGGTACCGACGGCCCCGTCGACAACCAGCGCGAAGCCATCAAGGAGGCCCAGCGCATCGGCTTCCCCGTCATCGTCAAGGCCGTGGCCGGCGGCGGCGGCAAGGGCATGCGTATCGTGCACAACGCCGCGTCCTTCCCGAAGGAGTTCGAAAGCGCCCGCTCCGAGGCCGAGAAGGCCTTCGGTGACGGCCGCGTCTATATCGAGAAGTACATCGAACAGCCGCGCCACATCGAGTTCCAGCTGCTGGGCGACGAACACGGCAAAGTCATCCACCTCGGCGAACGCGACTGCTCGGTGCAGCGCCGCCACCAGAAGCTGATCGAGGAGTCCCCCTCCCCCTTCCTCACCCCCAAGCTCCGCGAGGAGATGGGCAAGACCGCCGTGCGCCTCGCCGAGAAGATCGGCTACCAGAACGCCGGCACCATCGAGTTCCTCGTCGATCGCCATGGTAAGTATTACTTCATGGAGATGAACACCCGCATCCAGGTGGAGCACGGGGTCACCGAGGAGGTCACGGACATCGACCTCGTCCGCCGCCAGATCCTCATCGCCTGCGGCGAGAAGATGGAGCTCAGCCAGAAGGACATCAAGATGACCGGCCACGCCATCGAGTGCCGCATCAACGCCGAGGACCCGGCACGCAACTTCGCCCCGAGCCCCGGCACCATCGGCCTCTACTACACGCCCGGCGGCCACGGCGTGCGTGTCGACTCGCACTGCTACTCCGGCTACGTCATCCCGCCCCTCTACGACTCCATGGTGGCCAAGCTCATCTCGGTCGGGGCCACCCGCCAGAAGGCGCTGGACCGCATGCACCGCGCACTGGGCGAGTACATCATCCGCGGCATCCACACGACCATCCCGGTCTGCCGCGCGATTATGAAGGACCCGGTCTTCCGCCAGGGCGGCGCCACGACGAAGTACCTCGAGGACTTCTTCGAACGCACCCCGAAGGAACTCTGGTCGGCCGCGCCGCTCACCTGAAGCGGCCCGCCGCGACGATGAGCGCCCTTCCGCGCCCGACCCCCGCCACCACCGCCCGACTGAAAACGGGCGGTGATTGTTTACGCTTCGCGAATAAGCTCTTCAAGGCCGGCGATATCGCGCACGGGCAGGGCTTCGTCAACGCGAAGGAGGAGTCGCTCACCTTGCTCGGCCACGCCACCGGCCTGAGCTGGGAGCAGCTGCCGTCCTGCTTCGACCGGCCGCTGACGGCCAAGGAGAAGACCGCCTTCCTCGGGCTGGTCGAGCGCCGTGTCTTCGACCGCGTACCCACCGGCTACCTCGTCGGCGAGGCCTGGCTCGGCGGCCTGCGCTTCCGCGTCGACGAACGCGTCATCATCCCGCGCTCCTACTTCGTCGAGCTCATCCCTGAGGCGATCCCGCAGTGGCTCCCGCCGCCCGCGCAGGTGACCGATGTGGCCGACATCTGCACGGGGTCGGGCTGCCTGGCCATCCTCCTGGCGAAACGCTTCCCCCAGGCCTGCGTCCAGGCGACCGACCTCTCGGCCGACGCGCTCGCGGTCGCCGCGCTCAACGTCGCCGACCACCGGCTAGCGAAGCGCGTGACGCTGCACGAGACGGACACGATGACGGCGCTGCTCAAAGGCCCGAAGTTCGACCTGATCCTCAGCAACCCGCCCTACGAGCCGGAAGGCATCTACCGACGCCTCCCCGCCGAGTTCAAACAGGAGCCGAAACAGTCGCTGGTTTCCGGCAAGGACGGCCTCGATGTCATCCGTAAGCTACTCGTGCAGGCACGTGCGACGCTCAAGCCGCACGGCATCCTGGTCATCGAGGTCGGCGGCCTGCAGGCGGCGATGCACCGCGCCTGGCCGACGTTGCCGATGCTCTGGCTCGCGACGACCGACGGCTCGGACTGCGTCTGCCTGCTCCACGCGGCCGACCTGCGCCGGGCGCTACCGTCACCAGGCGCGCGGCGCGGCCGTTGATTCCAGGCGGTCCTGGACGGCCGGCGGTAACTTGGGGAAGAAATCCAGGCCGGTCAGTGCCTCGACCTTGCGGACGCTCACGACGTAGCGCGTGAGCTCGGCGTCGCGCCATTTCTCCTCGTGCGGGATCACGTACGCGATGGCACGGATCCCGCGGTCCTTCGCCTCGTATTCCGACACGACCATCCAGAAGGCGTCGGGCACGGGCAACCGCCCGATCCGCCGGGCGGGAGCAGTCGCGTAGACCGGGCCGACCTGCACCCAGACAGTGCCGTAGCGCTCGACGTACCGGCGCACGATACGCTGCTCGAGGTCCTTCCAGAGGCCGGCGTTGAGCGCGTGGAGCTGCGGGACGATATTGCTGAGCAGGAAAGTCTCCCGCTGGGCCTCCTCGCCGTGGCAGACCGCGATGGCGTAGTTCGGCGCGAGGTGGCCGCGGTCATAGCCGGAACGCACGTACTCCTGCGTGCTCACGCGCGCGCTGGTCCGGGCATCCGTCCGGAAGCCGGAGGGACGTTCGGCGGCCTGGCCGGGGTTCGGGAAGACGCGGTAGGACGACCAGCGCGGGCCCGGCAGCGCGTTGTCGTAGCCGACCGCGTAGCCAAGGTTATGCAGGACCTGCAGGCCGACCCGATCGGCTGGTTCGCCGTAGGGCGCGGTGGCCTGCTCGGCCGGGGCGGGCGCCGGCACGATGTCGCCCTTGATGACCTCGGTCTGGTCCGCCACCTGGTCGAGCCAGCCAACGACGCGCGCAGGCGTGGTCCCGTCCTCGCGGACGCCGTCCACCACGTCGAGGGCACGCTGCTCCAACGCGACGCGCCCGGGACGATCGCTGCACAGGTAGACGACCACGAGCGTGACAGCGGTCACGACGAAGGCCAAGGCCAGCCAACCCAGGATGCGCAACAAGCCCCTCATGCGCGGAGGTGGTGGCACTGCCAGAGCCAGTTCAGGAAGAGGAGGCCGAGGAAGCCACGGCGGAGCGCGGTCCGGCCGGGCTCATCGGCCGCGAGCCGCAGACGCAAGGGATCGCGGCGCACCCACCACGCCAACGACCAGAGTGACCACGTGGCGGCGAGCAGGACCAGCGTCCACAGCAGCGGATGAAAGAGGAACGCCTGGGCGAAATCGCCGGACGCGAGGTGCCGGGCGCAGCGCGTGCCACCGCAGCCGAGGCAAGGGAACCCGGTCCATTTCATGAACAGACATCCGGGCAGCTGCCAGCCGGCCTGGAACCACGCCCACCCCGTCGCCAGCGTCCCGAGGAAAACCAGCGGCCAGATGAGCTCGTGGTTGAACTCCCCGGGGAAGGCAGGACGACGGACGAGGCGCAGCACCGGTCAGGGGCGGAGGAGGGCGATGAGCCCGCCGAGACAGCAACCCGCGAGGCAACAGGCGAGGAAGTTGAGCACCAGCAGGGAGAAAAAGACCGCCCAACCGTTGACGCGGACCGCGGCGCCGACCGAGCGGCAGGCCAGGACGAGCAATGCGATCAGCAACGGCAGGCCAAAGATGGCTCCCGTCGACGCGGGGAGGAGATTGATGGGGGCGGCGAGCAAACCGAGGACGGCCATGGCCAGGACGAACGCGGCGACCGTCCGACCGAAGTCGGCCTGGCGCAGGGAGGCCAGGCCGAAGACGCCGAGCAACCGGAGACCCAGCCAGACCCAGATCCCGAGCAACAGGTTGAGGAGCGGCCCGAACAAAACAAGCAGGAGGCCTTGGACGGTCAGCGCCGCGACGCTCGTCGGCTCCGATTTCTGAAGATACTCGGCCCAAGGCAGCAGCCAGTCCATGGATCCCTTGGCCCCGCTGATGCTCTCGAACATCTGCGCCGCTTGCTGGCGCTGAAAGGCGGCGTTGGCCTCGGCATGGAGGCTTCCGCCCACGATGAGGAAGAGCGCGGCGACCGCGGCGAGGACCCAGGCCAGCGACAGGACGGAGCCCAGTTCCAGGCGCGACACCGTCAGGGTCGGCGAAGGTCGCAGCAGGACCTCGGTGAAGGAGATCCAGGCCGACTTGAGCCCTTTGGACTTCTCCCAAGTCAGCGGCTCGCCGAGCGCCGGCGCGGACTCCGCCTCCAGCGGGGACGCCGGTGCGCCGGCCGACGCGAACTCGGGCCATTCGCCCAGCGGCTTCCAGGCCGCCAGACCGTTCGTCCACGCGAGGTCGGTGGACAGGAACCGGCCGCCGGCCAACCCTGCGACGACTTCCTCAGGGGTGAAGACGCCGAGCTGGACGGTCTTGCGGGCGACGTGAATCGGCGAATTTTCTTCCATACCGATTTTTAGAACGGGCGGCCCCACCCTGCAAACCTCAACCTCCGAGCTTGGCGGAGAACGGAGCCACCGCGGCCGCGATGCACAGGCCGCCGGCGCAGCACCCCAGCACCAGGACCGCGAGCATGGCCAACGCGGGCTTCCAGCCGGCATCGCCATGGGCCAAAGCCAAGGCGCGGACCAGCAGGCCGCCGAATCCGAGACCGGCGACGCAGGCCGCGAGGGATAAGAATCCGCCGGCGCCGATGGCCCGGGGGAAGAGCGCGCCGACGGTGAGGAATAACGCCACGCCGGCGAGCAGCCAAGCGCCGCCGAGGTAGGCGATGACCCGGAAGGTCGCGCGCCAGCCGGCGATCCCTCCGCCGAACACCCGGAGCACGAGATGCAGCGCGAGCGTCAGCACCGCGACGAGACCCGTCGCCCAAAGCGGCAAAAGGAACAACGCCCGACCGAGGTAGGTCAGGTTGAGCCCGGCGGCGCGCAACTCCGCGGGCAGTCCGATCGCCCGCACGAAAAAACCCAGCTGGACCTGGCCGAGGAAGAACAGTGCAGGTACGGCGAGCGCGGCGGCGAGCAGCAACCAGAGCCACGCGCGCCCGATGCGTCCGCCCTCCCGGAAGGGCTGGAACGTCGCGGCCGGCCGGAAGAGCACATCGAACCAGGTGCGCGCCCCTCGGCGAAAAAAGCCGGGGGAGAACCAACGCGGGCCGACCTCGAACGCCGGCGAGGTCACCGGCTGCAGCGTGACGAAGGCGGAGCGCGCCGCGCCGAACTCAGGGCGACTGGCGAGGGCCACCCAGCCGCATTCGCCTTCGCGCCACGACAGCACCGTCCCGGCGAAACGTCCCGTCGCCAAACCCGCCTCGACCTCCGCGGGTCGGAAGACCCCGAGGCTGGTCCCGTGCGCGGCGAGGTGGTACGGTTCGGCGGACATCGGGCGGGGAAAGTGGCGAGGGGGGCGGGACTCGAACCCGCGACCGGCGGCTTAGAAGGCTGCTGCTCTGAATCCAGCTGAGCTACCCCCTCGTGAAAACGACCCTAGTCGGCCGCCTAGGATGGGCAAGCCGCGAGGGAACTAGCAGATCAGGTCTCTGAAGTCGTGGAAATCGGCCGAAAGCCCGCCAGGCATCCCCTTGTTGATCACCGAGACGGCGTCATGGGAATGCAGGGACTCCAGGTGCGAGCAGGCGATGACGAAGTCGCGGACGCGCAGGTCGGCGTCGAACTGCTCGTAGACCAGCCGGGCGGCATCCTCGACGAACTTGGAATACGCACCGTTAAGTTCGGCGAAAGCCTGCTCGTCTTCGCGCTTCACCATCACCTGGGTCTCGGTCTGGAGGCCGGCGAGGCAGAGGTCCTTCATGTCTTCGACGAACAGGCTCCGTCCCGGGGCCACCTCGGCGACGACGCGGGCCTTGGAACGTTGGGAATGCGGGATACCGTAGGTCGCGCGCTCCTCGCGGGCGTGCTCGGTGAGCTCCGCGGAGCAGGGACAGGCGGACGAGTAGACGAAGTCGAAATGGACGTAGCGGCGAAGGCGATCGAGGTCGTCGATGGTGCCCTCGAGCACGGCTCGGTAGTACTGCCAGCCCTCTAGCCCGGAGCGGAGCGACTTCTGAAGCAGGGGGTACCGGAACTCGACGAGGATGCGGGCGCGGCTGCACTCCAGGTCCTTCTTGTAGCGGATCAGGATCTCCTCGAGGAGCTCATGCGAGAGGACGCGGTCCTTGAACTCGTAGAAGGTCCGCATGATGCGGGACATGTTGATGCCCTTGCGGTCGGCGGCCAGGGAGACCGAGCCGGTGACGATGCACTCGAGCGGGATCGGCTTGCCGTCGCGCGTAGCCACCAACATCGGCAGGCGGAAACCGGAGATACCGACATGCTGGATCGGGACGTTGGCGCCCTGGATCAGGGAGGCATCCTTGTTCTGCATGTCCGGCAGGGTGGCCCGGTAGGCGTCATCCACCTGGAAGGCGCGGTCGTAGCGACGGGAGAGGTCCCGGCTGCTGGGCGACTGTTTGGCGCGGCTCATGGAGGGAGGGAGGTCGGAAGGCCCCGTTTGGCAAACAGGACAGGAAAAAAGTGGCCTCTGCGCTGGAGCCACCTGCCGGATTTGAACCGGCGACATTCTCATTACGAATGAGATGCTCTACCAGCTGAGCTAAGGTGGCGGCGCAGAGGAATTTTGAAAATGAGGACGTGGGGCGGGAAATCAAGCCTAGGCGTCGGCGGAATGCCCTCGCCACCCCCGGAAACCCGACCAAATTGAGGCTGTTCTCCATGCGCGCCGCCCTCATCGCCCGCCAATTCGACGTCCAAGGCCGCCTGGTGACGGTCGAACCCTACGGGTCGGGGAACGTGAACGACACCTACCTGGCGACTTTCCGGACCACCTTCTCGGAGCAGCGCTTCATCGTTCAACGTATCCGCAAGGCCGTCTTCCCCCAGCCGGAGGTCATCATGCAGAACATGCGGGTGCTCACCGACCACTGCCACGCCAAGCTCGAGGCGGAGGCGGACCGCTCAGATCGTATCTGGCAGCTCCCGAAAATCATCCAGACCAAGGCCGGCGAGGACTGGGTGACCGACGCGCAGGGCGACCTCTGGCGCGCGATCTCGCAGATCGCCAGCGCCAACGCCTTCGACCGCGTGCAGAACCCGGAGCACGCGTATGAGGTCGGCGTCGTGCTCGGGCATTTTCACCGCATGGTGAGCGACCTGCCTCCCGAGCGGCTCGGCTATGCCCTGCCCGGCTTCCACGTGACCCCGGGCTACCTCGCCAAGATGGACGCGGCGCTGGCCACGGCCGAGGGACAGGAGCGGGTCGAGGCTTCGCTCGAGACCAAACGGGCGGTGCGTTTCGTCGAGGCCCGGCGGGAACGTTGCCAGGTGCTCCAGCAGGCCTTGGAACGCGGCGACCTGACGCTCCGCACGACCCACGGCGACCCGAAGGTGGGCAACATCATGGTCGACGAGGCCACCGGCCGCGGCACCTGCATCGTCGACCTGGACACGGTCCAACCCGGACTGGTGCATTACGACATCGGCGACGCCACCCGCTCGGCCTGCAACCCGGCGGGCGAGGACGCGCCCGAGCTGGCCTCGGTGATCTTCGACCTGGACCTGTTCACGACCATCTACCGGGGCTACCAATCGCACGCGAAGGACTTCCTCAGTCCGGCCGACCACCGGCACCTGTTCGACTGCATCCACCTGATCCCGCTCGAACTGGGTATCCGCTTCCTCGCCGACCACCTGGCGGGCGACGTCTACTTCAAGGTCCGCTACCCGGGGCACAACCTCCGCCGGGCGCTGGTGCAGTTCAAGCTGGCCGAAAGCATCGAGACGCGCGAGACCGCCATCCGGAAGGTCTTGGGCGAACGCTGAGCGCATGCCCGAGGCCTCCCTCACCCTCTGGCTGGCCGGACTCCTGCTCCTGGTCCTGATGATCCGCGGGGGTATCCGCGGCTTCCGGCGGGGGCCCTTGCGGCAACTGGCGGGACCGTTTTCGCTGGTACTCGGCTGCCTGCTGGGGGCGACGTTCGGCCCGGACCTGGGCCATCAGTGCCTGCACGGGACGTCCTTCCCCTGGCTACTCCGCGGGGCGGTCGGGCTGCTTAGCCTGGCCCTCCTCAGCGGCTTGTTGACCTACGCGATCTGCTGGCGCCTCGGCCGGCTGCCCGAGGGCCAGACCGAGGCGGAAAGCCCGTTGGCCGGCACCCTAGTGGGTTGCTGGACGGGCATACTGTACTTCGTTTTGTTGGTGCTGGGCTTGGCGACGGTCGCCGCCGTGGTCGAATTGGTGGAAGCCCCCGATCAAGCTAAACGGAGCGCCTGGGTGACCACCCGCGACGAGCTGGCGGCGGCCCCCTCGGCCGGCTGGCTCAAGGGCTGGACCCCCCTGCCGGAGCGTCAAAATCGGATCATCCTAGGTGTAAAAAAACTTTTAGCGGACCCTCCGGCCAGAGGTCGGCTGATGGCCATGCCAGAAATCCGGTCGCTGGCGGCCCATCCGAGCGTCTATCAGGCCTGGGAAGATAAGCAGGTTCGTGAGTTGTTGAATAAGAAGGACTTGGGAGGGCTAATTGACCATCCGCGGATTCGGACGATCTTGGCCGACGAAGAATTACAGCGCCAGGCGGATCGTTTGGACCTGCCTGGGCTGATGGAGCGAGCCCTCCAGAACCCCCGTAAATAAGCGAAAAAGGGCGTTTTTTAGTGGCGAGCGAGGTGACGGTGTGCATAGTCAATCCTCCCGCCCCTTAAATAGCCCTTATGAAGACTACCCCGCTCCTCCTGTCCGTCCTCGCCCTGACCGCCTTCGCCGAGGAGGCCAAGCCCAACAAGGCCCTCCCCATCGCTGCCACCCAGGCCGCCGAAGCCGGGAAGCCCGCCGAGGCCCCCAAGACCGTCCAGGTCGAGACCCTGACCTCCGACGGCAAGACCTTCGTCCTGGTCAAGGTGATCGGCGACCCCCAGGCCTTCGCCAACTTCCAGAACGACGTCCAGACCATCTCCCAGGAGCAACAGCAGGTCGCCCAGGTGAAGCAGCTGGCCGAACTCGCCCTGACCACCCCGGAGCGCGAGGCCCGCATCCGCGAGCTGGAGACCAAGTTCAACCGCCTGAAGACCGACAACGAGACCATGGCCAAGACCTATGGCTTCGACCTCACCCGCCAGTACGTGATCGTGCCGACCAAGGTCGTCGTCCTGACCGCCCTCACCAACGAGGACTACATCAAGGCCAAGGCCACCGCCGGCTTCAAGGAAGAGTCCATCCTCAACGCCGGCGATAAGAAGTTCCTCATCAAGGAGACCGTGACCGGCGCCGCCGAGGTGGAGGCCTTCAAGCTCCAGCTGCAGCGCATCATCGAGGCCAAGCGCGGCCTCCAGCAGCTGATCGACGCCCAGCCCCGCTTCACCAAGGACGAGGACAAGAAGAAGATCGAAGAGGCCATTGCCAAGACCAAGGCCGATGTCGACGCCGCGGGCGCCGAGTTCAAGAAGGGCCACGGGTACGACATCCCGACCGAGTTCAACCTGCAGACCGCCGAGGCCAAGCTCTACACGCTCCTCAGCGACGACGAGAAGAAGAACCTCGATAAGGCCGCCGAACCCAAGAAGGACGCCCCGGCCGCCAAGTAATTTCCCCCACCCCCACCAC
>Ga0255108_1000689_pt1 | contig 10093 bp, 12 predicted proteins | sample Law_Miss_RepA_8h_FD_188469 | JGI IMG/M metagenome (GOLD analysis project Ga0255108, IMG submission 188469) | Freshwater microbial communities from St. Lawrence River, New York, United States - Law_Miss_RepA_8h | ecosystem: Environmental > Aquatic > Freshwater > River | place: USA: New York... | reverse complement strand
CTCTACGGTAAGCTGGAACCCCTCGCAGTTCAACTCATTCCAGAGTAGGCCCCGTACGAGTCCACGTCCCAGGACTTCGCCGCCATACGCCTTAAGCGTCTCTGGCACCTGAGTGCGATAGTTATCAAATGCTTCTTGATTTTTGACTTGAATTAAGCCGATCACCTTGCATGCCATATGCCTCGCCTACCCCGATCAGACCCCATAGAATTCCTCTAGTATCTGGTTAACCAACAGAATTGTCATGATTTCTTGTATGTTCTGTATTGATGGATAGAGAATATCGTAGAGGCCCCATGAAACCCTTTCGTGGCAACAAGAGTTTCCTGCCTAGCAAGCCCTGCACTGTTTGTGGGCGTGAGATGACCTGGCGCAAGGCCTGGGCCAAGAATTGGGAAAGTGTGAAATACTGCTCCGATGCTTGTCGAACAAGAAAATTGCCGAAAACCAATCCATAACTAATGAAAAAACTACGCGTGTTTTTCGATGGTGCCTGCCCACTATGCAGAAAAGAAATCAGCCTCTACCAAAGTGCTGATCACGCCAAAGCCATCGATTGGCATGACGTGTCTTCAGCACAGCCTGAGGAGATGCTTCCCTTGCCAAGACAGGCGCTATTGGCACGCTTTCACGTCCAGACACCCGATGGTCAAATGGTAAGCGGTGCGCGTGGATTCATTGCAATGTGGCGGCAACTGCCAAAGTGGAACCGGCTTGCAAAGATCTGCAGCCTGCCAGGCCTGCCGCCTCTACTCGAGCTCGGTTATCGTGGCTTTCTTCGGCTGCGTCCAGCCATTCAGCGCGCTTTTCGTTAGACAAGCACCCCTTGAACACCAGGGGCCGAAGATACGTACGATTGAATTCAGGCTTCGTGCTCAGAATGTTGCGGCAAGAATAGCCAATAGCAGCATCCCTGCCGATAGCCCCAACCAGCGGCCTAAATGACGCCGTGTAATCGGAGAGCTTGGATTTAAATCGTATTGATAACGCTCGCTATCGATATTATGCAAATTAACGCCAATCTCCACCAAGTCAGCCTCCAGAGTGCTCATCATGGGGCCGGGGCCACACAGCAGAAAATAGGTCCCTTGATGAGTCGGGCTAATTCCGTATCGTTTTAGATTCTTGGTAACGATCTCAATATCACAGCGGCCAACATCTCCAGCCCATTCGGCTGTCGAATGCTCAACAACCCGGGCCCAACTGATATTCGTTTCCACCACATTGGGGCTAACGGGATATCGGGGCAGGGTTTCTAACTGCTCAGACACGGACTTTGTCGCTGTGATCAACAATACTTTCTTATCTGACCCCGCTAATTGTTGCACCATACTCAGAAACGGTGCACACCCAATACCACCCGCAATCATAACGACCACCCCGGCGTCATCTGGGGGCCCGAAATCGCCATGAGGCCCATCAAGGTAGAAATCTTCGCCCGGTTTTAGAGACGGGATTTCCCGAGTAAAGTCACCCACCGCTTTAATTAGGAAGGTAATTGCGCCTGTGGCGGGTTCGAATCCGGCCACCGAGAACGGATGATCCGTATGGGATAGCGGAGAGCCGCGCTTGATCCAGAAAAATTGGCCCGGCTGCGGTGGATCCAACTGGCGAGATTGCGGCACGAGTGTTAACCCATAGGTTTCGTCAGCGCGCTTCACGACTGTCTCCACGCGATAGGCGCTGCCTCGCTGCAGAATCGGGCGAATCAAATAAATCGTAGCTAATGAACCGAGTGCAGTTATAAAAAGGCACCACCAGAAATATTGGACAGGTAATAGCGATGCGTAGAGCCCGGCGTCGAGTGTGTGGTGCAGTCCAAACACAAGAATTAAAAGCGCGGCGGTTGCATGCCAGAATCGCCAGCGATCGTAGTTCGTGTTCGGCTCGTGCCTGCGCGCAGCCGATGCAATTAATGCGATTAATACGATCCAGACAATCCCACCCGATAGCAAAGACCAGCCTCCAATGCCAAGCGTCGAGGCGGATTTTTCATGATTACTAAGGGCGCCTCCCGCCTGCGCTGCAACTCCCCAGAGGCTGTAGAGAAAAGGGTGGCCGATAACAAAGACTGTTGCCGTGCGGGCAAACAGCTGATGGGTCCGCATGATCGCATCACAGCCGAAGCGACTAGACAGCTGGCGATACCTGCCAATCACAAGGAATTCTAGGCAGATAATCGAAAATCCAATCATGGCGATCATCGAGCCGATATCATCCATCATGGGTCGCCCCAATAAACGATCCGGGAGATTACCGAATATCACGAAAGCAATCGGAATCGCTGGAACACCCAGATAGACAGCAGCAAGCAGTAATCGAATTAACATGTCGTGATCATCTTAGAAAATGATAACCTAGTTACTATCCTGGCTATGGAGTTGGAAATGAAAGTTCTGAAGCAACTGAGGAGATATCTCTGGGGGCCTGAAAAGACTGATCGCCCCCCCTCTCCAAGAAGAAGAGAGCCGACGCCAAGGTCTTCAGCACCGGCCCCTCGCCCACTGTCCCCACGAATTGATCCGGAAAAGTCGCGCCCAATTGTCACCAATTCAACGGAACAACAGGCCGATATGGGGTCCGCAAGGAGAGGTACGCCCGCCTTGCGACCAATCGTTTTTGACCTTGGCGGCGTTGTATTGAATTGGAACCCAGCCCAGCTGATTGAGACGGTATTCCCGGATCTACAAGGCCCTGATGCAATAAGTCTTGCTGAGGAGATTTTTAGAACAGACACTGACGACAGCGATTGGCTTTTGTTCGATAAGGGCTTACTCAGTACGAGCCAGGTGATCAACCGTCTGGTGAATCGAACCGGGCAGCCGAAAGCAGCTTTTGAACAGTTAATCGAGGAAATTGCAAATCATCTGCAACCCATCCCTCGCTCTCTGGAAGTCATGCGCAGCTTAAAAAAGAAGGGGCACCCCTTGTATTTCCTCTCCAATATGCCGGAGGCGTACGCTAACTTTCTGATCGAAACCCAAGACTTCTTCGCTATTTTCGAAGATGGGATTTTTTCATCGAGTGTTAATCTCGTAAAGCCTGACCCCGCAATATTTAAACTGGCGGCAGATCGCTGGGAATTTGTCGAACCACCAATCTTTATCGATGATTCCAAAGACAATACCGTGGCCTCTGAATCTCTAGGCTGGTATGCAATCCACTTCACGAACCATGCAAGCCTGGTTGAGCGTCTAGCGAACTCAGGCGAATCTCTTCATGTCATGAGAGCCGCCTAAATCACTATCACTGCGGGTTAGAAGAAGAATTTTTCTTTGAGTCTTTTTTATTTGAGTCCTGCGTCGGACAAAAAGAATCGAAGAGTTTTTCAACCAAAGAGGTCTGCGGAACCAGCCTTTGTTCGGCATTTACCTTAAGTCGACCGAGAAACAAGCCCTCTCGAAAGGGTTCAGAAAAAATCCTAACTCTTAGAACTTGGGAATTCTTTTTGTCGCAGTCAAGGGTTCGAATAACCGACATGGATCGAAAAGTGACGTGATCAACCCGTTGATCGACCCTGAAGTTGCTGACCGTCTCGATGTAAACCTCAGAGCTCTTGCGATATTCCAGTGAAGAAAGGTTTGCGAAAACCTCATACTCCATACTTAGCTCAACCTCTACCCACTGTTGGGCCGATGCTGCTGAGGCAGCCAACAAGATGCCCATGCAGCTAACACCCAACACGGCTTGCCTTAGATCCCAAAGAGGAGCAACACGTTTGCTCATACCCCAAGGTCTCGTGGCGTATTCATATTAAGCGGCTATAGCCAACTCACTTGCTGCATCCAGTTCTGGGGCCGACCAGCAACGCGTGCATTCTGAATGCTGTTTCGCGTCGTTTCAAAATCCAAAATATTTTTCTCAGAGGGTTTGAGTAACTGGCAGCCGATCCGGTAATGATCTAGGTTGAAAGGATCACTAACATTGACCACCTGGAGCATAAACTTCTCAGATTTACGCTTGCCCCGCTGGAAACAGGAATTCGACCAGATCGTGCCGACTTGAAGCGGTTGTGACGATACAAACTCGACGGCAACCCCCTGGAATCCGACATCGATCACCTTGGGCATAACCGGCGTGCTGTAAGACCCGCTAATGAGAATCTGCAGCGGCATAACATTATCCAACGGCACCGAAACCCGGAAACTCTCCCGTCTCTGAACGGCAAGTACTTCTTGTGGAAAGTCTGCGGTGATTAGGTCGTAGCTGCCAATATTGACGTTATGCGCCAGAAACTGGAGTTTGTACTGATCGCTAGTAATGACCACCCAGAGACTCTTGGCATCCCGGATCTCTGAGGGAACCTCGGTGCCCTCGGGCAGGGCAAACACAACCCCAGTAACCGGGGCGGCCTCGACACACCGTAAGGCCAGCCGCTTGGTGAAGTTATCCAGGGGCATCAGGCCTGCCGTAACACCCGATTCGAACTCTCGGATTACGGTGCGCTCGGCAGCCTTGTCGGCGAGCTTGCTCGTCTCAAGGTAGGCAGGATCCACTTCTGGGGGATAAATACGGAACGCCACTCTTTAGCCTCAATAATCGGACTGCTAATTCTAAACGAATAGGATTTGAGCATAAAATGGGGGGTTATGAAGGAGGGGGTATTGGAGCCATCTGGATCGCCACGGCTAAACATTCTGGTCAGCAACCAAAAAGGTGGGGTGGGCAAGAGTTCAATTAGCGCGAACCTAGCCGCCTATTTTGCAATTGAACGCAAGATGGACACCCTTCTTATTGACCTTGACCGGCAGGGGACATCTTCCTCCTGGATACAGCAGGCCAAGCCCTTCGAGCGCCTCTCGTTTGAGCATGTGAGCCACCTGATTCAGAGTAGTAGCCGTCTTGGCGTATTCAACGCCCGTTGCCATATCCGGGACGCACTCGTTCGCCACGAGGTGGTCGTAACTGATGTCACGTGGTCTCCAGCGATTAGTCACGAGCTCCTAGAGGTATTCGATCTCTGGGTCATTCCCACGTCCTTGTCTGAACTTGAACTACTGAGCACCATCGGTCTTTTGCGCGATCTAAAACCCGCCCTCGATCGGCGACGCGCGCCGAAGGTCTTACTCGCTCCCAATAAGATTCACCCGTTTCAACGGAAATTTGATTCTATTTCCGCACAGCGCTTTCCCGTGCCATTCATGCTAACGCCCGCAGTAATTGCTTCAAAACAGATGGAAGCGCTTTATCAGAAAGATTTCGTAGTCAACAGTACGGACACCGAGGTTCGAGAGCGATTCCTCGTGTTTGGCGAGGCGATCTGGCAGGCCTCTCAGATTGGAATGCTCGCTGCGCACTCCATGCGTGCAAGGTCAGACTTTAAATTTGGGTCTGCTTCCGCCCCACCGCCTACAAAGATCGTCCATCACCGTATACCCACCTCCATTAAAATTACTCCCGATGCATAAATGTTGTTAAAAGTTCTTAGGGCCATCTATCTCTGGCTCTCGCAAGTCAGCAAATTCAAAGCAGTTGATCCACTTGAGGCACAAAATGATCAGGTCTACGAGACGCGCAATTCCTTTGAACGCGCGCTTCGTGACAAGCTCACAAAAACCCAAGGCGAGCAAGCCAAAACCCTTGCCTGCTACATTACAAACTATATTTTTGATTTCGGAGAGTTTGACTTCGACCCCTCTGAGCCCAAGGGAGTTAAGCAGGTTGTTAATGAAGAACTCATTAATGTCTGCACCCACCAGATCATTGATCCCTTAAAGCTCTGTCAGGTCGTTGTGCATCGAGCGGTACAGCTCAAACGCTTTGGCAAAGAGTTTGAGTCTCACTTGAGAGACTTATGGACCCTCTGCCTACTACCTGTAGGCCCGTTCACGCCGCGCGGCTCGGGATTCCCGCTACCAGCGCACCTCACGCTCTTAAGCCGCATGCGGGCTATCGAGGTCAGTGATCGTCAGGTTGAGGCCTGCCTCAAAGTCTGGCAAAACCCAGCCCTCACCAATGCTCTGAAGGCCTGGTCTTCAGCCAATTAATTAGATTTTTCAATACTCATCGAGGCAATTGATGAGCTCTAGATAGCATAGAAATACAGATGGGTCTGGCGGCTGTCATTGACCACCACCACGCTGGTGGGCTCTACATCTGGAACCTGAAAGCTATTTGAAACAAAGACACTGCCTGACCGCATTTCCTGAGCTACCTTCTGCCATAACCGGCTCATCGGTTCCGTAGATAGAAACGCATAGACCACGCGATAACCGCCCAAATCGCATTCCCAGAAGTTGCCCTGACGCAGCGCTAGATTTGTTTTCCCCAGTGCCCGCCACCGCGACCATCCGTAGGGAAGCCAGGCCTCCTCGATACCCGTGCAGCTGACATGAGGGTTCATTCTTGAAAACCCGATTGCCATCGACCCGGTACCAGACCCTAGATCAATGAATCGATCGTCACTACCCGTCCAATAGGGGCTGACTTTTTCAGACAGCGCCATCTGAGTCGCATGATTCGATAAAAAGAGTGGCACGCGGTGTCTTACAGCAGGACCAAAAAGCAGCGCTAACATGATGAACCCGATGAGGTACCAGTAGCTGGGTAGCTGCAGCGCGAGGGCCGCGGCAATGCCGGGTGTAAACACGAGATGAATCAGAATCCACCACCGGTCGCAACGCAGAAGTCTTGCAACCAGCGCAGCAATCATGGCCTGGGCTAGGACCGCGACCCACAAGAGTGCAGGCCACCCAAATACGCCCAGTCGTAATGCAGCCAACACCACCAATAAGGCGCTGGCCTGCGCCAAGACCGCCTTGGATAAGACACCAAGCCGTATCTTGGCCATCACGCCGGTTTGGCGTTCGCTTCTAACACTGGCAGCTGCCCGATATCGGGCAGATCGTCTTGGCTCTTGCTGCCCTGCTTTAACTCGTAGGCCCAGGCCAGAATCTTTGCGATCGCCTCAAAGAGCTGCTCGGGCACCGGATCCCCAATCTCCAAGCGCGCATGCATGAGACGCGCAAGCGGGGGGATACGCGCAATCGGCACCGAGTGCTCTCGGGCGACATCTTGAATACGTAAGGCTAGCGCATCCAAGCCCTTGGCCACCACCACGGGTGCTGCCATGGTGGCCTGGTCATAGCGCAGCGCGATTGAGTAGTGGTCTGGGTTGGCGACCACCACATCGGCGCGCTCAATAGCCGCCATCATTCGGCTCTGGGCGATCTGGCGTTGCCGCTGACGAAGCTTACTTTTTATCTCTGGCGAACCCTCTGTGTCTTTCATTTCCTGTTTAACCTCTTCTTGGCTCATGCGCATCTGCCGAGAAAAGTTAAACTTCTGAAAGATCGCATCTCCAACTGCAATCAATACCAAGGGCGCCAAGAGAAGTAAGGACCCATTAAAAATAAGCTCGCTTGTGTTCACAATCGCAACGCTGAAATCCTGATGAATCAGCGTGGAGACGTTACCAAGGAGCGCGATTAGGTAGGTCATGCCCACACCAAGAATCAAAAACGCTTTAAGAATCGTCTTAACCAGCTCAGCAGTAGTCGAGAGCGACACAAGACGACCAAGACCCTGGATCGGATCTAATCGACTCCAATTCATCTTGAATGCAAACACGGGCCGAAAGCCAGAGAGGCTCAAGGGAGCGAATACACAGACCAGTAACAAAGGGATAATTAAAAGGGCTAGTAGCCCAATCAGCCCAAGAAAAGAGCCGAATGTCCACTGGACCATACTATCCACCCAGCGATCAGGATCGGAAAAACTAAGCCCCTCGCGCATCATAGCCACCATCTGTTGCACAAGCAGAGGCCCAGAGGTAAAGATAAATAAAAATGCCACCAGCAATAACACCAGGGTGGTTAGATCTCTTGAAGTGGCAAACTGACCTTCCTCGCGGGCCTTTTCAAGGCGCCGCGCGGTAGGTTCTAGGCTTTTATCTTCTTGCGACTGCTCTTCTGCCATGGCGGCAGTTTAACTTAGCCTTCGGGATTTTTCTTCAAAATATCATAGAGAAGGTCGCCCCGCTCTCGGTCAAGGGGGGTCATGATTTGGCTAACCCGTTGGGCCGCGATTTTGCCAGCCGTACTGCCAGCCATTCGGTACCATGCATAGGCACGCGGGAGATCCTGGGGAACGCCAGAACCCAACTCGTAGAGCATTGCCAACTTATAGCAACCGATTCCATCCCCAGCGAGAGCAGCGCGTCGATACCACGTAAACGCAAGAATTAGGTTCTTTTCGGCGTTAACACCATTTTCAAACCGCCCGCCAATCTCGACCATAGCGGTCACGTTGCCATTATTGGCTGCAGCCAACATCCACTGCCCTCCGCGCAAAGGGTCCACCTTGGTGCCGATACCCTGTAAATACATGAGAGCAACTTCATACTGGGCACGCGCATCACCCGCGTCAGCAAGACGCTGGAGAATCGTAAGTGCCTCGGTAAACTGACCCACCTCATACGCGCGACGTGCTGTTTGATAATCCGAGCAGCCCGCGATCATCACAGCGAAGGCTGCGACCAATAAACGCTTCCAGATCCCTGATGACACGGTCTACTTCTTTGCCGGCGTAGGTAACGGTGCTGGCGTAGGTGCAGGAGCGGGCGAAGTTGCGGAGGCTGGTGCAGCAGGCTGCCCCTTTCCACCTTTAAGCGGTGGCGGTGGCGGCGGTGGCGGCACCGGCGGCACCGCTGGCTCTACCGCCGGAGCCGGTTCTTGCGCAGCTGTCGCGGCCGCTGGTGGCGGTGGTGCCTCACGGTAACTCGCACCCAGATCACCGCCTAAGGCGCGCGCAAAGCCCCCGAGATAACGACGACCGAGATCAGGGTAGTAAGGGGCCTGGGGAAGATAACCTTTGGAACGCACGCAGGCACTCTTATTCTGAGACTCTTCACATGCGGCGACCGCGCCTAAACGACCCACCTCAAACTGCTCGCCCAGAAAGAATCCCAAGGCCAGAATGAATAAGGGAATCAATCCGAATAGAAGGACATTTTTTATGATGGAAACAATTTTTGAAATGATAGGTGCCATAAAACTTATCCTTTTTATTTACTCGGCTTGGAGGGGGTTAACGGCCTCCAGGGGTTTGGGGGTTGTTGGTTAAATAACCGGGCGTGAACTTCCACAATCATAGGGTCGTTATGATTCCCATGACGCAGCATCTCCCCGTAAGCTTTCATAGAGAGATCGCGCTTGCCGCCAGTAAAGTATTCGCGCGCCGCGCAGTAATAAAATACAAGTGCGTCTGGATTGCGGCTACTGAGTTTCTCGTACGCGAGAATATCTCCCATCAACATGCAGGACTCCGGGCGCTGGTCATATGCAGCGGGCATTAAAAGGGACTTGGCACGTTGGAGTTCTTTGTCGGAGAGCGCAATAAATCGGCGGCCCGCCTCACGATATTTATAATCCTGGTGGTTTGAATAGATGAGGAATTCTTGATCAAATCCTCGGGCGGCCTCGAATGCAATTCGTCCTGCGTAGAAAGCTGCATCGTGATTGCCGCTGGCGGCCCAGGCTTCGATACCCCGCTGAATCTTCAGCGCAGCCTCTGCATGACGCAGATAATCCCCTTCGTCGCTAATACAGGATGCACTCCGAATACAGATTTCACCTTTTGCGGCGAGCCCTTTCTGGGCAATAAACTGCCGGTACCAGTAGGCGAAATGCTCCTCCCGGGGCGTCTCGGTCTCCCCTAAGGCGAGTGGCTTTGAAGCGCCAGATTGCGGGGCCGATTGCGGGGCCGCCGGCTTCGCTGCAATGGCGACCGTCGAGCCAAGCATCACCAACACGGTGCAGGCCTGCAAGACATGAGCTGCGGTGCGCATCATCATCGTCAACCTATCGGTTCGGAGCGCCAGCCGGTGGCGTCGGGCCAAACTGTGGCCGCGGGGGCAATACCAATACGGGGGAGCGGCCGCCTGGCTCTGGCTGGCTCTGCTGTGGGGCCGGGGCGGGCGCAGGCGCGCTCGGTGCCACGGCACGATTACCCGCTGGTGCCACGGCACCAGGCGGCGGCGCTTTCGCGGGCGGCGCTTTAGCAGGCACTGCAGCGGGCGCAGCCGATGGCGGCAGAGGACCCGACTTAGAAGGCGGTGGCGCGACGGGGCGCTCTAGTCCCTTCGGTGCGGGGG
>Ga0255108_1000686_pt1 | contig 10108 bp, 10 predicted proteins | sample Law_Miss_RepA_8h_FD_188469 | JGI IMG/M metagenome (GOLD analysis project Ga0255108, IMG submission 188469) | Freshwater microbial communities from St. Lawrence River, New York, United States - Law_Miss_RepA_8h | ecosystem: Environmental > Aquatic > Freshwater > River | place: USA: New York... | reverse complement strand
GTTATTACCAGAACGCGACGTACAACCGGCTGCATATTTTGTTTGGCGAGTCGAATATGAGTGACTACGCCACAGCGCTAAAGGTTGGAACGACAAGCGCGGTGTTGAGTCTTCTTGAGGATGGTCTGATTGGCCGTGATGTTGAGATTCAGGATCCGCTCGAAGCGCTGCGTTCGATTAGCCGGGATGGCAGCTATCGCTGGCTGGTGACGCTTACGGACGGGACGACGATCTCGGCGATTGATTTGCAGCGGCGCTACCTGTCGGCGGCCAAGAAGCGCTTGACGGGTGTGGATGAGCAAACCGATTGGGTGCTTGCGAACTGGGAATCGACGCTTGACCAACTGGAGCGTGACCCGATGGTTTTGGCGGATCGCCTGGACTGGGTTGCGAAGAAGAAGCTCTTTACAGAGTTTGTGGCAAGCGAGGGCGTCTCCTGGTCGGATGACATCCTCCAGAGTTTGGACATCGAGTATCACAACATTAACCGCAACCAAAGTTTGTTTCATGCGCTTGAGCAATCGGGTGAGATGGTGCGTCTCGTGTCTGATTTTGAGATTGCGAAGGCGATGTCTACGCCGCCTGTTGGGACCCGTGCTGAGGGGCGTGCAAATGTAGTTCGCAGATTAATTGCTGCCAAATCGCGGGAATATGTGGTTGACTGGGATGTTGTCTATGCCGGCAAGGGTCGGCAACTTGAATTTGGAGACCCCTTGCATACGTATGCGGATGAAACGCATCGGATGCTGGCTGGGCTTCCGGAATAGTTTTTATAGTTTAATTTGCATCGTCCGGCAATTGGTCGGTATGATGCACGCTTGGCACTACTAGCAATGGGATTAGAGTAATGGCAAAGAAAAGCGGCGAAAATAGATTGGTGATAACGCTCCGTTCAACCGAGAGCGCACATGCATACACCACAATGAAGAACAAGCGGAATGATCCGGCACGTATCGAGCTCAAGAAGTACGATCCTGTCGTTCGCCGCCACGTCACATATCGGGAGGCTAAGTAACCATGGCTCGAGTCTGTGCATTAACAGGACGCAAGTCGCAGAGTGGACGTAACGTTCGCTATAACCACGGTGGAATGTGGGAAATGCGTGCTCCAAAGAAACCACGTAAGTTCCACGTCAACCTTCAGACTGTAACCGTCCCTACACCGGATGGCGGAACGAAGAAGATCAAGATCGCTGCGCGTATGATTACATCGCGTGCATTCAAGGCCATTTTGGCTGGTGAGCGGGCGCTTCCAAAGGGCGTCTAATCCCTTCGGCTGTTGCTGGTATCAATCTATGCCGGGTCGCTTGCGACCCGGCTTTTTGTTTGTTGAACGGTTTGCAAAATGTCGCTTGCCACACAAAAACGAAGATCCAATAACTTCATCATGTGTTTACTGGATGCCATCGGCTTCCCGCTTGGCAACGCATTCTTTTCGACGACCACGGTGATTCCGGTTGCGCTCGCGGCTGCCGGCGCGGATAAGCTTTCCGTTGGCTTGCTGGTTGCGATGATCATGGTGATTCAAGCAATCCCCGGCCTCATCGCTGTGCGCTGGGTCTCGAAAATGCCGATCGTCAAGAACTACGTCGGATGGGTCGGCATCGGTGAACGTGTCGCATTGTTACCGCTTGCGTGGTTTGTGGTGGCATGGGGGCCAAGCAAACCGACATGGTTTGTGACCGCGGTGTTTGGCTGTTTTGCACTTCATATGTTCTTTATGGGCATCAATATGCCCGCTTACTGGGTCCTCGTCGGCAAGGTCATCCCAACAAACTGGCGTGGACGACTCTACGGCTTTGCCGGGGGGATCGCCGGTGTCCTGAGCATCGGTGTGGATGCCCTGATGCGAAATGTTGTCTTCAGTGGCAAAAACGATGGCTTTCCACACGGATACAGTGCAGGGTTTGTGATCGGGTTTGTGATCCTGATGGTCAGTCTGGTTCCGCTCTTTCTGGTGCGTGAGCAGCCGATGCTCTCCCAGGCAGGCAACAGCTATTCGCTCGCTGCTTACAAAGAAGTCTGGACATCGGATAGCAAGTTCCGCCAGCTCACGACCGGGCAACTTGTGTTTGTCCTGTCATCCATGATGGTGCCATTTCTCGTACTCCATGGGCGTGAGTCGCTTGGGGCAACGGATGGCCACCTCGCCACGTACACAACCGTCACACTGCTGTCTTCATCGCTCGGTAGTCTTTATCTTGGCTATCTGTCGGACAAATATGGCAACTTCAAGGTGTACAAGTGGTCGATGGTTGTGGGAGTTATATGCGCCCTTTATGCCATCGTGTGCCGTTCAGCCAGCTGGTACACCCTCGTCTTCGTCCTTCAGGGATTATCTGCCAGTGGCGTTGGGATTGTTGCGATGAACCTTGTGATGGAGCTGGCGGGCAGCGCTAAGCGCATCGGTGTGTACTCATCGTTCTATTCGGCACTCACCAGCATCCCACGCGCGATCGCACCGGTCATTGGCTCGCTGATTGCCGGAGGACTGGGCTACGTGCCATTGTTCTCCACCTGTGTTGTCGCGATTGTGATTGCACTCTGGATTACGCTTGCTCATCGCCACAATCAATCAACGGGATTGGATACACTTGACCATGCTGCATGAGATGAAACATCCGGTAAGTGATGTCGCCCTGACGATACTCAGGGCTCAGGACACGTGTACAACAGCCTTTCGCCAGCAGACGCAGCGTGTGGCTTTGATGGTGCTCGCTGAGTGCTTGCGCACGATGCCCATCGATGCGGTCCGGGTTACAACGCCCGTTGGTGAAGCGGATGGCTGCCGTCCCGTGGGACGCCTTGTCGTCGTTCCCGTGCTTCGCGCTGGTCTCGCGTTTACCAGTGCAGTGGAGCAGCTGTGCCCGGATGCTGAGTTGATGTTCGCTGGGCTTGCGCGTGATGAAACCACGGCGGAAGCACATTGGTATATGGACCGTATCGGCGATGTCTCTGGGGCATTTGTGGTCGTCCTGGACCCGATGCTCGCGACCGGTGGGAGCGTTGGCCAAGTGGTGGCGCGATGTATGGAGCGCGGAGCGGCAGCGGTGGTCGTTGGATGCATCGTCGCTGCACCAGAGGGCGTCGCAGAGGTTGAGGGTCGCTTCCCAGATGTTCGCATTGTCACGGCAGCCCTTGATTCGCATTTGAATGACGTGAAGTACATCATTCCCGGCCTTGGGGACTTCGGCGACCGGTGGTGTGGCACGTAGGGAAGCGAAGATTTCTCACCTCTTTAGCTGAGCCATTTCGGCTTTCCCGATGTCAGTGACCGTTGAATTGGCACCCAAATGTAATACACCTTAAGGATTGCGTTTCCATGCAGCCCTGTTAACGGTATGTATTACGTGACACGGCAAATGCATTGGTGTTGCTTGTAGAATGCACCAAGGGCGATGCCCATAAATTGTGCACCTGCACAGGGAGAATCCACGTTGGCTAAACGCGCACTCATTACCGGTATCACAGGGCAGGATGGTTCCTATCTTGCAGAACTTTTGCTCTCCGAAGGCTACGATGTTTACGGTGTTGTTCGCCGTGCATCCACAGAGAACTACGAACGTATCGAACACCTGCGCGGCCAAATCACCCTTCTCCAAGCCGACCTCCTTGACCAGTCATCCCTGGTACAGGCCATCCGCGAAAGTAACCCAACCGAGCTCTACAATCTGGCCGCACAGTCCTTTGTGCCGACATCGTGGGCACAGCCCGTCCTGACCGCTGAGTTCACTGCCATCGGTGTGACAAAAGTCCTCGAAGCGATGCGTGCTGTAAACCCAGAGATTCGCTTCTATCAGGCGAGTTCAAGCGAGATGTACGGCAAGGTTCTCGAAGTTCCTCAATCGGAAGACACGCCTTTCTACCCACGTTCGCCTTACGGTGTCGCAAAGGTCTACGGACACTACATCACCGTCAACTACCGTGAGTCCTACAACCTCCATGCATCCAGTGGCATCCTCTTCAACCATGAGTCGCCACGCCGCGGGCTTGAGTTTGTAACACGTAAGGTCACCGATGGTGTTTCGCGCATCAAGCTGGGACTTGCGACCGAGCTGCGCATGGGCAATCTTGATTCACAGCGTGACTGGGGATTTGCGGGCGACTATGTGAAAGCCATGTGGCTGATGTTGCAGCAGGACACCCCGGATGACTATGTTGTCGCAACGGGTGAGACGCATACCGTCAAGGAACTCGTCCAGCTGGCATTCGATCGCGTTGGGCTGGACTGGGAAAAGTATGTCGTCATCGACCCGCGCTTTATCCGGCCTGCGGAAGTTGATCTTCTCATCGGACAGCCTGCCAAGGCAAATAAAGTCCTCGGGTGGGTTCCAGAGACATCGTTCCCAACATTGGTCAACATGATGGTCGATGCTGACATGGACCGCTTGTCTGCCCGTAAATAAGCAGCAAACGATGAAGGTATTGGTTACGGGTGCCAGCGGATTTGTCGGCAGGCACCTTCTGCCTGCACTGCAACGTGCTTATCCGCATGCTGTGCTTATTGGCACCAGCGGACCCAGCGATCCACCGCGGACCAGCGTGGATGGCTATGTTGCGTTGCCGCTGGACCTGTCCAGTCAGCAATCCATTAACGGTGTTGTAGACACGGTTCGTCCGACGCACGTTGTACACCTTGCGGGTTACGCGAGCGGCGCGGGCACAGATGCCGCAGGTATCGCGAAAATCAACGCAAGTGGGACGGAAACGCTCCTTCGTGCACTGGCAGGTCTGGCGCACCCGGTGACGGCCGTTTTGGCATCGAGTGGCTATGTCTACGGAACGACGCCAGATGCTCCTGGTGCAGATGAAGACTTTCCCCGTAACCCAAGCGGCGCATATGCCATCAGCAAGGCATCCATGGAGGATGCAGCGCGTGAGATCGCATCGGAAAAGCTGAGAATCGTTGTTTCCCGCTCCTTCAACCACACTGGGCCACTTCAGACGACTCAGTTTGTTGTCCCGGCTTTTGCGCAGCAGCTGGCGCAAATCGAGCGCGGAGACCTTCCACCTGTGGTGAAAGTGGGCAACCTCGATGCGCTGCGTGACTTTTTGCCCGTCGCCGATGTTGTAGATGCCTACTGCAGAATGTTGATGTTGGATGCGCCTTACACGGTTTTGAATGTGTCGAGTGGTGTTGGGGTTTCGGTTCGCGACCTCCTCGATGGCCTGATTGACATCGCACGGGTACCCGTTACGGTGGAATTGGATTCGACCCGCCTGCGGGCATCCGATGTCCCATGTAGTGTAGGAAACCCGGCGAAGGCAAAACAGCTGTTAGGTTGGGAGCCAAGCGGCGACATTGCCACCATGCTCTCCACTACGCTCGCATATTGGCGCTGCCAATAACTTGGTTGAGAAGGATAGAAGAATGCAAACCCGTTCATTTGATGGCATCCCAGTAGGTGAAGTTGGTCTTGGTTGCTGGCAGATCGGTGGAAGCTGGGCACATGTCGAGGAAGACGATGCCCTTGCGATCCTTCGGGCGGCTTACGCTGCGGGCGTCACATTTTTCGATACCGCGGATGTCTACGGCGCCGGACGCTCCGAGCGCCTGATTGCACGCTGGGTTGCCGAGGATGCACCGCAGGGTATCTTTGTCGCAACCAAACAGGGACGCTTCTCGCCTCCGGGCTGGCCAGAGAACTGGACACTGGATGCGATGCGTACGCATATCAACGCAAGCCTCGAGCGCCTCAATGTTGGGTCTCTGGACCTTGTGCAGCTGCACTGCATCCCAACCGATGCCCTTCGCGACGGAACCGTCTTCGATCACCTCCGTACGCTTCAAGCGGAAGGGCTGATCAAGCGCTTTGGCGCAAGCGTTGAGAGCATCGAGGAAGCCGAAATCTGCATGGCACAGCCGGGGCTCGTCAGCCTGCAAATTCTCTTCAATGTCCTTCGCCAGCGCCCCGTCTGGCAGCTTTTCGACAAAGCACAGGCACATGGCACATCCCTGATTGTTCGACTGCCACTCGCGAGCGGATTGCTGTCAGGGAAAATGACTAAACAGACTGCATTTGGAGATGAGGATCACCGTAATTTCAACCGGGACGGCGCAGCGTTCAATGTTGGCGAGACGTTCTCCGGGCTACCCTACGATGCAGCCATCGATTTGGTGGATGCTCTCCGGCCACATGTGCCGCAGGACATGACAATGGCACAATTCGCGATGCGTTGGATTCTCGACCATCCGGCAGTGACCGTGGTCATTCCAGGAGCAAGCCGCCCAGATCAGGTCACATTCAATGTCAGTGCATCAACGCTCAGCTGTCTTCCTGCCGAGCTGCATGCAGCACTTGAAGCGTGGTACCGGTCGGATGTCGATCATCTCGTTCGCGGGCCCTATTAGATCGTTAAGGGATGCATGGTTACTTCAACGGGATTGTTATAGGGTTGGTGATTGTACCGGGGCTAATAGCATCGCTATAATCAGCTATGACAGGCTCGATATCGGCATCCCCATGCCACGGCAAGCGCCGCACCAAAATAGTTTGCACACTGGGCCCTGCGGTGGACTCTTTGGAGGCCATCGAACGGCTAATCCGCTGCGGCATGGATGTCGCCCGTCTGAATTTTTCCCACGGGAAAGCTGAGGATCAGCGTCAGCGTCTGGAGTGGGTTCGCGAAGCATCCAAGCGTTTGGGCCGCGAAGTCGCTATCATGCAGGACCTCTGTGGACCCAAAATCCGACTTGGTGACCTCGCGGATGGTGTATCCGTTACTGCAGGTCAGACAGTAATTTTTGATGCGACCCTGACCGCTGTTGTGGGAGACCGCATCCCGCTTCCTGTCCCTGAGCTGGTGATGGTGCTAAAGGTGGGTAACCGCCTGATGATCGACGATGGCAACCTCGAGTTCACCGTAACGGCCGTTGGCGGGACATGGGTTTCGACAGTTGCATCTACGGATGGCCTGCTTAAATCCCGCAAAGGGGTATCTGCTCCCGGCGTTCGCATTGATGTCCCAAGTCTCAGTGAAAAAGACATTGAAGATGCGCGATTTGGCCTCTCGATTGGTGTGGATGCGATTGCGATGTCTTTTGTCCGGGACCCGGCAGACATTTATACACTGCGAACCCTCACAGCTAACAAAGTGCCTCTCATCGCGAAAATAGAAATGGCCGAAGCGGTTGAGAAGCTTGCGGAAATTGTGAAGGTCTCGGATGGCATCATGGTCGCACGTGGTGACCTCGGTGTTGAGATGCCATTTGAGCAGCTGGCAGTTGTACAGAAGGAAATTATTTCCGCCTGTAATCGTGCCGGCAAACCTGTAATTACCGCGACGCAAATGCTCGACTCGATGATTGAGCGGCCACGCCCAACCCGGGCAGAAGTTACCGACATCGCGAATGCCGTCCTTGATGGCACGGATGCTCTGATGCTAAGCGGTGAGACATCGGTTGGCGCCTTCCCGTTTGCGGCTGTCGAAACGATGGCAAAGGTCGCGGTAGCGACCGAGTCGCGCTTCGACTACGATGCGGCGCTTGTGCTTGCCCACCAGAGATATGGGAAGGCATCGCTGACGGATGCGGTCTCCGATGCTGCGACATCCATTGCGGAAGATATGGGAGCTGTTGCTATTTTGTGTGGCACGAGTACGGGGAGCACTGCACGTGCAGTGGCAAAGTTCCGCCCCCGTGCAAAGGTTGTTGCGCTCACGGAACGACGCTCAACCGCACGCTTTATGGCATTTGTCCGTGGTGTTGAGACTATATTGGTTGAGCCTGTAGACTCAACAGATAATCTCTTGCGCCAGGCTGCTGAACAGGCTGTTGCAAATGATGTTTGCTCAAATGGCGATTGTGTTGTCATAATCGCTGGAGCACCTGTTGGCGTAACAGGATCCACCAATCTAATTAAGGTACATCGAATTGGCGACCCGATCTAAATCATCTCCCCGCAAGGCAACCCAATCAAAATCCCGGACGCTTCGGCGTGACCCGCAGGATGTCCTTATCCGACGCGTAATTGGGGTTTTGGCAATCGCATTCTTTGGCTTATTCGTGGTCCGTCCAGCGATAGAGCCGATTAAGATTGTGCTACGTTACCAAAATCTGTTGAACGAGCAAAAAGCGGAAGGCAAGCGGCTGCGGGAACAAAACAATGCCTTAGCCCAGCGTGTGGCGTGGTTGAAGACGCGTGAGGGAGCTGAGGTTCTTGCGCGTGAGAGTGGGTATCACGCTCCAAATGAGGAAGCGTTTCACATAAAAAAGGGGCCACGTTCGCTGTCCAGCCTGATGCCAACATCGGACCGCATTCAGCCAAGCGCATTGCCTAAACCGATTCAGTAGGAGTTTTGGTTAGTTCTCTCTGAGCAACAAAGGGGCCACGTTCGCTGTCCAGCCTGATGCCAACATCGGACCGTATTCAGTAGGTCCTTTCAGAAACTGGCTGCTTCTACCGTTGCAGCAGCCACATTTCTGTTTGGCGGGCTGTTAAAAACTCACAGCCCTCAGCGGTGACAATCACCATCTCTTCAATACTGACGATACCGGCATCTGGCAGCTCAATCCCAAGCTCCAGTGTATACACCTCGCGTGCCTGAACGACCCCGTCCGGTCCACTGCCATAGCGCTCCCATTGTGGTCCGAGGAGCGTTCCGCCATCGTGGGCGAAGCGCCCGACTTGATGACCAACAGCGTGCATGTATTCAGGATAACCCGCAGCCGTGATCGCGTTCCGTGCTGCCGCATCTACCATCCAACCTTGAACACCAGGACGAAGGGCCGCCGCAGCGGCATCGATGGCACTTACCAGCGCCGCCATCGCCTGTTGGATATGCTCCGGGACATAGGAGCCAACGTACCAGCAGCGCTGAATATCACTTGAGTAGTTTCGCGTCGCAACACCGAGGTCGATGTGCAGGATGTGCCCATGGCCTAAGGCAATCTGGTTGGATGGCAAGCCGTGACCTGGCTGGCTGTCCGGGCCACAATTGACAATTGGATTGCCCGCCCGCTCCCAGCCGTAGCCGTAACCACGCTCATCAATCAGCGTCTGAATACCGCGATAGATTTGATACTCAGTCATCCCAACTTGGACGAAGCTGGATGTCAACCACTCGAAAATGCCTTCTGTAACCTGGATCGCATCCTCAATGGCATCCAGCTCAGATTCGGTCTTCTGCGCACGCAGGGGGATGACTACATCCGATGCACTGACCAGACATCCTTCAAAGCGTGTTCCTTCGAGCATGGAAGTCAGTAAATGGAACATCCCAAGAGTGATTCCATCCGCTTTGTCATCCCATTCACAGGTGTTGATACCAATCCGTGGATGGATAACCGAGGTTGGAATCGTCAGCTCGAGGACGGCGACAAGGCGGTCTTTGATCGAATGCACATAGGGGACGACCTGATTCCAGCCGCCGAGCTGGCGAATCGCATCCGCATCGTAATTTCCCACCACCGCAAATGTCATCCCGGATTTCGACACCATGAATGCGCTCTGCCACGTCATCCCGAAATCGCAAATAAGAGGCAGCACCGGGTCACAGAGCGCCGTTGTCTCCCGAACAAATGTCAGCCAAACGTCCAGGTCACTGGCGGCCACGAGGTGGCGGGCCTGCTCAAGCTTTTCGAGATGAATCATTTGGCGTGCAGTGCGGCACCGACGATTCCCGCATCATTGAGGAAGTTTGCAGTGACGATGGGCGTTCGCAGCGTGAAGTAGGGGAAGAACTTTTCGCTCTTCTTGCTGACTCCGCCACCGACAATGAAGAGATCCGGCCAGACGAGGTCTTCGATGGTGTGGAGAACGCGGTCAACACGCTTACCCCACTTGTCCCACTTGAGCTCTTCGCGCTCTCGTGCGGCATCTGATGCCCACGATTCTGCATTTTTGCCACCAACTTCAACATGGCCAAACTCCATGTTTGGGAGCAGCTTGCCGTTGAAAAAGAAGGCGGAGCCGATACCGGTGCCGAGGGTGATCATGATGACAAAGCCCGGGTGGTCTTTTCCCGCACCAAATGTAATCTCCGCGAGGCCAGCGACATCTGCATCGTTGCCGATACAAACTTTCGGGCTCCCGGTCGCAGCTGCAATCAGCTTGGATGCATCGACATCCACCCATGAATCATCGACATTTGCAGCCGTTTTGACAACA
>Ga0255108_1000661_pt1 | contig 10355 bp, 10 predicted proteins | sample Law_Miss_RepA_8h_FD_188469 | JGI IMG/M metagenome (GOLD analysis project Ga0255108, IMG submission 188469) | Freshwater microbial communities from St. Lawrence River, New York, United States - Law_Miss_RepA_8h | ecosystem: Environmental > Aquatic > Freshwater > River | place: USA: New York... | reverse complement strand
TCCCCGACCCTCCCCCTCACTTCACCGGCGCGATCAACTCCAACGAGCTCAGCGTCACCACCATCGTGACGGTACCCGAACTGCCGCGATCGGACTGGAGCGAGAGGGCGTTGATGGCGATGTAAGGCGCGCGTGGGCTGATGGACTGATAGAAGCGCACCACCGAGGCGAGGTCGGCGCGGCGGCAGCTGAGCTGCAGCGTGTGCACCGCGAACTTCCCCGACTTCTGCGTCTTGGGCGATTCGGTGGTCGGGGCCAGGCCGGCATCCTTGGCGGCGGACAGGGCTTCTTCGACCAAGCGGGTTGAGTCGTAACCGCGTCCGGCGTCAAGTCCTTGGATGGCGCTGTCCGCGGCCGCTTTGATCTCCGCCTGCTTGTTCAGCCAAGCGACCTGAATCGCCGCTTCGCTCTCGAGGGATTGCCAACCCGCCCAACCCTCACGCACTCGGCCCCAGGCCGAAGTGGACCAGAGGAAGGCGGCGACGGCGAGGGCCGCGAGCGCCATGTAGCGTTCGCGGGGTTGGAGTCCGAAGAAAAGGTGTTTCATGGAAAGGATTATTTAGCGGCAGGAGTGGTGACGGGGGCGACGGGCGCCGTCGGGGTAGTCGGAGCGGCCGGAATGGCCGGAGCGGTCGCCGGGCTCGGCGCGGCGGCGGCCTTCGCCGCTTCCGCGGCCTTGTCGGCGTCAGCCTTGGCCTTGGCGGCTTCGGCTTGCGCGACCGCCTTGCGGAGGACGTCGACCTTGAAGGAAATGGTGAAGGTGAACGTGGTGTAGTTGTCGCGCGCGCGCATGTCCTTGCTGGCCACGCCGCTGATTTCCGGGTATTCCTTGAGGGCGCGTTCGAACGCGGAGATGTCCGAGGGATTCGTGGTGCGCGCTTCGATCTCCAACGTGGTGTTCACCTTGCAGTTGATCCGCGTGAATTCGACCGTCGCCGGCCGCTGTTCGTTGGCGATCGCCAGCATTTCGAGGGCGAGCGGCGATTTGGTGCGGACTTCCTCGATGCGGCTGGCCGTGGCTTGGTCGGCTTCGATTTCGACGACGTCGGGCTGGCGGGATTCATTCAGGGTCTTGAGCTGACCGGCGCGCCAACCGATTCCGGCGGCGGCGACTTCCATGACGAGGGAGACGATGAGGACGGCGACCGCGGCCCGGGTGAGGTTCCAGAGGACGAGGTTGAGGCGTTCCTTCTTGCGGCGGGCTTCCAGGAAATCGACGTCGCGGATATCCGCTTCGTCCAAGCTTTTCTGCGTGACGGTGAAGGGCTTGCCGCCCTCCCGCTGGAGGATGAGGTCGGCTTCCTTGAGTTCGCTCTGCAACGCGCCGGTCACCGTCGTCACGGGGGCGTCGGTCAGGCCCGCCCGCGCGGCGACTTCGGCGCCGAGGCCGGCTTCGTCGGCGTCGGCGAGGTCCGCCACGCTGATCGCGACGGGTAGGGGATTGGCTCCATCCCAGGCCAAGGCGATGAGGCGCTCGGTGCCGCGATGGACGAGGACGCCGCCACCCGAGGGGCGTTCGCCGCACAGGGCGAGGAATTCCGGGATGACCTGACAGTCATCGGGCCAGGCGAAGCTTTCTTCCGGCGTGAAGCGCCGGCGATGGGCGGCGTAGGCCAAGGCTTGCTTGCCGTCCGCGGAGACGACGTGGCCGACGAGCATCTGTTCCGTCGGAAACGGCGAGAGGGCTTCGAGGGCCAAGGCGACTTGGCCGGTGGCGTCCGCGCCTTCCAAGGCGACGCTGCGCACGAAGAAGCGGTTACCCGGAAGCAGGGCGGCCGCACCCGGCGCCGTTTGGCCGGGGATCAGGTTGGAGAGGGAGCTCATTTATTCTTGGAAGGGGTGGTGGGGGTGAGGGACAACTGGCCGGGGCGACGGATCGTCGGCGCGTCTTCTTCATCCTCGAGCGGGGCGGTGACCTTGGGGGCGCCATTGTCTTCGCTCCACGCGAGGATCTGGAAGGGGTAGGTGAGGCTCGTGCTGGAGGTGCGTCCGCCCAAGGTCACCGCGCTGGTGGAATTGAGCACGACGCCAGGCGTCAGGGCGGTCGGTGCCTTGGCCGCCGTTCCCCCGAAGCCGCCGCCAAACCCGCGGCCCATGCCCGTCGTCGGCGTCGCGGTGACGCCGGTCGAAGAGGTCGAGGCCGCGGCGGTCGGCGTGAAGCCGCGCGCGCTGGCCGTACCGGTCAAGGCATCGATCGTCGGCGTGGTGTCCGGGTCGGCCACCGCGGCGGTGAAGGTGACGTCTTCCCGGATGGCGACGAGCGCGCTCACGCGGCACTTGGCCTGGCCCTCCTTCACGGTCACGCGCACCCACATGAGGTGCACTTCATCGTCGAAGCGGGAGAGGGAGCCGGCGGCGCCGATCAGCTGGCGGACTTCGCTCGTGACGCGGAAATAGGGCGGGGTGCCCGTGATCCGTTTCTTCTGTTCGTTCTGCCGGTCGCGGATGAGGCCGAGCTGGCGTTCGTCGAGGCCCTGCGAGAGGAGCAGCGCATCGGACGCGCTGTTGATGTTGGTGTCGCCGAAGGTGTAGAGGCTGACGCACTGCTGGAAATCCCGGAGCAGCCGCGTGGGATTGCCGTCTTCGTCGAAGAAGAAATCCTTCGCCACGCCGATGGCCCGGAGTTCCTCGAAGGAGCGCAGCGGCCGGCGCGCCGGCTTGAAGGCGAGCTTGGCGCGTTGGTACGCCGCGTCCGTGGCTTCCTCCTCGATGGATTCATACTTCTTGCTGGTCCAGGCGACCATGGCATCGGCCACGCGCTCGGCGTCCCGTTGCTCAAGTCCGAGGGAATAGAGGAGCTGGATGAGCGTGTTCTTGTCCAAGGTCGCGAGCGGTAGCTTGCCGCTTTCGTCTTCGTACTCGAAGTTCACCTCCAGGCCCTCGCGCACCGGGATGCCCGCGTACTTGTGCGGGTCATCATAGCCTTGGGCGGGGTCGTGGATCTTGTTCAGGTCGATCGAGCGGATTTCGGCGATGACGGCCAAGGCGAGCTCCAGCTCGGACATGGCCTCCATGCGCAGGCGCGAGCGGTCGACTTCCCGCGTGGCCATCGCCAGTTCCAGGGAGTTGTCCTCCATGAAGCGCGCCAAGAGCAGCGAGGCCAAGGTGATGAGCACCAGGACGACGATGATGACGGAGCCGCGACGACGTTTCCTCATGGGCGGGAGGCGCCGGGGCGCTTGATGGGCAGGTCGAGGATCACTTCCGACTTCAGTTGGCCCCGGGCGAAGCGCAGGCGCACGCGCGCGGGTTTCTCGTACGCGGTCCCGGCGATGTTCTTGGCCGGCTCCTCCTCCGTCGTCCACAGGCGCAGCTCGGCGTCGTAGTAGTCGTAGGCGAGCGAAGCCACGAAGGGCGACAGGACCGTTTCGCGGACGTCGTTCAGGTCGCGTTCGAGCTCGAGCCGCGATTGCCATTGCAGGATGAGGCCGCGTTCGGGATCGGCATGGAGCGAGCAGTCGACGTCCGGCAAGGGGGCTTCCGGCCAATCCGCGAAGCGGCCGGCATCGGCGAGGGTGAAGGCGATGCGCGCGGCGTTCGTGCCGTCCGCGGCGCGGACTTCCTTGACGACGAAGCCGACGGCCCCGGGGCCGCTCGTCGAGGCTTCAAGAACTTCGCGGACTTGCCGCGTGGCCGCGCGGACGTGCTGGTCGAAGAGGCGTTGGTCGCGCTTGCCGCCCCAGAGCTCGCTCATCGAGAAGAGGAAGGTGTTGAGCGTGACCATCAGGATGCCGAGCAACGCAAGCGAGACGAGGGTCTCGAGCAGCGAGAAGCCGCGGGACTGGGCGCGCGCGGGGTTCATTGCTTGGGAAGGGGCGCAACCGGTCCCCGGCCGCCTTGGGTGTTGCCGCCGGTGTTGCCGCCGACCGGTCCGCCTGGAGCGCCTCCGCCGGTGGGAGGGCCACCGCTGTTGCCCTTGCCGTTGTTGCCGCCACTGGTTGGCCCGCCCTTGCCGCCCGGCGGATTGCCGCCGGTGTTATTGCCTCCGCGGCCACCGTTGGTGTTGCCGTTGCCGGTGGGTTGGTTGCCCCGGCCGTTGTTGGTCGGTTGGACGTTGCCGCCGCCCAGGGGTTTCCGTGGTGTGGGCGCGCTGATGAAGGGGGTACCTCCGCCCGTGGCTTCCTCGTAGCCGCGCTCCTTGAGGAGCCGTTCCTTGGCGGCGTCGCGGATCACCTTGCGGTCCGAAGCCGTCGACCAGCTCGGGCGGAGGAGCAGGCGCGTCTCTTCCTTCATGGGGATGTACTCGCCGCCGGATTCTTTCTGGATCTCGGCGCTGAGGGTGACGGCGAAGAGGTCGCTCACCGTCGTGGGCTCGACCGTACCCTGCCAGCGGGCCATCCGGTCGTCGGGGAGGTAGATGTCGCCGCCGACTTCGATGTCGTCGAAGTTCACGGTCTCCAGCAATGCCGCGCGGCACCGGGCCATGTCTTCCGCGCCGACGTCATACTGCTTGAGGGCTTGGCGCCCGAGCAGGACATTCGAGTACGCCGCGCCGAGGCCGACCGCCGCGAGCGCGAAGATGGCCAAGGCCACCAAGACCTCGATGAGGGAAAAGGCGCGGCGGTTCATTTGGCGTCTTCCGGCGGCAGGGGCGCGCAGGTCAAGGGGTCGATGGGCACCACGCGGCGCGCCTGGTTGCGGATGATCTCCACGCGCATGCGGTCGCAGGTGCCGTCGGGATAGAAGCGGATGCGCGTCAGCGCGCGTTCTTCCATCTGGCCGCCGAGCAGGATGGCTTCCTGGACTTCCGGCGCGATGATCTTGACGCGGGTATCGCCGGCGATGGGCAGGGTTTCCCGCTGGTCGTGCCACGTGTAGGAGAGAACGGTGTCCTCGCCGTCCGCTTCGATCTCGGGGCGAAGTTCGATGACCTTGGATTGTTCGACGGCTTGGCGGCGCACGGTCTGGAGCAGCGCCATGAGCGCCGATTCCGGGTCATCGCGCGCCGTGCCTTTCAGCAAGGAAGCCGAGCCCCCGATGAGGACGGCCGCCAGCATGCTGATCAGGCCAAGCACCAGCAGCGTCTCCAACAAGGTGAAGCCGCTGCGCGCCAAGCGGCCCGCCCGAGACTGGTCCGGGTGCTTTACCAATTGCCGATGTCGTCCGCGCTGTCGGGGATCTTGTCGCGACCGACCGAGAAGAGGTCGTACGATTCGGTGTTCTTCGTGCCCGGGTAGCGGTACTGGTAGGCCGCGCCCCATGGGTCGAGCGGGAGCGCGCCGCCCTTGGCGTCGACGTACGGGCCGCGCCAGCGGTCCTGCTTGCCTTCGGGGGCGACGATGAGGGCCTTCAGGCCATCTTCGGTGGTCGGGTAATCGCCGAGGTCGATGCGGTAACGCACGAGCGAGGCCTTGAGGGACTCGTTGACGAAGAGCTTGGCGACGCCTTCCTGGCTTTGGCCGAGGATCTTGTCGATGTTCGTGACGGCGATGCCGACGAGCATGCCCACGATCGCCACGGCGATGAGGATTTCGAGCAGGGTGAAGCCCTTACGCAAAGTGCGGCGGGCGGCAGTGGTGAGTCGACGGTTCATGGGAGAGGTAAGGTGAGCGGGAGATTATCTGCCGCCGCGGGAGCGTTTGTCGTCTTTGCCGCTGGTGGGCGCCGCGGTCGCGGTGGGGGCCGCGGTTTCGCCGCCGCGCGAGAAGCTCGAGCGGTCGCGCTTGTCCCTGCCATCGGTCTGGACGGCGCCTTCGGTCGGAGCGCTCCCGCCGCCTTGCCGCTCCATGCCGCGCGCTTTCATCTGTTCGCGGAAAGCGGCGATTTGCTCAGGGGTCGGGGGTTGGCCACCATTGAAGCCACCGCGGCTGAACCCACCTTCCGAGGGCGCCGTCTGGGCGCTCGTCGCCACGGCCGCGACTTGCGGCATCGGGGCGGGCGCGGCGGGCGCCACGCCGATCACGGCTTGGCGCAGCGAGAGTTTCACGGGCTGACCGGCGTTTTCGAGGATGATGGAATCGGTCTCGGCATCGTAGCTCTTCACGCTCACGGGCACGAGGCCCGCCGGCGCCTCGCCCTGCGCCACCCAGGCCGAGAGCTTGGTCGTGGTGTTGTAGATGCTGAAGTAGGTGACGCCCCGGTCCACATACATGCCGCGGAATTCGAGGTTGCTCGGCTTCTCGGTGACGGTGGCGCTTTTGGCTTCGCCGAAGGGCGAGTGCTTGACGAGGTCGTTGAGATCGACGGCCCCCGCGAGGCCCGGCAGGCTAGCCAAACCAGCGACGAGCAGGACCTGACGGAGGGAGGATGGGATGCGTTTCATGAAGGGGGTAGGGGTGGGTAACTTTAGAACCCCAAGCGGAGTGTTTGGTTTCGTAAGTTCTTGTCCAACCTCGCCTTTTCCTGGGGCGAAACTGAGCCCCGGGAAGCCACCCCAGTCCTTTCGCTGGCCCCGCATGAGCCCGCGCCCCCCGACTGGAGGGGTATTTTGTACATAAATTGCTTTTTAACAACGACTTACATAAAAAAACCCGTTTTGCCTCCGAACTCGTCTGACGAAGTTTGCAACCAACGCCCGTCCGCTTTGTCTTTAACGACGTGAAGTTACCCTCGCCCACCGCACGCCTCTGGCGTTTGGCATGCCTACTCCTGCTGGGAGTCGGGGTGGGGCCGGGCGTGGCCGCCGCGCCGCCCGACTTCAAACAAGGGGTCCAACCATTCCTCGAGAAGTACTGCTACGATTGCCACGGAAGCGACAAGACCAAGGCCGACCTCAACCTGGAGCTTTATAAGGATGGCAGTGGGATTTACCGCGATCAGCGGATGTGGCGCCACCTGCTTTCCCAGGTGGTCGCGGGCGAGATGCCCCCGCCCGAACGCAAGACGCGGCCCACCCGGGAGGAGATCGACGCCTTGCAGGCGCAGATCCGCGGCCTGCTCACCCAAGCCGTCGCCCAGGCCAAGGTCGACCCCGGCAAGGTGACCGTCCGCCGCCTCAACCACACGGAGTACAACAACACCATCCGCGACCTGTGCTACATCGAAGGCAATTTCTCCACCGACTTCCCCGCCGATGACACGGGCTATGGCTTCGACAACATCGGCGATGTGCTGACGTTCTCGCCGGTCCACCTGGAGCGGTTCATCGCCTCGGCCAAGGTGATCGCCGAACGCGCGATGCCGACGGCGGAGCAGAAGCTCGATGTGCTCAACGTCGATGGGTACAACATGTTCCCGCGGGGTCGCTCCGAGGACCAGATGCGGATCTTCAACGACGCGACGTTGTCCGCCACCTTCGAAGCCCCCCGCGCGGGCGAATACATCTTCCGCGCCCATCTGGTCGGCATCGGCAACCCCGGCGACCAGGCGGCCGTCGTCAACCTCGTGGTGGACGGCAAGACGGTCGGGACGCAGACGCTCAAGGTGAAGACCAGCCGGGGCGCCGAGAAGATCGACGCCAAGGTCAAGCTGACGCCCGGCAAGCACACGCTCGCGGTGACCTGGGCCAACCCGCCGCCGGACTTCCGGTCCGGGACCCGCCGGCTCGGGACTTACCGCTACCAGTTGCTCGGCCCCACCGACACGCGCACCGACCTGCAGCGCAAGCTGGCCGACTTCGCCGGCACCAAGAAGGGCGACGACCGCGCCCGCGCGATGGTGAATCTCTTCGTGAGCCGTTCGTTCCGCCGCCCCGCCACGGCGACCGAAATCCAGCGCTACGCCAAGGTCTTCACGGCGGCCGAGGCCACGGGCGGCTCCTGGGAAGCCGGCGCGCAGGCGATGATCTGCGCCGTGCTGGCCTCGCCGAAGTTCATCTTCCGCATCGAACAGGATGACCAGCCGTTCGCCAAGGACGCGCACCCGATCTCGGAATTCGCCTTGGCGTCCCGCTTGAGCTATTTCCTGTGGGGTTCGATGCCCGACGAGGAGCTGTTCGCCCTCGCCAACTCCGGCAAGCTGTCCGCCAACCTCGAGGCCCAGACGATGCGCCTGCTCAAGGACAAGCGTTCGCAGTATCTGGTGACGGGTTTCGGCCTGCAGTGGCTCCAGACGCGCCGTTTGGCCCTCGTGACGCCCGATGCGAAGATGTTCCCGGAGTTCGATGACGCGCTGCGCGCTTCGATGGTGCGGGAGACGGAACTGTTCTTGGCCGAGATCGTCCGCGAGGACCGCAGCATCTTCGACATCATCGACGCGGACTTCACCTACCTCGATCGCCCGCTCGCCGAGTTGTACCGGATTGCCAACGTCGATTCGCGTCGCGCCGGCGATTTCGTCCGGGTGTCCTTGCCGAAGGGCGACCGCGGCGGCGTCCTCACCCAAGCGAGCATCCTGACGGCGACGTCCAATCCCGACCGCACTTCCCCCGTGAAGCGCGGTAAGTGGATCCTCGAACAGATCCTCGGCACGCCGCCCCCGCCCGCGCCCGCCGACGTGCCTTCCCTCGAGGGCCAAAAGCAACTCACGGGCAACCTCCGTCAACGGCTCGAGCAGCACCGCGTCAATCCCGCGTGCGCTTCCTGCCACAACCGCATGGACGCGCTGGGTTTCGCGTTCGAGAAATTCGATGCCATCGGCCGCGGCCGCACGATGGATGAGGGCGTCCTCATCGATACGGCCGGCAAGCTCCCCGATGGCCGCACGTTCGCCGGCGCGTCGCAGTTGAAGTCGGTCCTGAAGGCCGACCGCGAGAAATACGTCCGCAATTTTTCCGCCAAGCTGCTGACCTATGGGCTGGGGCGGGGCTTGGAGTACTACGACGAGCCCGCCCTCGATAAGATGGTGATCTCGGCCCAAAAGGGGGAAAACCGCTTCTCCGCCCTGGTTCTGGCCGTGGTCCAAAGCGACCCCTTCCGCCTCCGGCGTGGCACTTCGCAGGTTGAAAGCGTCCAGACCCCACCTAAAAAATAAGCAATCCCTTCCCGCCATGATCCACGACAAAGTCCTCAGCCGTCGCACCGTCCTCAAGGGACTGGGCGTCACCCTCGCGCTGCCTTGGCTCGAGAAGATGGGCATGCAGACGAGTTGGGCCGCTGGCAACACGCCCATCGCCCAGGCCGCGCCCAACCGCATGGCCTACGTCTACATCCCGAACGGGGTGATCCCTTCCGGCTGGCGCGTGCCCAATGAGGGGGCCCTGCCTTCCAAGTTGCCGCCGATCCTCGCGCCGCTGACCGACCTCTCCAAGGATTTCTCCGTGCTCTCCGGCCTGACCGCCGACAAGGCCCGCGCGAACGGTGACGGCGGTGGCGACCACGCCCGCGCGATGGCGGCCTACCTGACCGGCGCCCAACCGCGCAAGACCGACGGCGCGAACATCAAGGCCGGCGTCTCCGTCGACCAGATCGCCGCCGCCCGCATGGGCGACCGTACGCGCTTGGCTTCGCTCGAAGTCGGCGCCGACTCCAGCAAGATGGCCGGCGGCTGCGACTCCGGTTACAGCTGCATCTACGAATCCAACCTGTCCTGGCGCTCCGCCACCCAGCCGATGCCGAAGGAGGTCAGCCCCAAGCTGATCTTCGAGCGTCTGTTCGGTTCGGGGACCGACGTCGAGCGCGCCCGCCGCGACGCCGAACGCAAGAGCGTGCTCGATGCCGTCCGCGATGACTTCCGCGAATTGAACGTGCGCCTCGGCGCCGACGACCAGCGCAAGCTCGACGAATACTTCACCGCCGTCCGCGAAATGGAACTGCGCATCGCCAAGGCGGGCTCCTCCAACGCCCCCAAGCTCCCCGTCGGCGTCAAGGCCCCGGTCGGCATCCCGCAGAGCTATGAGGAACACCTCCGCCTGCTCGCCGACCTCATCGTCCTCGCGTTCCAGACGGACACGACGCGCATCTCGACGTTCGTCTTCGCCAACGAGGGCAGCAACCGTTCGTACCCGTTCATCAACGTGCGCGAGGGTCACCACAACCTCTCCCACCACGGCAACGACCCGGCGAAGATGTCGAAGATCCAAGACATCAATGTCTTCCACACGACGCAGTTGGCCTACTTCCTCAACCGTCTGAAGTCGGTCAAGGAAGGCGACGGCACGCTGCTCGACCACTCGATGATCGTCTACGGTTCGGGCAACGGCGACGGTAACCGCCACAACCACGACGACTTGCCGATCCTGCTCGCCGGGCGCGGTTGCGGTACGATCCGCCCTGGCCGCAGCATCCAGTACGGCAAGGAAACGCCGCTGAACAACCTCTGGGTCTCCATGCTCAACCGCATGGACATCCGCGATGTCCAGTTCGGCGACAGCTCCGGCGAACTCAAGAAACTCGTCTGATCGAGGTAGGGTTGGCACCGCGTGCGGTCCTATTTGTCTCGAGGTAGGGGCAGCACCGCGTGCTGCCCTAGTCTGCCTCTGGTGGGATTGGCAGCCTGATATCGGGTAGGGTTGGCACTGCGTGCCAACCCTACCCGAT
>Ga0255108_1000660_pt1 | contig 10365 bp, 8 predicted proteins | sample Law_Miss_RepA_8h_FD_188469 | JGI IMG/M metagenome (GOLD analysis project Ga0255108, IMG submission 188469) | Freshwater microbial communities from St. Lawrence River, New York, United States - Law_Miss_RepA_8h | ecosystem: Environmental > Aquatic > Freshwater > River | place: USA: New York... | reverse complement strand
AGCATCAAATGTCCGCGTGTATAAATGCCAATTGGTGCGGTAATCACGGATGTTCCTTTGACGATAATGACATCGATGAGCTGGCGAGCGGCTTTCCCGGCTGGCATCGATGCACTAAATGCCACCAGCTGCTTAGTTTTGGCATCCGGGAGCGCACCTGCAAACAAGGTTTCCTGGGGACTTGCGAAGACAGGTTGCCCGCCGGCGGCGATACGTGGCGCGAGATCCGTCAGCCCAAGCGCGATGATGGCCAACACAGCGCCCATTACCGTAAGTGAGCGGTGAATCTGTGGCAGACGCAGACCAGCTGCTCGCATAGCAATCGTTTCGTTGTCACGGCTGATGCGGTTCGCCGCGAGAGAACATCCGAGGGCACACGCGATCGGCATCGCGAGTGAAATCACCTGTGGCAAAGCACGAAGGACACGCATCCCGAGGAGGTCCGGTGACATACCCGAACGACCCGCGCCGCCAAGCTCCTGCTGCAGCTGGAGAAGGATAATCATTACGGTTGCAATGAGCAGGCTGAGGATGAGGGGGACCAGCGCCTCGCGGAGGACATAGCGGTCGGTTCGGGTCATTCCGCCCTCCGGATTCCGATGATGCCTGCAACCACGAGGATGCCCGCCGGGAGAGTGGAAACCAGTATCGATGGGATAATGCCGCGGATCGAAAGTGTCTGCAGGATGAAGAGGCTTAGTTGGGCCAGCGCAACCAGTGCCAGCGCGCCAACGACGGCGGCGAAGGGGCCTTGGTTCCGGGTGCGGATAGCGAGCGGGATTCCACAGAGGGCCAGCCCGATACAGATTAGGGGGATGGCGGGTTTGCTTTGCAGGGCGGTCTCGAGCTCGCGTTTACGCTGTGGGTCTGCGGAGAAGCGGAGCATTGACTCAATGTCCGCGCGCGACCGGTTTTGGAGCTGCTCTCCGCCGCTGGTGATGACACCGCTTTGAAAGTCGGCATTCAGCGCGAGGAGCTGTCGGTCTGCGTGGGCATCCCAAATCGTGCGACCATTCCTGTCAAGCGCATGGATGCTGGCATCATTCAGGATCCAAGTGCTGTTGCGATATTCGGCGGTTGGGGCGATCGTGATGCGTGCCGAGCCGCCATCCGTTCCGCGATCAAGCACCGTCACCTGCTCCATTTTGAACGCGGTGCGGTCCAGCTTGCGTGTCTTCCACCAGGAGAGGGTGATTGGGCTGACATTGAATGTCAATGAGCGGTCGATCGTGGTGCTTGGGAGAGCAGTGAGCCAGCCTTCGACATTGGTTTGCGCAGCCCAGGTCCTCGGAACGATGCGCTCGGTGAGAGTGGATGCAACCAAGGCACACAGACATCCGAGGACGATCACCGGCGTGGCTTGGCGGATGATTGGGATGCCGGCGGCGCGGAGGGCGGTCGTTTCACCATCCCGTGTGAGGCGCGACCACGCAAGTCCTGGGGCGAGTGCGCAGGCAACTGGGAGCGCTAGCTGCATCGCCGTGGGGATATTGAGGATGAGCAACCGCCCGACGAATGAGAGTGGCCAGCGTTCGCGGAGGAGCTGTTCGAGGATTGCGTAGAGTGTGTTCCCGACGAGCATCACAAGAAACAGAAACAAACCGATGGCCAGCGGCGTGATGAGCTCGCGGGTGATCATTCGGTCGTGGATGCGGAACACTGGCTAGATTGTACGGGGTGGGGTGGGGTGCGCCAACTGGAGGTTGGAAATGGTTGTGATGTCTATACCCACTGCGTGTAAAGTGATACACTGAACCCAGTGAATAACATCCTTCCGCACCTGCCTCCGTTTGTAGTCAAGCCATCCCATGTGCCATCCGCGTTTGTCGTGGCCCAGGGAGAAGACACGGTTGCGAACAAGTTAATCATCACGGGCAAGGATGCCGGCCGAGAGCTCCGCCGTGCGATTGCCGCGTATGTGGAAGATCTGGAGCCGACGGGTGTCTGTGTCCTAGACATCGATTTGTCGGGTGTTCTCATGCTCGATGTCGCTGTGGCATTTGAGCTGAACAAGGCGAGGACATCGGTGCAGCTGATGGAAGATGGCATCGGGTGCTATCTGGTATTGCGGGGTGTCAGTGTGCAGCTGCGTGAGACATTGCGCGCATTAATGCGTTATTTGGAAACGGTTTGGGTTGTTTACTTGGATGGCAGTGACATCCCGGAGGTGCTTGGCGAGCTAAGCCGTGAGCTTCGTGAGACATGGGAGTTTGCGGTGGCGCGTGGGTCGCTCGATGCCTCTGCCTTTGATGAGATCGCAGAGAAATCGGGTGTGAAGATTGCGGCATCTGCGCGTTCCAACCGCCTCACGAGTTTGAGTCAGCTGCATTTGTTGGTCAAGGCATCCGAGTCTGGTTTCGATGGCGCTAGTGGAGATACAGGAGTTCAGCGCATTGGCCGCAGCCGGATGTTTTATCCGGTGTGTTGAACGTTTCCACAATCTAAAAAGGGTAGAGTTCAACCAAACTAAGATTCAATGTGCACCATTGATGGTTGAGGAAGTGGCGTAGATATGAGCACCAACACTGTGTTGCGGATGGTTCGTCTTTCCCTAGGGCTGAACATCGCTGTCCTCATACCCGTATGCACCGTCTTGATTTTGAACCTGACACCATTTGTTGATGTTTGGGGACCTGCCACGCCTGCGCGCGGGATTTTGCTGTCGATGTACGTGAGCATCCTAGTCCTGTCCATTGGTTTGTGGATGCAGAAGAATCCGATGTTGGTTGCTCCGATGCTTGCGATGCAGGTTTGCTACAAGGTCATGACGCCAATAACTGTCGGGACCATTACCAATCCTGTGGTGATTAGCAATCTCGTCATTGCAATTGTGCATGGGATCACCCTTTGGTACATCGTGAAGCACCACCGGGCAACCGCCAAGTAGGTTCGATTTTGCCATCGGCTTAGGTTGGTGCCGGTACGATCCGGGCTGCCCCTCAGGTGATTCGTATCCCTGAAAACTTTTTTCAAATATCCTTTCCGGATGTCCCCCAGCTGACAGAGTTTACTCTTGTGCAGCTATCCGCCCATATTATTTGCAGTCTGGTGGACTAGTTGTATATTGACATACGTGTATTCACTGAATATAATGAAATATAGTTTGATGGCCGAGGATATTTGAAATGACATCTACTCCACGAAACCGCTTTGCCCACCGTCGAAACGCAGCTCCCATCATGCTGGCGTGTCATGACCTACGGCCCAAGATGGTTAGCAGGCTTCGGAAGAGAGGGTGTCCTGAGGACCAGGCTGAGGATGTTGTCCAGAATCTCATCTACGATGCCATCCTTGCGTACAATCCAGCTGCAAATGCCAATGCAGCGGCCTACCTTTGGACGCAGCTCAACTGGTACATCAAGCGCTACTACGCAACCAAGACCCGGGATTGTCAGCGTTTCGTTGACACTGTCAATGAACTCGAAAAAACTGATTGGCTCGATGAGCATGCAGCGAAAGACCGTCTCATTGCCGACATGATTACCGATCAGAGTGTTGCGAAGCTGATCTATTCCGCTGTGCCGCTGAGTGACTATCCGGTACTCGATGCCATCGGTCACGGGTGGAATACCGCCGAGCTCGCGGATGCGCTGGGCGTTTCCCTCGAGGCAGCCCGCGCACGGAAGTCCCGCCTGATCAAGACACTCCGGCAGCGCTTTGCAACAGAAGACATCCTTTCCTAGCAAATTCTGCAAAACCTCCCACATGGATGACGCCTGACTCTCCTGACAGTTGCTATACTCATACTGTTCAGGACGGTCAGCGTTGTCCGCCAAACTTGGGAGCTTATCTGCATGCCGAACTTCCGTTCCTTACTTGCGAACCAAACTTACAACTCAGCCATCCGCCTGGTGGGCGTCCTCGCAGTCACGACTGTATCCGCATTACTCTCTATTGCGGCTCCACCTGTTGGCACAAAGTTGACACACAAACCAGCGATGCCACCCTTGGATTACGCCCGGGATATCCGCCCAATCCTCGCGAGGAACTGCTTTAGCTGCCACGGTGCTGATGATGGCAAACGCCAGGTAGGGCTACGTCTTGACATGCGTGATGGCGCCATCCAAAAGCTCAAATCGGGCGGTAAGGCTATTGTTCCTGGGAAGCCAGCCATCAGCGGGATGATGCAACGCATCACTACAACATCTCCTGCTACTCTGATGCCCCCTCCTGAGACGGGTCACAAAGTATCCCCGGATGAAGTCCGCATACTTTCGCAGTGGATTGCATCCGGAGCCAAATATGCAAGTCACTGGGCATTCTCAAAACCCGTTGCGGCTCCAGTCACGCCGGGTGCCCGCAATCCGATTGATCCCCTCGTAACAAAGGGCATACTGGAAAATGGCCTCACGCCATCTCCTAACGCTGACCGCCGCACATGGCTCCGACGCGTAGCCCTCGACCTCACAGGTATCCCGCCAACCCTCGCTGAAATCCGCGCCTTTGAAGCTGACAAATCTCCAAATGCAAAGGAGAAGGCCGTTGACAGACTCCTCGCATCCAAACACTTTGGGGAGAAGTGGGCACGGCCTTGGCTTGACCTCGCACGCTATGCCGACTCCGCTGGCTACGGCTCTGACCCGCTGCGCACCAACCTCTGGCCATGGCGTGACTGGGTCGTCGATGCCCTCAACCGTAACATCCCGTACGACCAATTCGTAACCCTTCAGCTCGCCGGTGACATCATCCCAGGTGCCACGGATGACACACGCCTTGCCACTGCGTTCCACCGGAACACGATGACCAACACCGAGGGCGGGACATCCGATGAGGAATTCCGTACGGCTGCCGTCAAGGATCGTATTCAGACCACCGTGCAGGGCCTGATGGGCATCACGGTTCAATGTGCCCAGTGCCACACACATAAGTTCGATCCCATCAGCCAACGTGAGTACTATCAGCTACTCGCCGTTTTCAACCAGACGATGGACAATGACCAGCCGGATGAGTCGCCGCTACTCGCAGTAACACCGCCAAGCAGGCGTGACCTGGCATCGCAGCTCGATGCACGCATCAAGGCTGCAGAGGAAAAGCTTGCAGCCCGGCCAGCACAGACCACAACCAGCGCTGCGAAACGAGCACGTTTCGTACGTATCACGCAACCTGGGACTGCATCCTTCCTGATGCTCGCCGAAGTTGAAGTCATATCTGGTGGTAAGAACATCGCCGTTGGTAAAGCCGCATCCCAGAGCTCTACAGACTATGGCGGACCTGCAAAGCTTGCTGTCGATGGCAATCCAGACGGTAACTTTGACAACAAATCCACAACGCACACCGCAAGCCAGGATAACCCTTGGTGGGAAGTTGACCTCGGGGCTGCCGTTCAAGTCGATAGTGTCCGTATCCACCCACGCACCGATGCCCACATCGGCAAAATGAAGGGCATTCGCATAACCCTCCTCGATGCTGACCGCAAACCAGTCGCAGAAGCGCCCATCGCGGATGCCATCATCGCAGCCCGTGAAACCATCCCAAGTGGTGATCCAGATCGCATCGCAATCGCCGAGCTTCGGGCACAGCGCGCCGCCATCGGAACGATTCGCGTTCCGGTGATGGTCGAGCTCGCAGCAAACAAACAGCGCACAAGCACAATGCTCACACTCGGTAATTTCCAGATGAAGGGGGATGCTGTTCAGCCGGCCGTTCCTGCAGCATTTGGAAAGTTTCCAGCAGGCGCACCGCTAAACCGCCTCGGCGTTGCAAAATGGCTGGTCAGCCGGGATAACCCGCTCACCGCACGCGTAGCCGTCAACCGCATATGGGCACAGCTCTTCGGACGGGGCATTGTTGAAACGGAAGAGGACTTCGGTATTCAGGGTGCTCTGCCGACAAATCAGGCGCTTATCGACCAGCTGGCCGTGATGTTTATGCACGACTGGGATGTCAAGGAACTCATACGCGAGATCGTCCTCACCGACACCTACGGTCGCAGCTCCCTCGCAAGCTCGGTCGCTGAGCGTCGCGACCCGCGGAATGTTCATTTATCCCACTATCCGCGCCGTCGCTTGGATGCCGAAGGTGTTCGCGACCAATCTCTCGCGATATCGGGTTTGTTGACTCCGACCATCGGAGGGCCAAGCGTTTACCCGCCGCAGCCCGATGGACTGTGGCAAGCAGCCTTCAATGGCGAACGCAACTACCCAACCAGCATGGGAGCGGACCGCTTCCGCCGCGGCCTCTACACCTTCTGGCGCAGGACCGTTCCATACCCAAGCATGGCAACCTTTGATGCGCCAAGCCGTGAAGCGTGTACCCTCCGGCGCCAGCCAACCAATACGCCTCTGCAGGCACTGGTCACCCTCAATGACCCAGCGTATATCGAGTTTGCTCAAGGCTACGCCATCCGAGTGCTGACCGAAAGCAAAGGGACAGACCGCCAGCGTGCTGCCTGGGCACTTGAAAATGCCACATTGCAAAAGCCATCCGCAAAGCAAATCGATGCTGTCATCGCACTCCTGACCGCGGAACGCACACGCCTCAGCAAGGATATGGAGAGCGCCAAGCAGCTGGCTGACCCGGCTGCGCATCCGCTGCCGAAGAATCTCGACATCGTGGATGCCGCTGCGTGGACAGTGACATCCAATGTCATCCTCAACCTCGACCAGGTTCTGACCATCAATTAGAGAGCGAAGCAGCCACCATGAAAATCGATACACAACACCCAATCTGGCTGGCCGGCGAGGCCGGGACACGCCGAGAGCTCCTCCGGGGCGCTGGTCTTGGAATAGGCGCGATGGCGCTCGGAACCCTCATGTCGGATGATGTCAGCGCGGCGCCAAAGCCTCAACCGGATGGCATTCCGCCTATCCCAAAGAAGAAGGCCCGTGCTAAAGCCGTCATCTACCTCCACATGAGCGGTGCGCCGCCAACACTTGACTGCTTTGACTACAAGCCAACCCTCAAGCGTCTCGACCGCCAGAACTGCCCGGCAGAGCTGATGAAAGGGGAGCGCTTCGCGTTCATTCAGGGCGTCCCAAAAATTCTCGCATCCCCGCACTCCTTTGCGCAGTACGGCAAAGCCGGGATGTGGGTGAGCTCACAGCTTCCATACACCTCCAAAATCGCCGATGAGATTACGCTTGTCCGCTCGATGGTTACCGACCAGATCAACCATTCGCCAGCGGAAATGTTCATCTATACCGGGAATGCTTTTCCTGGAAACGCATCGATGGGCTCCTGGATCACCTACGGCCTTGGTTCATCGAATAAAAACCTTCCCGGATTTGTTGTTCTGCTCAGCGGTGGAACAGACCCAACCGGAGGCAAGAGCATCTGGAGCAGCGGCTACCTGCCATCCATCTATCAGGGCGTCCAATGCCGCGCAGCAGGCGATCCGATTTTGTTCCTCTCGGATCCAAAGGGCATCGACCGTCAGAGTCGCCGCCGCACCCTCGATGCCCTTTCAACGCTGAACAAGCTCGACTCGGCGCGCACCGGTGACCGCGAAACCATCGCCCGCACAGAGCAGTACGAGCTCGCCTATCGCATGCAAATGGCTGTCCCGGAAGTCACCGACATCCGCAAAGAAAAGCCAGAGACACTCGAGCGCTACGGCATCACCAACCCGGCCGAAGCCAGCTTTGCAAAGAACTGTCTCCTTGCCCGCCGCTTGGTGGAGCAGGGCGTTCGGTATGTGCAGCTCTATGACTGGGGATGGGATATTCACGGGACAGGCCCCGGCGATGACCTCATGACAGCTTTCCCACAGAAATGTCAGCAGACCGACAAGGCTGCCGCGGCGCTTGTGATGGACCTCAAGGAGCGCGGTCTCCTCGATGATGTCTTGGTTGTCTGGGGCGGTGAGTTTGGCCGTACCCCGATGAACGAGGCGCGGGGCGGCTCCACGTATCTTGGCCGTGACCATCACCCTCATGCGTTTTGTATGTGGATGGCCGGCGGCGGGATGAAGCAGGGCTATATCCACGGTGAAACGGATGAGCTTGGCTATAAGGTTGCTAGCGGGAAAGTCACGATTCGCGATCTGCAGGCAACCATTCTGGATGCGGTCGGCTTGGATCCGTATCGGCTACGGTTCCCATTCCAAGGACTTGACCAGCGGCTGATCGGACCGACGAATGAGGGTCAGGTTCAGACCGCACTCTATCGGTAATCCAGTCCGTTTTGTGCCGGGAGGCTAAATGTCCCAGTCCTTGGGATCGCCTGCCGGCACGGGATTGATGCCCTTGCTGACCTGCTTGCGCTTGCTCTGGGCCATCAGGTCCATCAGGGTGCCAGCATACACAAAGATAGCAACACCGATTGCCACCAGATGCATCGTGTGCATTTGCTGCGCCTGTGCGGCAAGCGTCTTGCTGACCATCGTTTTGGCAGTCGTGTTGATTTGCGGGGCTTCACGCGTCGCGATTGAGACGGTCACGGCTGTGACAAAGATGGCAAGCAGCGGCGCGCCTTTGGTGAGCTGCTTGAGCAGCAAGTGGCCGGCTCCCGGGAGCACCAACGAGATGCCCGTCGCGATGGCCAGCTGGTTTTGCGCTTCCTCGACATCCACCTGCGGGGTGACCGATAGCCCCAACTTTTTCATCGCATCTTCATCGGCGATCTGAACGGTCATTTTGCCTACTTTTGTTTCGCTGGATGCACGCTTAGGGTCAGCCGCATGCGCGCGCCGATAGTGCCCGAGGGCCGTTTCCCAGCGTTGCTCACTGGCATCCAGGTCGCCGAGGAGCTCATGCGCAGGCGCTATCAATGCACTCGGTACATTGGTGTACATCTGAATGATAGCGCGCAAGGTTTTGCGGGCATCTGTGTACTGTGCCCGCACACGCTGGAGGTTTGCCTGAGCGATTTGCCGCGTGATTTCCTGTTCAGCTGCGTAGAGCTTCGTCCCTTCGAGCATCGGCTTCTCGTTGACGTAACCCGTTTCTGCTACTTCCGCGCCTTCTCCGCTTTGAGCATCAGAACTGCTTGCTGAAACTGAATCAGCGTCCTGCTCATGGACATCGGCAACCGTTGGCTCGCCAGATGCATCGACGACTGGCTCTGGCACCGATGCCACCACCGGCGCTTCGAAGAGCTTCGTCGCACACTGACTGCAGAAATTCGCACCCCTGAGGTTCACCGCAGCGCAGGTTGTGCAAACCCGTGGCCGCGGCCCGCCGCAGCTGCCACAAAAGCGGTCATTTATACCAAACAACCGCCCACACGATGTGCAGGGCGGTTGTTCGTCAGATGTCGAATGCGTTTGAGATTCGCTCATGGTTGCATTTGGACGGCACACATTGTGTGCCAGGTTCCGTTAGTCCTCTTTAGGTTCATCCACAGGGGCAACGGCTTCATCCGCAACACGGAAGAAGGTCTCTGTCCCATCGGCATCGTCTTCCTCGTCGTCGTCATCCCAGTCGTCCAGCTCATCATCCGACCAGTCAGCCTCGGTCGGGAACTCGCCAAACTCATGCGAACCGGATGCATCGTCGCCTTCAGCTTCGTCATCATCCCAGTCGTCATCCACAGGACTTACCTTCACAGGTTCATCACGTGGGTCACGGATTGCAGGTTGATTCTCAGCCGTCGGAGCAAGAACACGGTCAAGTGGATACGTCGGGAGCGAACCTGGGTGTGGCGGAAGCGCACCCTTAGGCTGAACCGTTGTCCAGTAGACCTCCAGCTTGTAACGCTCACGCGCCTCTTCGCTCATGATGTGGAGAATGACATCCCCAAAGTCAACAAGAACCCACTCCGCAACTTCCTCACCCGAAACGGATGGCTTGGCTATGTTGTGGTCTTCCATCGTGTCGAGAACGTGCTCGGCGATGGCGCGGATGTGCGGTACGGCAAGGCCGGTACAAACAATAAAGAAGTCTGCGATGTTTACTTTTTCACGCAGGTCGATGACTACCGGGTTTTCTGCCTTGCGGTCATCTATGATTTCGAGAATAAGGTTTTTCTTCTCTTCGGATGGAATTTGCTGTTTAGCCACTCTGTGCCCTTTTGGTTAATGGAAAATGCCACGCAGCTCATGCGGCATTGTGTATTTACGATTCTGTGAGATGGTGCAATTCTACCGGAAAGCCCGTCCATCGAACGAAAAAGATTCCGGAGCCACTGTTTACACTACTTTCTGCTCCTTTGGGCCGCTTCCATACAGCCCACGCGCAACAATCTGGTCGACCACGGCAGGGAGCAGCAAGTCGCTCACATCCCCGCCGGACAGCAACGCATCCCTGACCGCTGTGCTACTCATGTCAACCGGTTCGGACGTTGGAATAGCATCGGTGATGCCCCGCCACTGCTGTGGCAGCTGCGAAATGATGTTAGCCACGCTGTCGAATCCAGGCCGGTCAAAGGCTGCAATCCGTACTATTTGGCAAATGACATCCGCCTCACGAAAGCTTGCTATTCCAGCCA
>Ga0255108_1000659_pt1 | contig 10373 bp, 8 predicted proteins | sample Law_Miss_RepA_8h_FD_188469 | JGI IMG/M metagenome (GOLD analysis project Ga0255108, IMG submission 188469) | Freshwater microbial communities from St. Lawrence River, New York, United States - Law_Miss_RepA_8h | ecosystem: Environmental > Aquatic > Freshwater > River | place: USA: New York... | reverse complement strand
CCCCTGACCCGCAGACTGACGAGGCTGATCTCTGGTGGTATCGGCTCATCACCCTAGTTTGGTTTCCGCTGCAAGCGGGTCTGATCTATGGGGCGATCTGGTGGGTGACGCGCAGCGATCTGGGCTGGTTGGAAGTCATCGGTCTGATGTTTGGCATTGGGGTGGCCTCGGGCACCATCGGCATCGTCTATGCGCATGAACTTTTGCATCAGAGGAACCGGGCAGAGCGCTGGCTGGGTGATCTGCTCCTGGCGACGGTGCTTTACAGCCATTTCCGCACCGAACATTTGTTGGTTCACCACACCCATGTCGGCACGCCGCGTGATGCGGTGACCGCGCGCTACAATGAAGGCTTCCACCGGTATTTCCTGCGGGTGTTGTTGGCTTGTCCCCGCTCGGCCTGGGAGGCCGAGGCGGAGAGGCTATCCAAGGTGGGCCGCCCAGTCTGGCATCTGTCAAACCCGTTCTGGCGCTATGGCGCCTTGCAGGGGCTGGCGCTCGTCGCGGCCTATCTGGTGGGCGGCGGCTATGGTGTGGGGCTGTTCGTGCTGCAGGCCTTCTTCGCTGTTTGGCAGTTGGAACTGACCAATTACGTCGAACACTACGGTCTGGTGCGGCAAAACCTTCCCAATGGCAAATTCGAACCGGTGCGACCGCATCACAGTTGGAACGCGCCGCATCGGGCGTCGAATTGGCTGCTGATCAATCTGCAGCGCCACTCGGATCACCATTACAAGCCTGACCGCCGTTTTCCCTTGTTGCAAACCTACCCGGAAACCGAGGCGCCGATGCTTCCAATGGGCTATCCGGCGATGACGGCACTGGCGATGATCCCGCCCCTGTGGCGGCGGCGAATGAACCCACGGGTTCGGGCGTGGCGTCGGCAGTTTTATCCCGGTGTGACCGCGTGGGCCAAGGCGGGCTGACCGGTTGCTTTAGCATAAAGATGGCTGACAAGTGCGGCCAAGGGGCGATGACGGGCACGGGCGTTCAGGTGCACAAGTGCATAGGGCCATGGGAGAGTGAAGCCTGCGGGCGTTTGATGCAGATCGGGGGCTGCGGCCGCGACGATCTGCGGCACAAGTGCGGCCCCTTGCCCCTGACGCACCGCCAAGAGCGCCAGATGGGGGTCGTTCACCGCAAGACCCTTGACGGCCGCGGGTGGGAGCAGGGCGTTCTGCGCGTGCCACAGCGCCCAGCCCGGCAAGGAAGCATAGGCCGCGCCCCAATGCACTGTGATGCGCGGGGCGTCGGCGAGAGGGCCGGGCCGGGCCTGCACAATCGCCATTTGGTCGGCATAAAGCGGCACCACCTTGTGGTCTGGATACAGCGCGCCGCCATAGCTGAGGCGTAGATCCGCCGCGCCTTCGGTTAGCGCGACCGGGTCAGGTTCGACCCGAAGCTCAACCGCTGCAGGGTAATCGGCCAGCGCGCCCAGCGCCCAAGGTGCCAACCACGGCAGGACCGAGAGGATCAGCCGTTTGTCGCGCGGGCCGACCTCGCCCAAGGGGGCGATACTGGCAATCTCGCGAAAGGCGGTCTCAAGCGCGGGGTAGATCTCGCGCCCGGCGTCGGTGAGCAAAAGCCGGTTGCCTTGGCGCAGGAAAAGCTGACGGCGCATGTCGGATTCGAGCCCGCGCACCAACTGGCTGATCGCGGCAGCGGACACGCCAAGCTCCACCGCCGCCAGCACGAAACTGCCACGGCGCGCAGCGGATTCAAAGGCGCGCAGGGCGTTCAAGGAGGGTTGGTCAGGCTTCATGCAGAAGTTTTCCTTATGCTCCCCTACAGTTTCTCTTGTTGATTTGGCGGCAGGTCAAGCCAATCCTTGCGCCAAGGACAGCCATAGGAGTGCGCCATGCAGGAAAATCTGGATCTGGATCGATACCCGTTGGATAAACCGGGCACCCCCGCGTGGGATGCCATGGTGGCCAAGGCCAAGGCTGAACTGGCCGAAACCGGGATGTTCAATCTGCCGGGGTTCCTAAAGCCCGCAGCCCAGCGCGCGGCCGTTGGGGAACTTGCGCCGCGTTTTGCCGGGGAATCTTTTACCCATGCCCGCAAGCACAACGTTTATTTCCGCAAAGAGGTGCCGGGACTGGCCGCGGATCATCCGGCCTTGACGCTGTTTGAGACGATCAACAAGACGCTTTGCGGCGATCAAATCGGCGGCAGCATCAAGGCGCTTTATGAATGGCCACCCTTTGCGGCCTTTCTGGCCGCCACGATGGACAAGCCCATGCTCTTTACCATGGACGACCCCTTAGCGCGGGTGAATGCCATGCAATACGGCGCGGGTGAGGGGTTGAACTGGCACTTTGACCGGTCAGAATTCACCACCACGCTGTTGCTGCAGGCCCCCAAGGCCGGTGGCGCGTTCGAGTATCGCACCGATCTGCGCTCGGCCGAGGATCCGAACTATGATGGGGTGGCGCGGCTGTTGACCGGGCAGGACCCTGATTTGCAGTCGATCACGCTCGAGCCGGGGACGCTGAACGTGTTTCGCGGCAAGAACACCGCGCATCGGGTGACACCGGTTCAGGGCGATACAACGCGGATCATAGCGGTGTTTTCGTTCTATGAAAAACCGGGCGTGCGGTTCACCGAAGAAGAGCAGCGCGGGTTCTACGGGCGCGCGGCCTAAACCTCATAACGAAAAGGCCCCGGCATGAAACATGCCGGGGCAGTTTGTGCCGCAGGCGGACCACGGCACAGGCGTAAACTGAATATCGGAAGATGGGGGGCAGATCGCCCCCGGCATCAATGCGGACGGCCGGCTTGGTCAGCCTCCATCTCGGCGCGGATCTGTTGGCGAAGAATGTCGATCGGCACCATCTTGCCGTCGCGCTTGTAGTGCCAATAGGTCCAGCCGTTGCATGAGGGCGCGCCTTCCAGCGCCGCGCCGACCTGATGGATCGAACCCTTCACGTCATTGCCGATCAGCGTTCCATCAGCGCGCACTTTGACCTTAAAGCGGTTGCCGATGGAGAACAGCTCTTCCCCCGGACGCAGCATGCCGCGTTCCACCACCTGACCAAAGGGCACGCGCGGCTCAGACCGCTTTGACCCAGTGATTTCCAAGGCACTCGCGTCAAACTTGCGCACCCGGTCGATGCGGGCTTGGGCGGCCTTGCGATAGGCCTCTTCCCGCTCGATCCCGATGAAGTCGCGGCCCAGCATCTTAGCCACAGCGCCGGTGGTCCCAGTTCCGAAGAACGGGTCCAAGACCACATCGCCGGGGTTCGTCGTGGCAATCAGAATGCGGTGCAATAGGCTTTCCGGCTTTTGCGTCGGATGGGCCTTGTCGCCGTGTTCGTCCTTCAGACGCTCATGCCCGGTGCAGATCGGCAGCACCCAGTCTGACCGCATTTGCACGCCGTCATTCAGTTCCTTCAGCGCTTCATAGTTGAAGGTGTACTTGGCGTTTTCATCGCGCGACGCCCAGATCAGGGTTTCATGCGCGTTGGTCAGCCGCTTGCCGCGAAAGTTCGGCATCGGGTTCGACTTGCGCCAGACCACATCGTTCAGCATCCAGAAACCTTGGTCCTGCAAAGCTGACCCGACGCGGAAAATGTTGTGATAGCTGCCGATCACCCAGATCGCGCCAGTTGGCTTCAACAGGCGGCGGGCGGCAGCGAGCCATTCGCGGGTGAATTTGTCATAGGCGGCAAAGCTGGAGAACTGGTCCCAGTGATCATCCACCGCATCAACGCGGCTATTGTCAGGACGGTGCAACTCGCCCTTCAGCTGCAAGTTATAGGGGGGATCTGCAAAGATCAGGTCGACCGAGCCTGCCGGTATGCTGTTCATCACGTCGATGCAGTCGCCTGCAACAATCTGGTTCAGCGGCAGGGGTTCGCCCTGCACGGCTTTCATTTTCATCGCCATTCTTGCCTCATCTGCCCCGGCATCTTGTGTGTCGGTGGATGTCCCTAAGATGAGTCAGGAGTGATTCGCCGTCAAATTCTTTTTTGAATCAATCACTTACAGAAACATCTTGATACAAGATGTTGTGGACAGGACGGAACGAACGTCTATGCCAAGGGGTCACCCCAAGATTTAGAAGCGCCTCAAGGTGTTGTTTTGTGGGGTATCCGGCGTTGATCTCCCAGCCATAACCGGGGTGTTGTTGCGCCAAATCCACCATGATGCGGTCACGCGTCACCTTGGCGATGATCGACGCGGCGGCGATTGAGAGTGATTTGGCATCCCCCTTCACAATCGCTTCGGCCCGACCTTTCAGACCGGCGGGGATCAGGTTGCCATCCACCAGCACATGGGCGGGCGGTGCTCCCAAGCCCGCCACAGCACGCTCCATCGCGAGGTGGCTGGCGCGCAGGATGTTGAGCGCGTCAATCTCTTCCACCGTCGCATGGGCAACCGAGACCTGCGCAGAGCCCATGATTTCAGCATAAAGCCGTTCACGCTTCGTGGATGACAGCGCCTTGCTGTCACCCAGACCCTGCGGAATGCGGGCCGGATCAAGGATCACCGCCGCAGCTGTCACCGGGCCAGCCAAAGGGCCACGGCCCACCTCATCCACCCCGGCCACCGGAGCAAGGGCGCGGGCATGGGCAGCGGTTTCAAAGCTGAAATCGGGGGGTGTACGTGCCATATCCCAGCCTTAGCGAAGCTGAAGTGCAAAAAGAAGGGGGCGGGAAAAATGGGGGCTGATCTTTCCCGCTCCCTAAACGGCCGACCAGACCGATACAGCCGTTACTCCTGGCGGCACGCGGCGATGGGCGCGTCAATGTCCATCGCGCAAGCCCCGCGACCAGCCTCAACCGGGATCGCGGTGGCCAAGATCAGCGTGACGGCCACGGCAAAGCCCGTGAACCCAGCCATCAGCTGGGCCAAAGGGTTGTCATGGCGCAAGCCAAGTTCAGTCTTGGCGCGTTTAGGAAAGGGATTTTGCCGTGTCATCTCTGCCTCTGGTTTGCGGCCCGTTCAGGGCGGGTCTTTGCCCCCCGAACCTGCCCGCTGCCCCGAAAGCCAAGCAATAACGCCACGCCGCTAGGCGATAACATCAGCCTAAATCCCTTTGGATATTGAATAGCCCGCCCAAGATGCGCAGGATGCACCCAACCCTTTTGGAGTGTGCACCATGCCGCGCCTGTTCCTGTCACTTGCCGCCTTGGCCCTGATGGCCCTGCCCGCCCACGCCGAATGCTATGCCGATTACAAGGCCAAGCAAGACGACCCCTTGCGCCTGCATTATGGCGTGGCACAGGTATCGGCCTGTGACCCGGCTGGTGCAGAGGCCGAGCTTGCCCCCCGCCTTGCCGCCGTGGGCTGGGTCTTGTTGAATGTTCTGAGTGTCTTTGGGCCGGAAGGTCTCGAGGAAAGGAAAGCCAGTGCCGCCGATTACTTCCTCCGCTTCTGAAAGCCTGCGCGCGGGCAACCGCGTCGTCGCCTTCGGCATCGCCGCCATCGTCGTGATCCTTTTGGGCGCGGCGGTCTTTTTGTTCATGAACCTGCCCGATGCCAATGCCTTCAACGCCAAGGTTGAGCGGTTGTTCGTCGAGAACGACAACCTGACGACAGGGGCAGAGATCAAACTTCTGGAAATTCTGGCCCAGTCCGGCACCTCGTTTTCCGAAGTCTTGGTCAGCTACCGCAGCGTGATCTTTGTGCTCTTGGTGTTCTCAACCGCGCTGTTGATCGCCAGCTTGGTGTTCCTGGTCACCATCATCGCATTGAACCGCCGAATTTCGGCGATCCAGCGGTCGGGGATTCAGGTGGCCTCCATGCTCATCAGCCGCGAAGGCCGGGCGGTCTATATCAATGACATGGAATTTGCCCTGACCGAGGCCGCGCTGGAGACACTGGCCGTTTTAGCCGAGGCGCGGATGGATGACGAGGTGTTGACCGGCGCGCAGATCGAGGCGGTGATTTCGGGCCGCAATGAGGTGGACTGCGACGAGGCCGCCGGGGCCACTCGGGTGAAGCGCCTACGCGATGCCTTGGGCAACCAATTGGTCAGCGAACTCTTGGTCAAGACCGTCGCGCGGCGCGGATATATGCTGGCCGTGGGCAAAGATGTTCTGAAAATGATCTAAGCGCGCGGATTTTGCGGGACGAAGCTCTCGCAAAACCCTGCCCCACCATTGACCTTTCGCGAAAACGGATGATCTTTCCGCCCAGATGCCACTGGCGGCGCGCACGCCTTGCCCTGTGGCGGCATTTGCAAAGGCTTCTGGCATGATATCGCGTCTTCCCCTGCACCGGCTTTTGGCTTTGGTGGTCTTTGTCGCGGCGGTCCTTTGGGTCCTGACCGGTCATTTTGCCGCCGTGGGCAGCGAAACGCCCGAGCCGGGCGCGACTGAAGCAGAAGCGGTGGTCGAGACGCCCAAGCGCACCGTTGCCGTCGTGCGCGCCGAGGTGACCGACTATGCCCGGCTGATCCGCATCTCGGGCGTGACCGAAGCGGATAAGCTGGCGATTCTGGCGGCGCGCTCCAATGGCGTCGTACAGGAATTGACCGCCGAGGCGGGTGACACCGTCGAGCGCGGTGCCGTGGTGATGCTGCTTGAAGGCGAAGACGTGCGCGCGGCGGTGAAAACCGCGCAAGATCAACTGGCGCAAGCTGCCGAGCAACTCGCCGTGGGCGAGACGCTGAGCGCCAAGGGCAGCCTGCCTGAAACCCAATTGACCGCCCGCCGCGCCGCGAAATCTGCGGCCGAGGGGGCTCTGTCGCAGGCTCAAGCCGCCGCTGACCGCCTGTCGCTGGTCGCGCCCTTCGCAGGCACAGTGGATGCGGTGAACGTGGAAGAGGGCGAATGGGTGCAGCAAGGCACCCCGATCGCCACGCTCATCGCGCTTGACCCGATCATCGTCAAGGCCGAGGTGGCCGAGCGGGACGTAGCCCATGTCGCGGTTGGGGCCAAGGCGCTGGTGCGGCTGGTGTCGGGGGTCGAGTTGGAAGGCACCGTTAAACATCTGGCGCGGAAGGCCAGCGACAAGACCCGGACCTTCGCGCTGGAGGTGGACCTGCCGAACCCCGATGGCGCCATCCCCTCGGGCATGACTGCCGAATTGCGCCTGACCGCCGCCACCCAGCCCGCGCTGACCGTGCCGCGGTCGGTCCTAACGCTGAACGAGGCGGGGCAAGTCGGCCTGCGCGTGGTGATTGAGGGCGACATCGCCGCCTTCCTGCCAGTGGACCTGATCGACGACACCGAGGCCGGCTTTGTCGTCACCGGCGTGCCGCAAGGCGCGCGGGTGATCGTCGCGGGCCAGGATCTTGTGCGTGATGGCGACGCGGTCGCCGTAAAGGAACTGACCCGGGCCGAGGCCGAGGCTGCGCAAAAGGCGCTTCAGCCATGAAGCTGGTCGAACTTGCCATTCGCAACACCCGGCTGACTCTGTCAGTCCTGATGTTCCTGATCCTGTCGGGCACCATGGCCTATATGACCATCCCGAAAGAGGCTGAGCCGGATATCCAGATTCCGATCATCTACGTCTCGGTTCATTATGAAGGCATCTCGCCAGAGGACAGCGAACGGCTGATCCTGCGCCCACTAGAAACCGCGCTGAAATCTATTCAGGGCATCAAGAAGATGACCGGCACCGCCTATCAAGGCGGCGGCAATGTGCTGATGGAGTTTCAGGCCGGGGCCAATCTGGACAAGGCGCTGACCGATGTGCGCAACAAGGTCGACGATGCGCGCCGCGATTTGCCCTCTGAGGCGGATGAACCGACAGTAAACGAGGTCAATATCTCGGAGTTTCCGGTGCTGGTCGTCACACTGTCTGGCGACGTGCCCGAACGGGTGCTGACCGCCGCCGGGCGCACTCTGCGCGACCGGGTCGAGGAAATTTCCGGCGTGCTGGAGGCCCGTCTGCAAGGCACCCGCGACGATGTGGTCGAGGTGATTGTTGATCCGTCGAAACTGTCGTCTTATGGCCTGCGCCCTGATGTGATGATTGCGGGCGTCATGGCGAACAACCAGTTGATCGCCGCTGGCGCGATGGAAGGGTCCGAAGGCCGCTACGCCATCAAGGTGCCCTCGCTGATTGAAACGCTGGAAGATGTCGCGCGGTTGCCGGTGGTGGCCTCTGATACCGCCGTGGTCCGCGCCATGGACATCGCCGAGATCCGCCCCACCCTGAAAGACCCGGTCAACATCACCCGTCTGGACGGCAAACCCGCCGTTGCGATTGAGGTGTCAAAGCGCATCGGTGCCAACCTGATCGAGACCGTCGACGAGGTGCGCGCCGTTACCGAGGTTGTGCAGAAAGACCTGCCTGACGGGGTTGAGGTGTCGTTCAGCCAAGACAAGTCGATCACCATCCGCCAGCTGCTGTCAGACCTGCAAAACTCGGTCCTGACTGCCGTGGTTCTGGTGTTCATCGTTATTCTTTATGCCCTGACCGTGCGCTCATCCATCCTGATCGGACTGGCCATTCCGGCCAGCTTCCTGATGGGTATCTTGGGCCTGCAAATGGCGGGTTTGACGGTGAACCTTGTTGTGCTGTTCAGTCTGATCCTTGCCGTCGGCATGTTGGTGGATGATGCCATCATCGTGGTCGAATATGCCGAGCGGCGCATGGCCGAAGGGCACGATCGCCGCACCGCCTTTGTCGAGGCCAGCCGCAAAATGGCAGGGCCCGTCACCGCATCAACCCTGACCCGGATTGCCGCCTTCTCGCCGCTTCTGTTCTGGCCCGGTGTGGTGGGCGAATTCATGAAATATATGCCGATCACCCTGATCGCGACGCTGTCGGCCAGTATGCTTTACGCGCTGGTCTTTGTGCCGGTCTTGGGCGCGCTGATCGCCCGGCCGTTCAAGGAGCCGCCGCGCAAGAAGGACGGGGCCTATATGGCGCTGGTGGGCCGAGCCATTCGCCACCCTTGGATTGTGCTGATGCTGGCCGTGGGCAGCCTGATTGCCGTGCCGGTGGTCTACGGCAAGGTCGGCAAGGGGGTGGAGTTCTTCCCCAATGTCGAACCGGAATACGGCCTTCTTTACGTCAAGGCGCGCGGCAACCTGTCGATCCACGAAAAGGACCAGCTTGTGCAACTGGCCGAGGCGCGGATCTTGGGCTGGCCGGGGGTGAAAACCGTTTACACCCGCGTGGGTGCCGGTGGCGGCGCAGGCAATGAAGGCCCCGCCGATGCGATTGGCGTCATTCAGTACGAATTCGTCGACTGGCGCGAGCGCAAGAACGCCAACGAGATCCTGAACGATCTGCGCGCGGCCATGGTCGGCATTCCCGGTGTGGATATCGAAGTGTCGGTGCCCGCTGCAGGACCGCCCACGGGCAAAGCCATTCAGCTGCGCCTTTCGGCGGATGATCCGGCCGGTCTGAACGACTTGGCTGCCGATCTGGCAGGCAAGATTGCCGCCATTCCCGATGTGATCGACGTGTCAAACGGCCTGCCCTTGCCCGGTATCGACTGGCAGCTGCGCGTCAACCGGGCCGAAGCGGCGCGCTATGGTGCTTCACCCGGCGCGGTCGGGGCGGTGGTGCAGATGGTCACCTCAGGCCTCAAACTGTCCGACTATCGCCCAGCGGGCAGCGATGATGCGGTGGATATCGTGCTGCGCCTGCCGCCCGACCAACGCAACATCGCCGCACTGGACCAGCTGCGGATTGAAACGCCGGACGGCCCAGTGCCGATTTCCAACTTTGTCACCCGCGAACCTGCCGCCACCATTGGCACGTTGACCCGCATTGACGGCGCGCGCAGCATCACGATTCAGGCGGGCATTGCCGCCGGGGTGCAAGAACAGCCGGTGCGCGATGCGGTCACCGCGCTTGTCGAGGCCGAATTCGCCGCGCGCGGGCTGACTGCCCAAGGCGTGCGCTGGACCATGGCGGGCGAGGATGAAGAACAGGCCGAGGCTGGGGCGTTTCTGGCGAAAGCCTTTGTCGCCGCGCTGTTCCTGATCTTTGCCGTCCTCTTGGCACAGTTCAACAAGTTCATCTCGGTTGGCCTGGTGCTGTCGGCGGTGGTGATGTCGACCATCGGTGTGTTCCTTGGCCTGATGATCATGGGCCAGCCCTTTGGCGTGGTGATGACTGGCATCGGGGTGATCGCACTGGCGGGTGTGGTGGTGAACAACAACATCGTGCTGATCGCCACCTATGACGATCTGCGCCACCACGGCATGGGCAAGATCGACGCGATCTTGGAAACCTGCCGCGAACGCGCCCGCCCGGTGGTGTTGACCGCGCTGACAGCGATTTTCGGGGTTCTGCCCATCGCCTTTGGCCTGAATCTCGAGCTGTTGAACCACGAGACCACCTATGGCGCGCCGTCCACCCAGTGGTGGATTTCGCTGTCCTCGGCCATCGTCTATGGGTTGGCCTTCGCCACGGTGCTGACGCTGGTCGTCACCCCGTCAATGCTGATGCTGGTAACGGCG
>Ga0255108_1000632_pt1 | contig 10567 bp, 7 predicted proteins | sample Law_Miss_RepA_8h_FD_188469 | JGI IMG/M metagenome (GOLD analysis project Ga0255108, IMG submission 188469) | Freshwater microbial communities from St. Lawrence River, New York, United States - Law_Miss_RepA_8h | ecosystem: Environmental > Aquatic > Freshwater > River | place: USA: New York... | reverse complement strand
GCCCCTCTGGGGCCCCAGCGGGGGCCCCTCTGGGGCCCCAGCGGGCGCGCCGGGCTATAACTTCCTGCGCTTGGCGGGCGGCTCCGCGGCGGCGCTCGCGGCGGCGCAGCTGGCGGCGGCGCTGTGCGTTTTAAGCCGGCGCACGCCGTCGAGGATGTTGACCATCTTCCACTTGTCGACGTCCGGCTCTTGCGTCAGCGGGAAGCTCCTCCACTGGGTTTCGACAAAGTCGAGGAATCGGTGCAAGAACATGTGCTTTTTGATGGACGAGTCTGGCTGATGCTCGCCGAGGGCGTCGCACAGGAACTTCTGCATCTGCCTGGTGGGCTGCATCAAGCCCCTGGACTCCAAGGTCGCCATGAGGTCGAACACTTCGAAGAAGCTCGTGAGCTTTATGGACATCTTGTCGGCCGAGCGCGCCTTCGGGGCCACGCCCGCGGCCACGCCCGCGGCCACGCCCGCGGCCACGCCCGCGGCCACGCCCGCGGCGCCAGCGGCCGGCTGTGCGGACGACGGCGCCGGCCGCGGTGCAAGCGGGGCCGCCTTTGCGGGCGCGGATGCGCACGTCTTTGGCAGGGCGGCGAGCGTCGGGTTCAGGAACGCGCGACTAAAGACTACCAGCACGGCGTTCTGTTTCATGCCGAGCTCGGCGACGGTCTTTTCGCGGTTGGCCTCCTGACCCGCGAAGAAGAGACACGTGTCGTCCTGGCGCAGTGCACAGTACACACAGATCTGGTGCTTGAGGCTCGAGATCTTGAGGCCGGGGCGCACGTTGCACCTCAAAACCTGAGCTTTTGCGTGTACGTGGATGACAACATGGATTGAGGGCGCGGCGGGCGCGGCGGGCGCGGCGGGCGCGGCGGGCGCGGCGGGTGTAAGCGCTGGCCCGGCCGGGGCCGCTGCAGCGGGCGCGGGCCTGGGTGCAGGCGCGGCCTCCTGTTGAAGCGAGAGCAGCATGTTGCTAGGCTGCTTGTGGGTCTGCGTGGCACGCGAGGTAAAGTTGCAAATAGAGGAAATAGACGGATGTGTTTTAGGATGTTGGGCGGGCTGGCCGCCACACGATTTCAGAGAAATGAATAGTTCGTGGACGACCCAAAGTGCGCGGGTTCGTGCGTTTGGGTCCAAAATTTTAACTGGCCCAACCTGCTGAACTTCGCCCAACCTCGGCCCACACTCTGCTATTTACTGTTTTGCTATTTACTGTCTTGCTATTTACTGTCTTGCTATTTACGGTCTTGCTATTTACTGACGTTTACCGGGAGTCCGCGGGCGGGACGGGAGATGCACAGCGCCGGCGATGCTTGGCGGCTGCTTCTGGAGGACGGGCTGCTGGCGCGGCATCTCGGCATGCAGCGGCTGCAGATGGTGGGCGTGCTGTGTCCGCGCTTCCGGAGCTGGGGCGACACGGGCGCGCCACTGGCGTGGCGGGGCGCTCTGGCGGCCGCGCTCCCGGACGCAGAGGACCGCGGGGAGCGCGGGGACCGCCGGGAACGGACAGGGTTTCTGAAGGACGCAGTGCGCTTCATGTCGCACACCTCGCCCGCGAGGTTGCAGGCGCTGCTCGCGGGGGCGTGGCCGCGCTTGGCGGAGGCCGCGGGCCCCGACGGCGGCGGGTGCATGCACGCGGCGGCGCGCTGGGGCACCCCTCAGGTCGCGGCCGCGCTGCTGGAGACAGCCCGCGAGGCCGGGGTGCTGGCGCAGGTGCTAGAGCAGAGGTGCGACGACCTGTCGACCTGCTTGCACTACGCGGCGGAATCGAACACGCCCGAGGTCCTGCGCGTGCTTCTGGGGGCAGGGGAGCGCGCGGGCGTGCTGGACAGACTGCTGACTGCGGACAACGGGGATCGCCGCACGTGCCTGGACGTCGCGGTGGCGCTGGGACGGGTCGATGTCGTGCGCGTGGTCACCGGGCTCCCGCGGGCGTTTGACGGCGGCGCCCGGTACTGCGACCTCGAGAAGCTGATGGAGATGCTCGGGGGCGGCGACGGGCGTTGCGTATGAGCGCCGCGGTGTCGGTCTGATGGCTTTATTTTTTAAAATGAGTGTGCAATAAAGGGCCTCGAGCGTGCTTGAATGCGTGCGCGGTCGCGCGCGCTACAGCGCAGTGAGGTACGGGTTGCCCGCGGGCGGCGAGGCCTTGCAGCGCACGACGCGGCGAAAGCAGGGGCGCGGCGCGCGCGGAAGCACGTCGGCGGCGAAGGGCGGGGCGCCGGGCGCGCCGGCGCCGGGGGCGAAAGCGCCGGAGGCGAAAGCGCTCAGCGCGGGCGCGCCCGCGTTCAGCGCGGGCGCGCCCGCGCTCAGCGTGCGAACCATGTACGGGTTGCGCGTGGCCGACGGCTCCGGCGGCGCGGCGGACGGCGCGGGCGCGGCGGACGGCGGCGCGGGCGCCATCGGCAGCTCGGGCGCCGGCAGATCGACGCTGTACGCGTTGTCCGTACGCGCGAAGGACACACTGTAAGCGGCCGCGGCGCGCGCCGGCGCCCTCGGGACCGACGAGAACAGCGCCGCGAGCGCGCGCAGCGGCGCGGTCAGCACGAAGTACGGGTTCGCGCGCTGGCGCACGGGCGCAGGTGGCGCGGCGGGCGCCGCGGGCGCGGCCAGAGCCGCAGGCGCGCACAGAGCCGCGGGCGCGGCTAGAGCAGCGGGCGCGGCTAGAGCCGCGGGCGCCGCGGGCGCTGCAACAGCGGCAGTCTCAGGCTCCACCGCCTCAGGCTCCACTGCCTCCGCTGTCGCCTCTACCGCCGCTTCCGGTGTCTGAACGAGCTCGCGCGCCTGCAGGATTCGCGTGCGCAAGTCGCTGCCCTCGCTGGCCGGGAACATGGCTTTCTTGTCTTTTATAGGCATTGCCTCAAACTCTCGCGGAGCCTGCAAAGTGTGAGTCGAATTTATTAAAACTAACAAAACGCTCACATCTTCACTCACATCTTCACTTTTTGCAGCACCGCCTGCCGCGAGGTCTGCAGCAGTCCACGGCCCTCGCGAATGCTGGCGACTCCTACGTACGAGGGCCCGAGATGTCCGCTGCCCTGGTACTCCTCGGCGTGGCCGTTATCATGCACCACGCGCATCTGCCCACTGAAGCTGAAGAGATTGGCAGCTGTTTCGTCAGCGACTGCCAGCGCACCGGCGGAGCCCGCCATGCTCGCCATGCTCTTCCACCCGTCGATGCTGAGCAAATTGTAATACATTTGGAAAACCGAATGGATCTCCGGGCTAGCCCACGAACAGTGCGTATCGTCTGGGCTGAAACAACAGTGCTTGAGGATGTCAGGGCACTTGAGCCCGCGGTCCGGCACGAAGTTCCCAGCGTCCTGTGGCGACGCCATCGGGTGGAAAACGATGGGGTTGGGGAAAGAGTCGAAAGTGTTGTCGTGCGGCGGGAGTGCGAACACAACCATGCTCGGCCCGGAGTACGGCCGCGTCAAGTCCGCGGTCGCGTCGCGGAACGCCTTGACGTCCTTGGCGTCCCAGCGCATGATTCGCGAGTCACAGCCCCCGCAATACCCGTCAAAGGCCACGTCGAAGGCCCGCACGAGGTTGCGCTCGTTGATCACGATCGCGCGCTCGTGGTACTTGTAACTCATGCCCCAGATCCCGTGCTGTGTGTCATCGTACACAGACAGCTCCGTCTGACCCCAAAAAGTAGCCCCCAGCTCATCCGGTCCTCCGCCACGCCCGAAAATTATACCAAGCATATTGTGCTCGATGTTGGGGCGAAGCAGGAAGAGATCACATGCGATGATAACATGGGAATCGTCATCCTGGAAACATTCGTCATGTTCTCCCTGACCCTGCTGATAGGCACCATCTGGTGTAGCACCGTCCTTGAAAATTTTGCAGAGATCTTCAAAGAGTCTTTGTTTACTCTTGTTCATTGTGTGAAATATAACGTCTACTACACAGTCAATGAAAGTCCTCAGTGTTCCAGTATCGTCTGCAGTAGCATCTCGTACATCAAATTTAAAACGTCTTAGAACCTGATGCTGCAATGCCTGAATTTTTGTGCCATAGTGTATGACTTCTAAAGGTCTTGAGAATTTAGGACAATGATTGTTTTGAAACTGCGATTCTGAAATCATAGGCCACAATCCAAGCAATGCACCAATCTTCCATATTTGATATCCTTTTATGCCAGGACGTACGTTCGGAAAGTTTCTGTCCCGTTCGTAGGCTTGTTCTACTATATTTTGCAGAGTGGTTTCGAGTCTTATACCTTCTGTGAAGTCTGCTCCATAATCGCTCGAATCTGGTATCTCGTCCAAAAACGCCGTCAGATCTTCCACGGCACCTTCAAAACGAGGCATACTGGCAGTCCAGATCTGATACCACGAAAGATAGAACATGGAATCACGCGACTGGTCATAGAATTCATAGCGCTTATTAAAATTTTCAATATTCCATGGGATCCGGTAGTGCTCACTGACGCGCACGCGGCGGCGTAGGAGGTCTCGGGGCGCAGTGCCCGCGTCGAGGCTGAATTTCCGGGTGTTGATGAAGCTCAAGCCGCGGTACGACGGGAGCTCGGGGCCGGCAGCGAGCCTCTGCTTGCCGTCGGGGCCGTTGGTGTAGTACATGGTCTTCTCGGGGAGCATGGTGAGGCCCTTGGTGAGGTTGCGGTTGCAGAGCATGAAGGTCGGGGGCTTGCTGCCCCAGGTCTGCAGGTGGTTCTTGGCGTCCTCGATGAGGTAGTCGAGGGCGTTTTCGTTTTTAGAGAAGAAGCCGAAGAGGTCGGTGTAGACGCGACAGTTCTGAGCGGTGCTGATCGACTGGTCATAGTACTTCTCGTCTTGCTGCTTCTGGTACGACGGGGCATGGAGAAGTGCCATGTGGACGTCGAGGTCGTTGGTCATCTGGATGGAACCGACGAGCTGCTGGAGCTGCTTCTTGAAGTTGTCCATGCCGGCGGGGCTCATCATGAAGTTGTGCTCCATGGCGATGGCGAGGCCCTGGCGCACGGCGTAGCCGGAGAAGGTGCGCTTGCTCTGGGGCAGCACGCGCGCGGCGGCCTCGTACGGCACGCGGCTGGCGACGCCCTCGTCGAAGCTGTAGACGTTCCACTTGATCTTCTTGTCGGGCTGGTCGACGTACAGGTACGGGAGGATGGTCTTGGTGAAGGGGCTGTTAGTGGCGTCGGTGATGAGGCCGTCGATGCGGTCGGTGAGGAAGGTGTTGGGGCCGCGCAGGGCGTCGGGGAGGTGCCAGCGCTGGTGGCGCTTGTTGCGCTGGGAGTCGAACTTGATGTCGCGCGCGGCGGGGCCGAAGATGTTCTCGTATGCGGCAATCTGGGCGTTGGTCGAGACGTCCTGCACAGTGCCGTCGCCGTTGCGAGTCATGCTTCCGGTGGCGAGAAAGCTTGCATCTCCAATTTCGCGGGCGGCTTGATCCATGCCGACGGACATAGTACTTGCTTTGCGTTAAATATTAAAAGTGGCAAAACAGATAAAGTGCACGCGCGCGACGCGCATGCGCGCACGTGCGGCGGCGCTCGCGCGGAAACGCTCGCGCGGAAACGCTCGCGCGGAAACGGTTACGCGGAGGCGCTCGCGCGGAAACGGTTACGCGGAGGCGCTCGCGCGGAGGCGCTTGCGCGGGTCGCCCGCCGGGAGGGCGGCGCTGTGCGGGGCGAGCGGAAAAGCAGCGCCGCAGGTCGGGCAGGCGGCCTCGTCGTCCTCGGCGTGGGGGACCGGGGCCTGGACGTCGGCGAGGGTGACGGGCACGGCGGTGTGGTCGACGACGAGGAAGAGCCAGTCCTCGCGCGCGAGGTGCTCGAGCGCCTCCTGCACGAGGCGGCCGCTGGGCATGCGGCGGATGAATTCGCGGAAGGCGAGGACGGTGTTGTTGTAGAGCTGGACGATGTCGGAGCGCTGGCGCTGGGACGCGTAGACGCCCTGGCGCTCGCACGTCTCTTTTTTCTGCAGGAGCTTGCCGGCGAGGAGGCAGAGACGGTCGCGGAGCTCGGAGCTGCTCTCGAGGCGGAAGAGTAGGCGCGTGAGGGCGTGGTTGCCGCGGTGGAGCCAGAAGAAGATCTCGTCTGCCTGGTCCGCGGTGGAGGCGCGCTCCTGCGAAATGTGGCGGAGGAGCAGGCGGGCCCACTTGTTGGACGCGGGGTCCTCGCGGAGCCGCTGCATGTTGCGCTGGAGTTGCTGCTCGACGTCGGCGAAGCGCTGGTGGTGCTTGAGGAAGGGCAGCGCGTGCTCAAGCACGGCCTCGCTCATGGCGCTCTCGATGCCGTGGCTGATGTCGTACTTCTCGTCGCGCTTCAGCGCGTAGCGGTGCTCCCAGAGCTCCGCGGTCTTGACGACCCAGTCGACGAGGAGCGCGGGGTCTGCGAGCTTGACGAGCATCGCCGAGTTGGTCTCGATGTTCTTGTCGAGGAACGTCTGGAGGTGCTTCTGGAGCGCGTCGCGCGTGAGCAGCGTGGCGTTGTCGTGCTCGTTGTTGACGGAGCGCCGCGTCCACACGGCGGGCAGCAGGTTCCCGTTGTTGTCGCGCACGCGCATGTTGGCGAGCGCGGCGATGTCCGCGCTCGTGTTCATGTCGAGGCGCTTGAGCGCAGAGAGGCGCTGCATGAGCTTGGCCATCGTCGCGAAGTCGAGCTCGGTGTGGGTCACCATGCGCAGGCGGTGGTATATACCCGGGCGCGAGCGCGCGCGAAAAGTTTTCGGGTTCGCGCGCGGTACATAAGACTCGGCGCAGCATGTCTGCCCCGGCGCGCGCGGCGGCGCGGGAGCTCAACATGGGGCAGCTCGAGCGCGGGCTGCGCGGTGTGCTGGACGTGGATCGCCGCGGCGGGCGGCTGTTCCAGCGCGACAACGACACCATCGTGCTCATGGACTGCAACAGCCTGACCTCGGGGCAGATCGAGCGCCTGCAGACCGCGTACCCGCAGCTGCAGGTGACGGTGCTGCAGTCGGACGCGAGCGCGAGCGGCTTCCTGATTCTCTTCCAGCTTGCGTCCCCCGCGTTCCGCAAGAGCGCCGCGCAGCTCGTCTTCCACCTCGCCGTCTTCGCGTGCGGGCTCTACGCGCTCGCGCTCGCGCACGCGCGGCAGCAGACGCCGTGAGGCCGCGGCGCCGTGAGGCCCGCGCGGCAGCAGACGCCATTCGCCCGCTGGGCGCCGATCTCGGCGCAGCGCGAGCGGCTTGCGCATACTGTTTTAGTGAATATCTGTATTTACGAGCGTGGGACCATGGCTTCATCCAGTGCTATGCCTGATATGAACAGTGTCATTCCTACAATTGGGGTTCGCTATACTCTTCTCACTGTAGGCATCGTGCTCGTGCACGTTCTGAGCTGGTCGCTCGTGTTGACTCATTTGAATGAAGACTCGCTGTTTGGAAAGCGACAGTTCCAGTTTAACCGCTATTACTCCACAAAGACGGTGCACGTGCACAAGGTGGAAGATGTGCATCAGATCTCTGCCCCGAGCCACTGGGAGTCGCTCGGCTTGATCATCCCCGCGGGTGATGAGAACTACAAAGTGAAGACGTACGCTATTGACAAATACGGCATGGTGGGCAACACCAGCACGTGCGAGTCGCAGGTCACCTCTGCTTGCTGGCTCGAGAACAGCCACGGGGACTACGTGTTCCTGAACGGAGAGTCCATGTCCATTCTTTCGCAGATTTCGCCGAGTATCTACTTTGGCACACTCTTGACCGTCTATCTCCTCAGCTCGATCGATATCGTAAGCAACACCCTGGCTTATTACCTGGGCAATTGCTTTAAGTACGATGCCGGCGACGTAGAGAAGGTTTTGCGCTACGTGCTGATCTGGATCAACCTGCTCGTGTACTTTTTCAGTATTCTCTTGGCATACGGATCCACGCCCTTTGTCAACGAGACCAAAATTCTCGGTGTCAAGGTCGAGTACTCGATTTCTTCGCACTTGGCGTCGATCATTCCGTGTGTAATTACTTTGATGCTGTATCTGCTGCATTTGCGCGGTCGAAATATGAAGCGATTGGATGAACAGGTTACTGATGAACCCGTAGATGCCCAAGCACCTGTGGAAGATTTTGGTAATAATGGTACATCTTTTGCACCCATGACTCTTTACACGATGCTGCCACAGAAGAGCACGAATGGTGTATATTTTGTCAATACCTCAATTAAAACTACTACTGGTGCGTGGGTGTGGAAAGATACTTTGTTTCCAGATACCGCAGATAAAGTAAATAATGAACATCCTAATGGACACATGTATTACGGTCCGGGTTCAAGCGAAGGGTCTGTGGTGGGTGCAATCACTGTGTTCCTCGGTGGCATTGGAAGCCTAGGACTTGCGCGCGGCGTTGTTCAAGAAGTAGAGCTTCAGCTGATCTTGGGTTGCACGCTGGGCTTCGCATTTCTCGAAATTTGTAGCCATCGTCTGCGGGCCTACTGGAGTTTCATGTTTGCACAAGTTCAGGACTTGAAGGGTGGCAATGACGACGAGCTTAATAAGCAAAGGAACACCTATTTCTACGGAGTCTCTTTAATTCGGTTTGTTGTCCTCTGGATTCAGCTATGGCTTCTGGTTCTATTTTATCAAACAATTTTGCATGTGAAGCTTGCGTACTCGACTCCACAGACCGCCATTTACGCGTTAATGTTCCTTTACTGGGGTTTCAGTTTCCTCATGTATTTGGATCTCTCCAGAACATTTTGGGATGCTACAGTGTTTAAGGGTTCTAGTCTGAAAATGCGCTACTATTTTGAAATGATTTTCTGTCTGTTTGCCTTGTTTGTCCTGTTCATCGTAGTCATCAGCATGCTGCAATACGAGTCCACCAACAATGACTTGCTGCAACAAGACGACTTGCTTGTGAAATACGAAAACATACAGTATGACTTGAAAAACGTGAATGAGAACAAAAAGTGTGAAAAAAGCGGCGCTTTGAAGTCAAACTCTCTAGTGCACCAGGACATCAAGAAGAACGAAGGAAGTTGGAAGATCAAGGACAATTGGGTGGGCAAGAACGAGGTGGATGCTGTGGAACTTAAAGTGTACTACTGGACCAAGGGGTGGAATTTGCAACTTTTGAAGATGCCCACCTTCGTAGCGTGGTTTTGCAGCAACGGCCTCGAGCATCACTGGGGACAGTGTTTGTTCTCCCCCAATTACTTTTGCGGGCCTTCGCCCCAGAACATTGCAAGCACCGCATGCGACTCCTCCGTCGTAAAGGTGGTAAAGACCGATGGCACCATTGTGCGCTTTGCTTGAGCCGGCACTCTGGGCACCGCGCCAAGGCCTTGGCGCGCGCCGAGCGCGTGTACTGCACGAGCGCGTTACTGCTCGAGCGCGTCGTGATATTTCCAGTGTGAATAAAATACGATCAAACCTGATTCGGTGTCCCTGGGAGCGCGCGGACGAGTGGCTGCGCCGAAGTGCTCTGCTGCGCGTATCTGGTATTTGAGAGTCGCGCATGCATGTTCCGTGGACTATGCGTGTTAAGCGTGGCGTTTGCATGCGCGTGTACATGGCCGCGGGCGGGGGCGCTGCCGCTGTACGCGGACGACGCGCAGAGCGCGCTGGCGCTGGTGCTGTGCGCCGGGCTGGACCAGGCGGTGGCGAACCTGCGTGCGCAGGCGCTAAGCACACACGCTGTCGGGGTGGCGTGGCTAGAGGAGGACTGCGTGGCAATCGACCCGTGTGCGGAGACGGGGGCGGGCGGGGCGGCGGCGCCGCGCGGCGTGTGGCTGCACGGGAATGCGAGCGCGCTGGCGACGGCCGGGGCGGCGGCGGCGACGGCGGCGGCGGAGCAGGGGGTGGCTGCGCGCAACTTCGGGAGCCTCGAGTACGCGCGCGTGCCCGAGGGGCTGGTGGTGCGGGCGTGCGCGCCGGACTTCGACGTGTGGCGGAAGACCGGGGCGCTGGCGTGCGACGAGAACACGGTGGTGGAGATCGACACGGCGGACGCGCCGCGCGGGTGCCCGCGGGCAGGGGCTTTCACGCTGGTGGACTGCGTGCAGCCGCTGCAGGCGGAGGCCTCGACGACGGCGCTGCACTGGCGCGCGCCGGAGGAGCCGATGCACTTTGGGCACCGGCCGTGGGACGAGGTGTGCGGGGCGCTCGCGGCGTTCGCGGCGCTGCCGGCCGTGGCGGCGGTGCTCTGCAACCGCTCGCGCGACGACTTTGTGGTGGAGGTGCCGAAGGCGGCGGCGGCGGAGCTGGCGCGCACGAGCCTGGTGTGGTACGACTTCGCGGCGGGATACGGGTGCCATGCGGTGCCGGCGAACGCGAGCCTGGCGCTGTCACGGGCGGCGGCGCCGAACCGAGTGGTGACGTGCGAGGCGGTGGCGCACGCGACAGTGTGGCGGAGCGCGGCGGACCCGACCGTGTGCGAGTTCGCGTGCGTGCCGCCGTTCGTGCGGGTCGGTAGCGGGGCGACGGCGAGGTGCGCGTCGCCGTGCGCGGGGCTGAACGCGACGTGCGCGCACGCGGCGGAGTCTTCGTGCACGGACTCGGACGGCGCGCGCTTCTTCAACTGCACGGAGTGCGCGGCGGTGGCGGGCTCCGCGACGCGGGTGTTTGACGCGGCGGCGCCGGCGTTTGCGTGCGCGTACGACGCGTGCGTGGCGGGGA
>Ga0255108_1000630_pt1 | contig 10581 bp, 8 predicted proteins | sample Law_Miss_RepA_8h_FD_188469 | JGI IMG/M metagenome (GOLD analysis project Ga0255108, IMG submission 188469) | Freshwater microbial communities from St. Lawrence River, New York, United States - Law_Miss_RepA_8h | ecosystem: Environmental > Aquatic > Freshwater > River | place: USA: New York... | reverse complement strand
CCCCGGCGCCTCGCATCACCGAATCCAAGCTGGAATCCGCCCACGCGGAGCTTCCTCCCCTTTCCGTGATCGGCGCTTCCAGCGAACCCGCCGCCAAGCCCGGCACCATCGTCGCCCCGAAGCAGTTCGGTCGTCGTGGCGTCCCGCAGAATGTCGCCCCTGGCGGCAAGGGCGAGAACGCCCGCCCGTCGATCGGCGTGATCGCCAATCCGGCCGAAGTCTCCGAGAACCTCTCGGGGGAACTCGCCAAGCAGCCGGCCCAAAGCCAGCCGCCGCGCGAACGTCGCGAACCGCGCGCCGAAGGCGACCGCCCGCGTCGCGAAGACCGTCCGCGTCGTGAAGACCGTCCCGAAGGCGCCGCTTCCGAAGAAGGCCGCCAGCCTGGCATCCCGAGCGACCGCCCGCGTCGCGAACCGCGTGAACCGCGCCCTGAAGGGGCTCCCGGCCCGCGCCGCGAACCGCGCGAACCCCGCGCCGAAGGCGACCGTCCGCGTCGTGAAGACCGCCCGCGTCGCGAAGACCGCCCGCGCATCCAGATTGAACCCGTCGTCATCCCCGTCCAGGAACCGATTGGTTTCTGGGCGACGCTGAAGCGCAAGCTCGCCACCTTGTTCGGCATCCCGACCAAGGCGGTCTTCGTGCCGACCGCCGGTGGCGAACAAGCCCGCGGCGAACACCGCGGCGACCGCGGTGGTTTCCGTGGCGAACATCGCGGTGACCGCGGCGGCGACCGTGGTGGTCGTGGTCGGGGCGACCGTGGTGGCCGCGGTGGCGATCGCGGCGGCCGTGGCCGTGGCGGCGATTTCCGCCGAGGTCAAGGCGACCGCCGAGGCCCTCGCGAAGGCTAAACGAAACGGGGGCGCTTAACGGCGCCCCCGCTCCTTTTCTGCACCATGCTCGAAGTCGCACGCATCGTCGGAGGCCACCGCTTGAGCGGGACGGTCCAAGCCGCCGGGGCCAAGAATGCCGCGCTGCCGTTGCTGGCCGCCGCGCTGCTCACCTCGGAAGCGGTGACGCTGCGCAATGTGCCCGACCTCAGCGATGTGCGCTTCATGGCGGAGATCCTCCGTCACCAAGGCGCGACGGTGACGAACCCGGTGCCGGGCACGTGGGTGATTCATGCCCAGGAAATCACCCACCGCACGCCTTACGACCTCGTGCGGAAGATGCGCGCCTCCGTCTGCCTGCTCGGTGCCCTGGTGGGCCGTCTGCACCAAGCGGAGATGGCCATCCCGGGGGGGTGCGTCATCGGCCCGCGCCCGATTGACCTTCACCTGAAAGGACTCGAAGCGCTCGGCTGCGTCGTGACGGTCGAAGGAGGCGTGGTTTCCGTCGATGCGACCCGCGCCCGCGGGAGTTTGGTGTTCATGGGCGGCCCCATGGGCAGCACGGTGCTTGGAACAGCCAATCTCGTGATGGCCGCGTCGCTCACGCCCGGCGAGACGCGCATCGAATGCGCCGCCCGCGAACCCGAAGTCGTCGACCTCTGCGAACTGCTCCTGAAGATGGGGGCGGATATCCGCGGCCACGGCACCGAGGTCATCACCGTCAAGGGCGTCGATCGGCTCCGCGGCACCGAGCACACCGTCATCCCCGACCGCATCGAAGCGGGAACCTACCTTGTGGCGGGCGCCATCACCGGCGGCGACGTCACGGTGACCGGGGCCGAAGCCGCCCACCTCGGCAGCTTCCTCGACAAACTGCGTGAAGCCGGCGTCGGCGTCGAAACCGGCCCGGGCTTCATCCGCGCTTTCGGCCGCCCCACGCGCGCGGTCGACATCATCACCGAACCCTACCCGGGTTTTCCCACCGACCTCCAAGCCCAGTTCATGGCTCTTCAATTACTGGTCGACGGCCGCAGCACGGTCACGGAAAAAGTCTACCCGCACCGCTTCATGCATGCGGCGGAACTCCAACGCATGGGCGCGGAAATCGCCATCGATGGCGCCACCGCCGCGGTGTACGGCGACCGCCCGCTCTCCGGCGCGCCTGTGATGGCCTCCGACCTCCGGGCATCCGCCGCCCTCATCCTCGCCGCCCTGACGGCCAAGGGCGAAACGTGGGTCCAACGCCTCTATCACCTCGACCGCGGCTACGAACGCTTCGAGGAACGCCTGCGCTCCCTCGGCGCCCAGATCGAACGGCTCCCCGCTTCCGCGATGCCGAAAGGCTTCGCCGAGGACTGAGGGTTGCCTTCGCTTCCCGACTCGCCACGTTACTGCCATGGCCCGCGCCAAGGATGATCCGGAATCGACCCAACCCGCCGCCGGCAAGGCCGCGGTGAGCGCGCCCAACCGCCCGCTCGACCAAGCGCTGCGCCCGCCTTCCCTCGCCGATTTCGTCGGGCAACCCCGCACCGTCGAGCGTCTCCGCGTCATGGTCGGGGCCGCCCGCCGCGAAGGCCGGACGCTCGACCACATCCTGCTCCATGGCCCGCCGGGCCTCGGCAAGACCACGCTCGCGATGATCCTCGCCGAGGAGATGGGGCGGCCGATCCGCGTGACTTCCGGACCCGTCGTCGAAAAGGCCTCCGACCTCGCCGGTCTGCTCACGAGCCTGCAAGAAGGCGAACTGCTCTTCATCGACGAGATCCACCGGATCCCCAAGACGGTCGAAGAATTCCTGTACTCCGCCATGGAGGACTTCCGCATCGACATCATGATCGACCAAGGGCCGAACGCACGCAGCGTCCGCCTCGACCTGCCGAAGTTCACCCTGGTCGGAGCCACCACGCGCACAGGCCTGCTGACCGCGCCGTTGCGGAGCCGCTTCACCCTCCAGACGCGCCTCGACTACTACACGCGCGCGCAGTTGCTGACGATCGTCGCCCGCAACGCGAAGCTGCTGAACCTCGACCTCGACCAAGGCGGCGCCGAAGAAGTCGCCCGCCGCGCCCGCGGCACGCCGCGCATCGTCAACAACCTGCTGCGCTTCACGCGCGACTACGCCCTCGAACGCGCCGCCGGCAAGGCCGATGCCGCCGTCACCGCCGCGGCCTTGGAGCTGCTGGAGATCGACCAGAACGGCCTCGACGACATGGATCACCGTTTCCTCCGGGCCATGGCCCAGAAACACAACGGCGGCCCCGTTGGGCTGAGCAGCATCGGGGCGGCCATCGGCGAAGATGCCCACACGCTCGAAGAGGTCCACGAACCCTTCCTCGTGCAGGAAGGCTATGTGACCCGCACCCCCCAAGGCCGCGTCCTGACGGATAAAGGGTGGCTGGCGGCCGGCCTGACCCCGCCGACCCGGGACAGCTCCGCACTCTGACGCTGGACAACGGCGGATTCCGTCCGTTAGGTTCGCTCCCACTCATATGGCAAAACGTTGGGTCATCAAACTCGGTTCCGGCCTGCTCACCCGCAAGGACGGCAAGGTCGACCGCGTGCAGATCGGTCGCATCGCCGACCAAGTCGCCGGCCTGATGAAGAAAGGCATCGAGGTCGTCGTCGTCTCCTCGGGCGCCGTCGCCGCTGGCATGACGGCCATGAACCTCGAGAAACGCCCGAAGGACGCCCGCGAACTGCAAGCCTGCGCCACCGTCGGTCAACCTGAATTGATGTCCGTCTATGGACGCCACTTCGCCCGCCATGGACTCCTCGGCTCGCAGATGCTGCTGACCTACTGGGACCTCGATAGCCGGGCCTGCACGCGCAATGCCCGCGCCACCCTGGATCTGCTCCTCAAGCGCAAGCGCTTCGTCCCGATCATCAATGAGAACGACGCCATCGCGGATGAAGAAATCCGCGTGGGCGACAACGACCGCCTCTCCGCGCACGTCGCCGCGCTCGTCGGCGCCGACTTGCTCGTCATCCTCTCGGGTGTCGATGGGCTCATGACCAAGTCCGATGGGACGGGCGACCGCATCCCGAAGGTGACCAAGATCGATGAGGCCATCCGCGGTCTCGCGGGTGGGGCTGGTTCCGAACGCAACGTCGGCGGCATGGTGACGAAACTGCAGGCCGCGGAAATCGCCGCCGAAGGGGGCGTCGACACCATCATCGCACACGGTCGTAAAGCCAACGTCCTCCTGGAGCTCGCCGCCGGCAAGAAACTGGGGACGCGGTTCTCCCTGCGATGAGCGACCTGCTGCAGCGCGTGACGGCACTGGCCCAGGCGGCCAAGGCGGCTGCGCGCGCCGTGGCCCTATCGACGACGGCGGTCCGCGACCAAGCCCTGCGCGCCGCCGCCCAAGCCCTCCGCGCCGCCGAGCCTGCCATCCTCGCCGCGAACGCTCAAGACCTCGCCGCGGCTCAAGCCAAAGGCCTAACGGCAGCGCTGACCGATCGGCTCCGCCTCGACCACGGCCGCCTCGAAGCGATTGCCGTCGCCTGCGAAGACGTGGCGAAACTCCCCGACCCCGTCGGCGAAATCACCGAAGCCTGGGAGCGACCGAACGGCCTGAGGATCGTCCGGCGCCGCGTCCCCATCGGGCTCGTCGCCATCATCTTCGAATCGCGCCCCAACGTCACCGTCGACGCCGCCGCGCTCTGCTTGAAGTCGGGCAATGCCTGCATCCTCCGCGGCGGGAGCGAGGCCCTCCACACCAACCTCGCGCTCGCCCAAGCTTTTGCGAAGGGACTCGCGGCCGCGGGTTTGCCGACGGAAGCCGTCACGCTCCTGCCCTTCACCGACCGCGACGCCGTCCCCGCCCTCGGCTCGTTGCGCGGCATCGTCGACATCATCGTCCCGCGCGGAGGTCCCGGCCTCATTGAGGCGGTCGTGAATTCCGCCAAGGTGCCGGTCATCAAGCACGACGCCGGCATCTGCCACATCTACGTCCACGCCGCCGCCGACCTGGCCATGGCGGAAGCGATCATCGTCAACGCCAAGTGCCAGCGGCCCAGCGCTTGCAATGCCGCCGAGACTTTGCTGGTCGACGCCGCGGTCGCCGACCGCTTCCTGCCCACGGTCGGTCGGGCGATGGCGGGCCAAAAGACCGAAATCCGCGGGTGCCCCCGCACCTGTGCGCTCATCCCGTCGGCGCAGCCTGCCACCGAAGCCGATTTCCGGACCGAACACCTGGCCTTGGTCTTGAACATCAAGGTCGTCGCCGGCTTGGCTGAGGCGGTCGCGCACATCGAGACCTGCGGTTCGCACCATTCCGACGCCATCATCACCGCCGACGAAGCCGTGGCCCGCTCCTTCTTGGCTCAGGTCGACAGCGCCTGCGTCTACTGGAACGCCAGTACCCGGTTCACCGATGGGGGCGAATTTGGTTTCGGGGCCGAAGTCGGCATCAGCACCGACCGGCTGCATGCCCGTGGACCCATGGGAATCAGGGAATTAACCACCTGGAAGTTCGAAGTCGTGGGTAACGGGCAGATTCGTCGATAATTGACGAGGTTTTCCGTTTGACAGCCGGGGGTGCAGGGGGCTTTGTTCACCTTCCTTTTGGCTGTCCGGGGTGGTAGCTCAGTTGGTTAGAGCGCCTGCCTGTCACGTAGGAGGTCGCGGGTTCGAGTCCCGTCCATCCCGCCAGCCAAAAGGGTTCCCTTTCGCGGAAGCCCCTCGGGGTGCCCGCGGGCTGTCACGGCTTGTTCACCGGTTTGTGCATCCTTTTTTCTTTCCCCTCCCCCGCTTGTGGACAGGAATCATGCAACCTTATGAGCAAAAAAGTCCTGATCATCGGTGCCGGCGGCGTCGGCAACGTCGTGACCCACAAGTGCGCCATGCACCCCGAAGCCTTCTCCGAGGTGATGCTGGCCTCCCGCAACGAGAACAAGTGCAAGGCCATCGCCGCCGACGTGAAGAACGCGACGGGCCGCACGATCCGCACCGCGGCGGTCGACGCCGACGACGTCAAGGCCACCGTGGCGCTCATCAAGTCCTTCGGGGCCGACCTGCTCATCAACGTCGCCCTGCCTTACCAGGACCTCCCCTTGATGGACGCCTGCCTCCACGCGGGCATCCATTACGTCGACACCGCGAACTACGAACCGCCGCACCTCGCGAAGTTCGAATACTCCTGGCAGTGGGCCTACCGCGAACGCTTCGAGAAGGCCGGCCTCACCGCCCTGCTCGGCTCGGGCTTCGACCCCGGCGTGACCAACGTCTTCTGCGCCTACGCCCAGAAACACCTCTTCGATACCATCGAAACCGTCGACATCATGGACGCCAACGCCGGCGACCACGGCTATCCGTTCGCGACCAATTTCAACCCCGAGATCAACATCCGCGAGATCACGCAGCGCGGTCGTTTCTGGGAAAACGGGGAGTGGAAGGAAACCGAACCCCTCGACCCGAAGCTCCGCGTCGACTACAACTACCCGGTCATCGGCCCCAAGCCCAGCTACCTGCTCTTCCACGAGGAACTCGAGTCGCTCGCCAAGAACATCAAGGGCCTAAAGCGCATCCGCTTCTTCATGACCTTCTCCGACAACTACCTCAACCACCTCCGCGTGCTCCAGAACGTGGGCATGACCCGCATCGATCCGATCGAATTCCAAGGTCACCAGATCGTCCCGATCCAGTTCCTCAAGGCGCTCCTGCCGGACCCGGCCTCGCTGGGCCCGCGCACCAAGGGCAAGACCTGCATCGGCTGCGAGATCACCGGCATCAAGGACGGCAAGCCGCGCAAGGTCTTCATCTACAACGTCTGCGACCACCAAGAATGCTACGCCGAGGTCAAATCCCAGGCGATCAGCTACACCACCGGCGTCCCGGCGGCGATCGGCGGCGCCATGCTCGCCACGGGCAAGTGGCTCAAGCCGGGCGTCTGGAACATGGAAGAGTGCGATCCCGACCCTTTCATGGAAGAACTGAACAAGCGTGGCCTGCCTTGGCAGGTCCAAGAGCTGCCGGTCTAAGCGCCGACCAGCCCACCCGAAGCCCGCCCACCGGCGGGCTTTTTATTTGCCCCCTCTCTCCACGCCAGCACCTTGAAGCCGTGCACGAATCCGACGCCCTCACTGCCGCCTTCCGTCAGGTCGACCTCTCGCAGGTCCCGAGCCCTTGTCACGTCCTCCACCGCGGCTTGCTCGAAGGCAACCTGCGCATCCTCCGTTCCGTCATGGACCGCTCGGGCGCCAAGGTGCTGCTCGCGCTCAAGGGCTTCGCGCAGTTCAGCGAGGCCAAGTTGATCTCCAAGTACCTCGCCGGCACGACGGCGAGCGGCATCCACGAAGCGCTGCTGGGGCGCGAAGAATTCGGCGGCGAGGTCCACGCCTATTCACCGGCCTTCAAGGATGAGGAGTTCGCGCAGCTGCTCCGCGTGGCCGACCACATTTCGTTCAATTCGCCCGCCCAGTGGCAGCGTTACCGGGCCGCGGCCCAAGCGGCCAAACGCAAGATCTCCTTCGGCCTGCGCGTCAACCCCGAGCACGCCGAAGTCGAAGTCGAACTCTACAACCCCTGCGCCCGCGGCTCCCGCCTCGGCACGCTCCGCTCCGAGATCAAAGACGCGAGCGACCTCGAAGGTCTTGAAGGCCTGCACTTCCATACGATGTGCCAACAAGGCGCCGACGTCCTGCAACGCACCGTCGCCGCCTTCGAGAGCAAGTTCGGCGAATTCATCCCGCACCTCAAGTGGGTCAACTTCGGCGGCGGCCACCACATCACCCGCCCCGGTTACGACCTCGACCTGCTCGTCAAGATCATCACCGACTTCCGGGCCCGCTGGGGTCAGCACATTCAGGTCTACCTTGAACCCGGCGAAGCCATCGGCATCGGCACCGGCGTCCTCGTCGGCACCGTCCTCGACCTCGTCCACAACGGCGTCGACATCGCCATCATCGACGTCTCCGCCACTTGTCACATGCCTGACACCTTGGAGATGCCCTATCGGGCGGACATCCTCGATGGCGACCTGCCCGGGAAACTGGCCCACACCTACCGCCTCGGCAGCGTCACCTGCTTGGCGGGCGATGTCATCGGCGACTACTCCTTCGCCGCACCGCTCCAAATCGGCCAGCGCCTCGTCTTCATGGACATGTCGCACTACACGTTCGTCAAGAATACCACCTTCAACGGCGTCCCCCTCCCGGCGATCGCCACCTTCGACCCCGCCGTCGGGCAAACTCAGGTTATTCGCCGTTTTGGATACGCGGACTACAAAAACCGCCTGTCATAAGCCCCCGGAGGGCGGTCCGCGTTGCCTAGGTTCTTGACCCAAGGGCTTTTTACGGCAATTCCTGTAGGCAACAGAATCCTATGAAGCCAACCACCATCATCCTCAGCTTGGTCTCCGCCGCCCTTGCCGGCGTCGCGATCGTCTGCGTCGTGACCGAAAACGACACCCGCACCGAGCTCGCCAAGGTCCAGGACGAAACCCGCGAACAGGTCCGTGCCGCCCGCGACAAGCAGACCGCCTCCGAGCGCAAGGCTGCCGAAGCCGAAGTGAAGGCCAAGGCCGCCGCCAAGGATGCCGAGTCCGCCGCCGCCAAGGTCACCGCCGCCGCCGACGCCCATAAGAAGACCGACGAAGATTTCGCCGCCGCCAAGGACGCCCTCGCCAAGAACGCCACGAAGATCGCCGAACTCGAAAAGGCCCGCTCCGAGTCCGCCGCCCGCGTGAACGAACTCACCGCCGAAGTCGCCAAGCTCCGCGACGGCTCCGAAGTGCGTGAAGCCAACGCCAAGTCGAAGAAGGCTGAAGCCGACCTGGAAGTCGCGTCCGCCGCCCTCCGCGAAGCCAACTCGAAGATGGCCGAAATCGAAAAGACCTTCGCGACCCTGACCGAAGAGAACAACCGCCTCAAGGCTCGCTCCCGCGAAATCGGTTCCGGCTCCACGCCTGACCACCGCCCGCTCTGAGCCTTAAACGGACTCCCCCCGAAAGGCCCGGCACCCGCCGGGCCTTTTTGTTGGCTGAGTTCAAGCCGCCGGGAAGAACCGGCGCAGTTTGCGGAGCAAGGCGGACCTGGCCTTCGGCTTGAGTTCATGCTCCCACAGCCGCACCACGCGCCAACCGGCGGCCCGGAGGTCGCGGCCATTGCGACGGTCGCGTTCCCGGTTTTGCCGGAACTTGCGGAGCCAGAAGGCCCGGTTGCCCTGCGGCCGCGTCGCATGGCGCGGACAGCCATGCCAGAAGCAACCGTCCACGAAGAAGGCCAGGCGCCGCGCCGGGAACAGGAAATCCGGACGCACCCGCCAAGCCGCCCCACCGCGCCGCCGCCCCTGCACCGTCCGCTGCCGACGCCAGCCGACGTAGCCTTCACTCCGAAAGACCTGGGCGAGCGCGACCTCGGTGGTGACGTTGCCGCGGCCTCGGACCTTGGCCATGAGCGCGCTGCGGGCGGCGGGCGTGAGGCGATCGGTCATTGCATATCTATGATATAAAATAGGCCCGGCGCGCAAGCACCCGGCCTATCCACGGTGGACTCCACCAAAGGAAGAGGGCCGGCATCCCTGCCGGCCCTCGTGCTATGAAGACTAAATCCTAGGATTTAGAACAGAACCTGCGCCTGGACGCGGAAGATGTCCGCATCGGCGTGCTCCTTCGTGATGACCGGGACGCCATTCACGTAGGCACCCAGCTTGTCTTCGAGCTTGGCCTTCTCGTATCCGACCTGAATCTTCGCGTTGTTCTTGTTGAAGTAGTAGTTCAGGCCCACGAAGATGCTGTGCGACTTATCGTAGGTGGAGCCGGAGGTACCAGTGGTCACGACGTCGCGGAAACCATCACCGACCTGCTGACCGCGGCCATCGGTGTCGAGGGCGGAGTAACGCGCCACGGCTTCGAGGTTCTCGGAGAGCTTGTAAGCCAGGGTGATGTTATAACCGCTCGTGTCGCGATCAAGGAAACCCGAGTTAGTGGACGAAGTGGAGCTAGCGTCGAGGGACGTGATGATGTACTCGCCGACGACCGTGAGGTCACCAGTCACGTACTTGAAGTACGGATTGATGCCTTCAGCCATGTCGAGGGTGCCACCCACAGCGGTAGGCAGACCACCGGAGGTCGACGTCGCACCAGAAGGAGTCAGGCCGTAGTTGATGCCGACCATGAGACCCAAGGGCTTCCAGTCGAACGAGGCGTTGGCGTAGTAGCCATAATCATTGATGCCAGTGCTGTTATAGCCCTGAACAGCATCGACGATCGATGCGCCGTAAGCGAAGGTGCCGGGGCCGCCTTCACCGACGGTGACTTTATTGGAGTAATGGAGGCCAACGTGGCGGGCACCGAAACCGAGGCGGCGGCCGTTGTTGGATTCAGCCCAGTAGCGGGTGACCATCGAACGCTCGACGGTGTAGAGGCCGGAGGACGAGGTGTTCTCTTCCTGACCGAACTGGACCTTCTGGTAACCGATATCAAACTTACCGATGGTCCCTTCGTACGTGAAGACGGCCTTGTCGGCAGCGCCGGCGCGGACGCCGGAAGTGCCCTGGGAGTTGTCACCGAAGTTCCAGACGAGTTCGCCGGAGAAACCGTAGCCGACGTCGGCCTTAGCACCGAGGTAGAGGCGACGCATCAGCACGTTATTGAGATCCACACCCTGGGTTTCGACGCCAGATGCGTTGGTCTCGCTGTAGGCAGCCATTTCCCACTGGCCTTGGATACGGCCGGAGAAGGTGAGGCGGTTGGCACCGGCTTCCTTGATGAAAACGCGGTCCATGCCGGACTCGGTCTTCGTGGCGGCGGCC
>Ga0255108_1000605_pt1 | contig 10772 bp, 8 predicted proteins | sample Law_Miss_RepA_8h_FD_188469 | JGI IMG/M metagenome (GOLD analysis project Ga0255108, IMG submission 188469) | Freshwater microbial communities from St. Lawrence River, New York, United States - Law_Miss_RepA_8h | ecosystem: Environmental > Aquatic > Freshwater > River | place: USA: New York... | reverse complement strand
GGATTGATCTCCTCTAACTACTTCTGGGCCGAGTTGTCGGATGGGGTGGTCTCTTCCCAGCCCCAGCCCTGGCCCTGACCCTGGCCCAGCGAAGCCTCGATTCGCTCAGCTCCACTTCAACTTGCTCCTTAGCACGTCGAAATGGGTCAGGTTTTGGGGGCGGAGGAGCGTGAGCTGGACCTTGGCGGTGCGGATACCCAGCGGCAGGCGGCCCTGGGCCTCGAGGGTCGGGCGGCCGTCCACGGAGAGGCCGAGCTGCGCGCCGTCCTCGCTGCTGATCTCCAATTCGGTCTCGCCGTCGAAGATGACCGACCGGTTCGAGAGGGTGTGGGCGCAGATCGGGGTCAGGACGATCACGGCGGCGGCGGGGTCCACGAGCGGACCGCCGGCGGCCAGGTTGTAGGCGGAGGTGCCGGTGGGCGTGGCGAGGATCAGGCCATCAGCGCGGTACTCGTTCACGCGGGCGCCGTCGGCCCGCACGGCGAAGCGGCCCATGCGGAAGACATCGCGCGTCTTCAGGACGACGTCATTGAGGGCGAGCGTGAAGCTGCCGTCGGCGAAGCGGACTTCCAGGAGCGCACGGTTTTCGCGGCGAAAATCGCCCGCGAGGATTGAGCGGATCGAGGCGCCGACATCCTCCTCGGGGTAGGCCGCGAGGAAGCCGAGCTTGCCGCGGTTAATGCCGAAGAGCGGCACGCCCTCGAGGGCGGCGGGTTCGGCGACGCCCAGGAACGTGCCGTCGCCGCCGACCACGCAGCAGGCGTCCGCCCCGCGGAGGGTGGCGCGGTCGATTGGCCAGGCGTCGGCCAGGATCAACTCGACGCCGGCTTCGCGGGTGGCTTCCTGCACCGCGCGGACGATATCCTCGACACCGGACTTGGTGCGATTGACGACGAGCGCGAGGCGGCGGATGGCCATGGATGACGACTAGCCCGGCGGGCGGAAAGGGCAAGGACAAGCCGGCCTGCGGGCCGGCGGATACCCTTATTTCGTGGTCTTTTCCGCCTTGGGGCTGACGAAACCGAGGCGGTAGTTCATCCAGACGACGAAGCGGTTGCCGCCCAGGTGACGGACCTGGACGGGGTCGGCGAGGCCCGCGATCTCCAGACGCATCTCGCCCTCGGGCAGGTGGGACTTCGCGTTGGCGACGTCCTCCTTGATCTGGTCGAGCAGCTCGTCGCGGTGGTCCTCGGCCGAGGCCAGACCATAGGCGATCGGGCTGACGCGGCTGCGCTCATCCTCGTTCTTGAGGTCGACGAGGTCGCTGGCCTTGGCCCGCAGGATCTCGACAGTCTTCAGGCCATTCTCGGCGGGGCCGCGCAGCGAGAAACGCGCGGTGGCCACCACGGGTTGGTCCGCCTTCGGTTCCTCGTCTTCGACGCTCAGGCTGATGAAACTAGACTTGCTGCCGCTTTTCCGGACGGGAGCGGCGAAGGTGCGGTCGAGTTCCCGGGCTTCCCACCCGTCTTGACCTTCGAAGCGCTTGCGCAAGGTCTCCAGGATTGTCTCCAGGCGCGCGTCCACCGCGGTCCGGTCCTTGCCCTTGATCGCGAGCTCCAGCGTGGTTCCGAGGAAATCGGCGGCGACCTCCACCTGCACACGTTGCACGCGGTCCGGGGCGTTGCCTGGCGTTCCCGGGCCGGCGTAGTCGCCGCCCGCCCGGGCGAGGTCGGGGCGAAGCAGGGACAAGGTGGTGAGCAGGGCGACGGACAGCGAGCGCATGCCTGTGGTATAGGTCATGGACGGCGAGGGGCAAGCCCGTGTGCGGGCTTGCGGGGCGGCGCCCCGGCTTCACTCTGCACGCATGGGCTGGGCCGACCTGCGCAAACATCTCCTGCTCTGGATCCTCGGGGTGGGCGGTATCGTGGTGTCGGTCGCGGTCATCCTGATGCTCAAGGACGGGCTCGATGAGCTGGGCCGGACCAACGCCACGCAGGAAGTGGTGGATCGCCTCGCCGCCGCCTTGCCGGTCCGTCGGGGAATTCCGCCCCCGACGGAGGAGGCCCGCCGACGTGCTTTCCCGAAGGTCGCCCAGCTGGCCTTGCCGGCGGAGTACGTGCAGAACGGCAAGGTCTACGATGCCTGGAACCGCGAGCTCCGGGTGAACTTCGACCGGCTAGGTGGGACGGAATTCCGCTCCGCCGGGCCGGATGGCCGGTTCGACACCGCGGATGACCTGACGGCGACCGCGCGCTGATCCTTAGGCGACCGAGGCGAGGGCCTCGGCGACCTTGGAGACGTCGGTGCCGCCGCCCATCGCGGCGTCGGGCTTGCCGCCGCCCTTGCCGCCCAGCTTGCCGCAGGCGTCGGTGACGATCTTGCCCGCGGCCTTGCCGGCCTTGATGGCCTCGGCGCCGCAGTTGGCCACCAGCGAGACCTTGTCTCCGAAGACGGCGGCCAGGACCACGACGGCGGCGGGACCGACCTTGCCGGCCACCTTGGCGCCGAGGTCGCGGAGGTCGTTGGGCGTCTCGGCGCTCACCTGCGCGACGACGTACTTCAGGCCCGCGCGGTCGCCCGCCTTGGCGGCGAGGGCGTCGGCCAGCTGAGAGGATTCCTTATCGCGGTAGACCTTGAGCTTCTTTTCGAGGGCGGCGGACTGCTCCATGACCTGCTCGAGGCGCTTGAGGAGGTCGGTCACCGGGGTGTTGGTCGCGGCTGCGAGCGACTTCAGTAGCTCGGCGTCGGCGCGGGCGCGCTCGTAGCCGGCGAGGCCGGCGACGGCCTCGATGCGGCGGACGCCGGCGGCGATGGCGTTCTCGCCGACGATGCGGAAGAGGCCGATCTCGCCGGTGCGGCGGACGTGCGTGCCGGCGCAGAGTTCCATCGACCAGCCATTCAGCGCGGCGGCCTGGCCGCCGACCTGCACGACGCGCACGGCGTCGCCGTACTTGTCGCCGAAGAACTGCATGATGTCGGGGCGGCCCTTCACGGAGGCGTAGGGCACCTCGCTCCACGTCACGGCATCGTTGGCGAGGATGCGTTCATTGACGAGCTTCTCGATGTCGGCCAGCTGGCCCGGCGTGAGCGCCTGGCCGTTGAAGTCGAAAGTCAGCTTGGTCGGGTCGACCGCGGAGCCTTTCTGGGAGGCTTCCTGGGAGACGACCTCATGGAGCGCCCAGTGGAGGAGGTGCGTGACCGTGTGGTGGCGCTGGATGGCGTCGCGGCGGGCCTGGTCGACGGCGATCTCGACCGTCGCGCCGGTTTCCGGGGCGTCCTCGCCGTCGAGGAAGTGGAGCCAGGTCTGACCGGACTTCTGGGTGTCGGTGACGCGCCACTGGCGGCCGCCGAGGGTGATGACCGCGGAGTCGCCGACCTGGCCGCCCATCTCGGCGTAGCAGGGGGAGCGGTCGAGGATGACGGCGGAGCGGTCCTTGATCTTGGCGACCTGGGCGACCTTAGCCTGCGTGGCGAGGGCTTCGTAGCCGACGAAGGCCGTCGGGTGGTCGGAACCGATGTCGGACAGAGTGATGACCTCCTTCTTCTGCGCGGCGCGGGCGCGGTTGCGCTGTTCCTCCATCAGCTTCTCGAAGCCGGCGCCGTCGACCGTGAGGCCGCGTTCGCGGGCCATGAGCTGGGTGAGGTCGAGCGGGAAGCCCTGCTCGTCGTAGAGGCGGAAGGCGATGGCACCCGAGATGACGCCGCCCGCCTGGAGTTTGCTGGCTTCGTCGTCGAAGAGGGCGATGCCCTTGTCGAGGGTACGGTTGAAGGATTCTTCCTCGATGCGGATGACGTCGGTGACGACGGCGCGGCGGGTACGGATCTCCGGGAAGACGTCGCCCATCGTGTCGGCGAGCACGCCGACGAGCTGGTGGAAGAAGCCGTTCTTCAGGCCCAGCGTGCGGCCGTAACGGACGGCGCGGCGCAGGATGCGGCGCAGAACGTAGTTGCGGTCGGAGTTGCCCGGCTGGATGCCGTCGGCGATCGCGAAGGAGAGGGTGCGGATGTGGTCGGCGATGACGCGGAAGGCCACGTCGTCCTTCTCCTGCGGCGTGTCGCCGATCGAGCCAGCGGCGGGCAGGGTGGAGCCGTACTTCTTGCCGGAGAGCTCCTCGAGGCGGCGGAAGAGCGGGGTGAAGACGTCGCTCTCGTAGTTGGAGATCACGCCGGAGAAGTCCTTGAAGTTCTGCGTGCACTGCATGATGCCGCTGACGCGTTCGAAGCCCATGCCGGTGTCGACGTGGCGGGCCGGGAGCGGGCTGAAGGTGCCGTCGGGGTTGGCGTTGAACTGGATGAAGACCAGGTTCCAGATCTCCATGCAACGGGCGTCGCTGCCGTTGACGAGGGTGCCCTTCGTGTCGCCCTCGGGGGTGAGGTCGACGTGGAGCTCGGTGCAGGGACCGCAGGGGCCGGTCTCGCCCATCATCCAGAAGTTATCCTTCTTGTTGCCGTTGACGATGTGGATGGCGGGGTCGAGGCCGGCCGCGCGGAACTTCTCGGCCCAGGTATCCCAGGCTTCCTGGTCGAACTCAGACGGGTCGCCCTTGGCTTTGTCCGGCTTATACACCGTGGCGTACAGGCGGTGCTTCGGGAACTTCCAGACCTCGGTGATGAGCTCCCAGGCGAAGTCGATGGCCTCGCGCTTGAAGTAGTCGCCGAAGGACCAGTTGCCCAGCATCTCGAAGAAGGTATGGTGGTAGGTGTCCAGGCCGACGTCCTCGAGGTCGTTGTGCTTGCCGCCCGCACGGATGCACTTCTGGGTGTCGGCGGCGCGGCCGGGGGTGTACGGGCACTTCGTCTGGCCGAGGAAGATCGGGACGAACTGGTTCATCCCGGCGTTGGTGAAGAGCAGGTTGGGGGAGTCCGGCATCAGGCTCGACGACTGGACAATCGAGTGCTGCTTCGATTTGAAGAAATCGAGGAAGGACTGGCGGACTTGGGCGGAGGTCATGGGACGTTGAAAGGGGGCGAGGGAAGGGTCTTTTTAAGCCCCTGTCGGGGCAAAAGGGAAGGGGAAACGAGGGTGAGCTGTCGTGGGCTGGGGCTTGGGCCTGGGCTGGGGATGGCGATAGTGACAGGGCCAGGGGCAGGAGCGCGTTCGCAGGGTGACGGTGAGCGCAGAGGCCAGCCTGCAAAACGAAAGACAGGAGAACGATGGTCATCTCCCCCTCGATCCGCGCCCGCAATCGCGTGCTCGCTCGTGCTCCGATCCAGCCCCAGCCCTAGCCCTAGCCCCAGCCCTCTTGTTACTTCCTCTTGCTGAGGATCCAGCCTTCCAACTCGGGTTCGCCGTAGGCCTTGTCCCAGCTGTTGTGGCCTACGCCGGGGTAGATGGTGAACTTGACGTCGGCGCCGGCCTTCTTGGCGGCGTCGACCATCGTCTGTCCTAGGTTCAGCTTCACGGCGCTGTCGGCATCGCCGTGGAAACCCCAGATGGGCATGCCCTTCAGGCTCGCGACCGTCTCGGGCTTGCCGCCGCCGCAGATGGGGATGAGCGCGGCGAACCGTTCCGGATGCTCGGCGCCCCATTTCCAAGTGCCGAATCCGCCCATGCTCAGGCCGGTCAGCACGACACGTTGCTTGTCTACCCGGTAATCGGTCAGGGCTTGGTCGAGCAGTTTATCGAGCGCCGCCGTGTCCCACCAGCCGCCGGACGGGCATTGCGGCGCGATCATGACGTAGGGCGTGGCCCCGCGCCGTTCGAGGGTCTGCGTCAGGCCGGTCTTGCGGACGAGCTGGACGTCGGCGCCGCGCTCCCCGGCCCCATGGAGGAACACCACGAGCGGCCAGCGCTTCGCCTTGTCCTGGTCGTAGTCGGCCGGAAGGTAGACGAGGTAATCGAGTCCGCCCTTGGCGCCGGGTTCGCCCAGGCGCTTGACCGAGGGCGGGAGTTTCGTGGCCGGGGCGACGAAGGCGGCGGCCTTGCCGTTGCCGGGTTTATCGGCGGCCCAGACGGGCGGAAGGCAGGCGAGCAGGCAGACCAGGGGCAGGAGGCGCATGCGACGTGATTAGCCGGGGCGAGCCCTGACCGCAAGCCCGCGTCGGCGCTCAGGCGTCGCGGTGCGCGATGATGCGGCCGTGGAGCTGCAGCAGCGCCCGGGCCCCGTTGGCGTACCAGACCGAGATGCGGTCGACGAGCTCCCCGCCGTGCGCGGTGACGACTGTCGCCTGGAGGCTGATGCGGGCCTCGCCGAGGGACTCCGCCTTGGCGTCGTCGATGGTCTGCTGGAAATGGATGGGCTGCTCGAGTTCCTTCGCGAAGGTCTCCTGCTCGGAGAGGAAGAAGGCGATGGCGCCGATCTCGGTGCGCCCGTCCAGGAGCAGGAAGGCGTGGCCTTCCCCAGGGACGTCGCCCTCGCGCGGTTGGTAGAAGAGACCGAGCCGGGCGGTGGAGCCCCTGGCCCGCAGCGTCGCGTTGAAATCGTCCTTGGCGATCAGCCGGACGTCCGGATGGGAATCCTTGAGGTTGTCCGCGACGGCCTGCCAGAGGGCTGGTCTCATTCGGATAGTCTGGTCCGGACGGTGGTCGCTGGCAAGTCGGAGGGGCGGATGTGAAGAAGTCGCCCCGGCGGCGTCTTATTTGCCCGCGGCGGGTCCCTTCAGGATGAAGGTCGCCACCAGCGGGCGGTGATCGGAGGCCTGGGTGTCGGGGATGCGGAGCCGGACAGGCTGGACGCGGCCGGCGTCATACCAAAAATAATCGATGCGCTCGCGGGGCTGGTCGGAAGGGAAGGTGTGGCCCGGGGTGGTCTCGAGGCTGGCCCAGGCGTCCGTCCAGCGCTCGCGCAGAGGGGTCAGGGTCGTCGCGGTCGGCAAGGCGTTGAAATCCCCCGCGAGGATGAAGGCGCGCTCGGCCGGCAGGCCGAGGAGGGCCTCCCGGATGAGCCCCACCTGATGGCGCCGTTCGGCGTCGTCCTTGGAGGCGTCGAGGTGGGTCGTCAGCACCTCGACCTCGCGGCCTTCCCAGATCAGGGTGGCGCGTAGCAGCCCCCGGGGCTCGCCGGGCTGGGTCTGTGGGAAGACCCGATTCTTCCACGCCTTGATCGGCAACGAAGTCAGGAGGGCGTTTCCGTATTGTCCCTTATCCGCTGTGCGCAGGTTGGCGTCAAAGACGCCCTGCCAACCCAAGGCTTTCGCGAGTTCGGCCGTGAGGTCGCGCCGTTGCGTGCGCCCCATCCCGCGGTCGACTTCCTGCAGCACCGCGACCTGCGCGCCGCTTACCCGGATGACCTCGGCGATGCGCGGCAGGTCGACCTTACCGTCCATGCCCAAGCCGTGCCGGATGTTGTAGCTGATGACGGTCAGCTCGGCTTCGGCCGCGTGGCCGGGAAGCAGGCCGAGCAGCAGCAGGGCGACGCCCGACAAGGTTTTCATGGCGGGCAGGCTAGGCTCCTTCCGGACGGAGGCAACCGCGCAACAAAAAGGGCGCGCCGTGTGGCGCGCCCTTAGCGAGGGGATGGCTATCGGGCGACTTACTTGCCCGCCGGGAGGGGGTGCTCCTTGAGGATCTCCTCGGGCGTATACATCGCCGTGCGGCCCTTGTTCGCGTCGCGCGCCTTCTTGACCTGCGCGGCGGTGACTGGAGGAAGGTTATTGCCCCAGGACTGGCGGACGTAGGTCATCACGGCGGCGACTTCCTCATCCTTGAGCATCTGGCCGAGTGGCGTCATCGCGGCCTGGCCGGCGGCGACGTCACCGTACTGCTTGCCGTTGAACGTCATCTTGCCGTACATGCCGTTCAGCACGAGCTTGATGGCACGGGTGGGGTCGCCGTCGATCCACGGATTGGTCGGGTAGCCGGTCATCTTGGCCAGCGAGGGGTAGCTGCCGAAGGTCGGCTTGGACTTGTCGGGGAAGGTGTCGATGCCCTTGCCGTCGGCCTGGTGGCAGGTGACGCAGAGCGCCTCGCGGTGGTAGACTTCCTTGCCGAGGTCGTAGAGCTTCTTGTCGGCCTTGGAGAGCTTCTTGTCGCTCGGGCCGTACTCGACATCCTTGGGCTTCTGCAGGGCCTTCGCGTCGACCAGACCCTTGCCTTCGGGCAGGGAGCCGAGCTGCTTCATGGTCTCGCGCAGGCAGTAGGAGATGTACTGGTCCTTGGAGTCCTTGAGGGTGAGCGCGGCGGCGACGGCCTTGGCGGTGTCGGCGCCGTTGAAGAAGCTGAGGGCGCGGACGGCCTCCAGCTGGACGCGCGGGGATTCGTCCTTGGTGCCGGCGACGACGAGGTCGATGGCGTCCGGGATGCGGTCGCGCTGGTAGCAGACCACGCGGAGGGCCTGGGCGCGGGCGTTGAACTCGGGCGACTTCAGCAGGGCCTTGATCAGGTCGAGGTTGACGACGTTGTGCCACTGGTGGACCCAGAGCGCCTCAAGGAGGTGGTGGGCGTCGGCCTGCTTGGAGGCGTCGAACTGTTTGGCCCACTTCTGGGTCGCGGCGATCACCTTGGAGCTGTCGTGCTTGTGGAGCTCGATCTTGGCGCGCTGGCGGACGTTGTCCTCGTGTTCCTTGAGGAGCTCCAGGAGCGCCTCAATCGGTTCGCCGTCGACCTTCTTGGGGGTGAGCAGCGGGCGGGAGGGGAAGGTGATCCGGTAGAGGCGGCCGTGGGCGTGGTCGCGATTCGGGTCGCGCAGGTGGTGCTGGAGGTGGCCGATGAGCATCTGGGACCAGTCCATCACGTAGAGCGAGCCATCGGGGGCGACGGCCACGCCGGAGGGGCGGAAGTTGCCCGCTTTGGCGTTGTCGGCCTTCACTAGACCCGGCTCGACGGTCTCGCCGCGGATGCCGGAGGCGTCCTTGGTCTTCTCGGAACCCGGGGAGAGCTTGGCGCGGAAGATGCCCTGGTAGGTGATCACGTTCGTGTTAAGGAACATGCCCTGCCAGTCGTCGGGGAAGTGGCGGCTGCTGAGGATCGCGGTGCCCGGGCAGGGGCGCGAGGGACGGCTCCACATCTGCGGGTAGCCGGAGTGGCTGCCGCTGTCGAGGTGGCCGGAGAAGCCGGGGCCGAAGTAGTTGGCGTTGCCGGTGGCGTCCGTGATGATGTCGTTGCCCCAGTAGTCGAACACGCGGCCGTGCGGGTTGGCGAAGCCGTACGGGACGTAGCGGGAGAACTTGTGCGTCTGCGGCTCGTAGCGGTAAATGGCGCCGTTGGTGTTGCGGACCGCGCCGCGGTCGAAGGTCTCGACCTGGGTGCGGTGGAACACGCCGTCGGAGAAGTAAAGCGCACCACCCGGTTCATAGCAGATGGAGTTGGTCTCGTGGTGGGAGTCCGCCGCGTCCATGCCGGAGAGGAACTTCTCCTTCCAGTCGGCCTTGCCGTCGCCGTCGGTGTCGCGCACGTACCACATGTCGGGCGACTGGATGAGGATGACGCCGTCCTTGTAGAACTGGAAGCCGGTCGGGCAGTTCAGGCCGTCGAGGAAGACGTGGGACTTCGCGACCTTGCCGGTTTTGGGGTCGAGGTCGAGGACGAGGAGCTTGTCGAAGTTCTTGGTCGTCGGGGTGGTCTCGGGGTAGTTGGGCCAGACGGAGAGCCAGAGGCGGCCCTTGGTGTCGAAGTTCATCTGGACCGGGTTGATGAGCTCGGGGACTGTCGTCTCGTCGGCGATGAACTCGATCTTGCAGCCTTCGGGCAGGGTGAGGTGCTTGAGCTGCTCCTCGCCCGACAGGTAGGGCACCGGCTCCTTGCGGTTCGGCGGGACGGAGAGGTAGGGGAGGAGGTTGGCGTCGTCGGCGACGAGGGTCTTGCCCTGGGCGGCGGCCCAGATGACCTTGTCGCGGTTGGCGGCCTTGATGTCGCGGTTGGCGAGCTCGCGGCCGATGACGGTGGCGTTGTCGATGCCTTCGTACTTGATGCGGGAGCGCTGGCCGTAGATGTTGAACTGGTCGACGGTGCGGTAGCGGTGGTGCCACTCGGTGGCCTTGTCGTTCACCGCGGCGAGGACCTTGGCGTCGACGGCCGGGGCGGCCTGGCCGAACAGGGCCTGGAACTGCAGCGCGGCCACGGCGGCGTCCCCTTCGGTGTTCAGGTGGATGCCGTTGGTCGTGAGCCGGCGCGCGGAGCCCGCGAACAGCTGGGCGGTCGGGTGGAAGAGGTCGACGAACTGGACGCCGTTGGCCTTGGCCACCTCGGCCATGCCGGCGGTGTAGAGCTCCAGGTTCTTGTTGTTGCGCACGGCGATCTTGGCGTCGAAGTCGGGCGACTTCAGGTCCTCGTGGGCGAGCGGGGAGAAGAGGACGAGGCGGGGCTTACCCTTGCCGTAGTCGGCCGCGAGGTGCTTCTTAAGGAAGCCGTCGAGGTTCTTCTTGTAGTCCTCGAGGCCTTCCGGGCCACGGAACGATTCGTTAAAGCCCCAGTAGGCGAAGATCACGTTGGCGTGGAAGTGGGCGCCGGCGTGGTAGGTGACCGTGGTGTTGCCCGATTTGGTCGTCAGGTCGCCCGGCTTCATGTCCAGGAAGTACTCGAGCGTCGGCACCTCGTCGGAGCGGTGGCGGGTATGCACCTCATCGCCGGAGAAGCCGAGGTTGCGGACCACGAGCTCCTTGTCGGCGTTGGCCTGGTGGATCAGGGCCTCCAGATTGCCGTAGTGCTGCTGGCGGTCGGCCAGTCCGCTGCCGACGAAGGCGATGTTATCGCCTTTCTGCAGTTGGAGGGTCTGGGCCGGCAGGACCGCGGAGAGGGTCAAGGCCAGCAGGAGGGTGAGCGTCTTGCACATGGGTGTGTTGGTAGTAGAAAAGGGGAGGCCATCCGGGAGGGATGGTCAGGCAGGGGAGGGGTCAAACTGTCGTTTCTCCGACCCTCTGCCAAGGGCAATGTTCCTGCGGTGGCCCCCTTAGGG
>Ga0255108_1000585_pt1 | contig 10894 bp, 8 predicted proteins | sample Law_Miss_RepA_8h_FD_188469 | JGI IMG/M metagenome (GOLD analysis project Ga0255108, IMG submission 188469) | Freshwater microbial communities from St. Lawrence River, New York, United States - Law_Miss_RepA_8h | ecosystem: Environmental > Aquatic > Freshwater > River | place: USA: New York... | reverse complement strand
GCTGCTGCAAGGCATGCCGGGCCTCGCGAAGACGCTGCTCGTCAACACCGTCGCCAAGGCCATCCACCTCGACTTCAAGCGCATCCAGTTCACCGTCGACATGTTGCCCTCGGACATCCTCGGTTCTGAAGTCGTCGACCAGAAGACCGGCGAGTTCCGCATTCACCGCGGACCGGTTTTCACGAACCTGCTCCTCGCGGATGAAATCAACCGCGCCGCTCCGAAGGTGCAGGGCGCCATGCTCGAAGCCATGCAGGAGCGTAAGGTCACCCTGGGTGGCCAGAGCCTGAAGCTCCCGACGCCTTTCCTCGTCATCGCCACCCAGAATCCGGTCGAGCAGTCCGGGACGTTCGAACTCCCCGAAGCCCAGTTGGACCGGTTCATGCTCCTGCACCGCCTGGGTTACCCCGGCCGCGATGAGGAGCAGGACATCTTGCGTCGTCAGCTCGGCATGGGTCTCCGCAAGGAAGAGGGCGGGGCGGTACCCAAGACCGCCTTCGACATGATCGATGGCTCGCCGGTCGGCACCGCCGCGGACCTCGTCGCCGCGATGGAGTCGGTCCAACAGGTCCACGTCAGCGAAGTCTTCCTGAAGCACTCCGTGGAACTCGTCCGCCGGACCCGCGAATCCAAGCTCCTCGACTTCGGTTGTTCACCGCGTGCCGGCTTGGCGCTCGTGAATGCCGCCCGCGCCCGCGCGGTCATCCATGGCCGTGACTACGTCACCCCCGAAGACCTCTTCGACCTCGCGGAGGACGTCGTCCTGCACCGTATCCGCGTGAGCTATGAGGCCTCGGCGGCGGGTCACACCGGTCCCAAGGTCCTGCAAGGCATCTTGGCCGGCCTCGGCTGAACCTCTCCGGTCGGTCTCCGCTTCCCCTCCCCATGCGTCGCCAAGCCCTCCTTGCCCATGATCCCGTCGATGCGCGGGACTTCGAGGTGGCCGTCAAGCAGTTGGCCAACAGCCTGCGCTTCGGCCAGGAGCAATCGGTCTTCCATGGGGCGGGCTTGGAGTTCGCGCAGTCCCGTCCGTACGTCGCCGGCGACCCGGTGAAGTTCATCGACTGGAAACTCTCGGCCCGCATGCGCAAGCTCTTCGTCAAGGAATACGAAGAGCCGAAGCAGGTCCCGCTTTACCTCCTCGTGGACACCTCCGCGTCCATGTGCGTGTCTTCGCAGACCCTCAGCAAGTATGCTTGGGCGGTGCGCATCGCCGCGGGCATCGGCCTGGCCGCGCAGGGGAACGTCACCCCCGTCGGTCTCTTGGGTTGCGGCGCGCGGGAGCTGCACATCCGGCCCACGCTTTCGCGCACCACCGTCCTGGAATGGTCGCACCAGTTGCGGCAGCATGATTTCCGCGAAGCCACCTCCTTGGCGAAGCGCGCCCGCGAACTCGCGCCCTCGTTGACGCGTCGCACGACCGTCGTCGTGCTGAGCGACCTGCATGACCCCGGTTCGCTGGAAGCCTTGCAGGTCTTGGCTCAGCGCAACGACTGCGTGGCTTTGCACCTCGAAGACCCCGCCGAACGCGGCGTCCAGGGCGCCGGCTTCTTCCGGGGCGTCGAGGCGGAGTCGGGGCAGGCCTTCATCGGCCGCGGCGGCCGGCCGTTCGTCGACACCTCCGCGTGGAAGGCCGAGCTCAGCCGCTTCGCCGTCGATTACCTTCACCTGCGCACGGATCGCCCGATCCTGGCGCCCCTCGCGCACTTCCTGCAGCACCGTGGCCAGTCGGCCCGGAGCGTTCGCTGACCATGTCGACCGCCCGCTCATTCTTCCATCGTCGCTGGGTGCCGTGGGTGGCGTTGTTGCTCGTCGTGGCGCTGCCTTTGGCCTGGTGGTTGACCCGCGAGGATGAGCTTCTGAACGTCCCCTTGGGCGTCGAGCAGGCGGCCATCATCACCTATGGCGGTCCCGAGTTGGCCGTGAAGCCCTTCAAGTGGGGCGTCGCCGTGAACGTCCGCATCGCGCAGGTCACCGGCGCCCCCGGTGGTCGCGTCTATGACGTCCGTTACCTGGTCAACCGCGAAGGGGACTACGACCTACGCGACTACCTGACCAGCGCGAGCGGCGTCGTCCCGGAAGGCCTGCCGGTTTTCAAGTTCCACGGTGACCCCAAGATGTCGAAGGAACTCGAAGCCCGCATCAAGGAGACGGAGCAGGTCGGTGTGCAGGTCGGCGGCCGTTACTACACCAAGTTGATCGTCTTGGGCTGCGTGTGGCTGGCCTGTCTGTACCCGTTGATTTTCTGGGGGCGCCCCCGGCGCGTCGCGTTGGCGCCGCCCGTGCCCGCTTTGACCGAAGCCGAGGAACTGCACGGCCTCTTGGCCAAGCTCCGCGCGGGTGCTTTGGATGCCGCCGGCCAAGCCCGCATGGAGATGATCCTCCTGCGCTGCTGGCGGGCGGGTCTGCTGCGCGCCGATGCCCCCATGGGCGAAGTGCTGGCAGCCGTGGCTAAGGATGCTCGGACGGCGGAGGACCTGCGTCGCCTGCAGGCTTGGCTCTACCGCCGCGATTCCCACGTGACCGTCGAGGAAATCGCCGCCCTCGTCGGTCCCCATGCCCAGGCGCCTATCCAGGCCTCCGTTCGATGACTTTCCTTTACCCCAAGCTCTTGGCGCTCCTGGCCATCCCCGTCATCCTGGCCTTTTGGGAATGGGTTCGTCCGGGGCAGCCGTTGGCCATGCCCTTCGACCATGCTAAGGTCGGTCGCGGCCGTTTCTGGCGGTTCCTCATCAATGGCGCGAACTGCTTGCCTGCCGGCCTGCTCGCCGTGGCGATCCTCTTCTTGGCCCATCCGGTCATTTTCAATCCGCCCGAAGTCGAGCGCCAGCTGACGAACGTCCAGATCGTCTTGGACACCTCGGGCAGCATGAACTCGCCGCATGGCCCGCAGACCAAGGGAGTGAACTCCCGTTTTGACTCGGCGATGACGTCGATCGAGCAGTTCTTGCGCCACCGCAAAGGGGACGCCTTCGGCCTCACGGTCTTTTCGCGTAATTTCGTGCACTGGGTGCCGCTCACGCAGGATACCGAGGCCATCGTCTTGGCGCGGCCCTTCATCGCCCCGTACGTCTTCCCCGATGAGTTCTGGGGCAACACCTTCGTCGGCAAGGCCCTCTATGGCGCCGCCGAGCTGTTGGATCAGGCCAAGACCGGCGACCGGACCATCATTCTGCTCACCGATGGTTTGAGCAACGACATCGTGCCGCCCAAGGATAGCGCGATCATTGCGGACCTGCGGGCCAAGCGCATCACCGTCTTCGTCATCTTCCTCATCGACCAGCCCGTGACCCCTTCGCTGATCGGCATCGCGCAGGCGACCGGGGGCGATGCGTGGGGGGCCGTGACGCCGGAGGCCCTGAACGCGGTCTTCAAGCGCATCGACGCGATGAAGAAAGTCGTCGTCCTGGAGAAGAAGCCCAGCGCTTCGGATTACTACGACCCCTTCTTCATTCCGGCGCTGGCTGCCTTGGGCTTGGCCATCTTGGCGCTGTTCGGTATCCGCTACAATCCGTGGTAAAACAAGCAGGCCGCCCGGAAGGGCGGCCTGCGTTTCGGTCGGACGCTTTCGCTTAGAACCGGAAGGTGTAGTTGGCGCGAAGTTGGTGAGCCGACTCCACGTCGATTCCGCTCACGTAATCGTAGCCGATCGTCGCGGAGCGACCCGTCCCGAGGGCGAGCGTGAAACCAACCCCGGCGCGGAGCAGGTCTTGGCCGGCGCCATGACCGCTGACCTTGAAGGTCGTCGGTGCCGTGGCATCGGCGAAACTGGCCGTCAGGTCGCCGCCATCATGGCTGAGGGCGTGCTCGTAGGCGATGTTCAGGCTGAACGCCGCGGCGTCGCCCAGCGCATAGCTGTAGCCGAAACCAACCTCGGCGAGGACTTCCGCTTGGCGGCTGGCGTTGACGTTCAGGTTCGCGCCCGTGCCGGTTTCGGCGAAGGCGTCGGTTTGCGCGATGTTTCGGCTGAGACCCAGGTAAGGAGCCACGCCGCCCCACTGGCCAAGGCTGAGGCGTGCCGAGAACGAAGTCGCGTTGGTCCGCTGGTTGGCGAAGGACTGGCCGTTGCGGCTGCCATGGGCCCGGAATTCCCCTTGGACCACGCTCAGGTCGAGGCGACCGAACCCGAGGGTTGCGCCAAACCCGAGGCCGTAGGACTGGCCGGAGGCGTGGGACTCGAAGCCCGCCGCGTTGGTGTTGCCGCTCTGGTCGGCGATCAGCACGGAGAACACGCCGTTGGCGCCGGCCTGATGGCTCAACAATGCGAACTTGGCGTCGACGTCATAGCGCCCGTTGAGGGACGTGGGCGAAGCGGTCGAAGTGGCTTGCTGTTGCTCAAAGCCCAAGCGCACGTTCCAGCCGGATTCCGTCGCCGTCGCACCGGCGAAGGAGCGGGCCAAGGCGTAGGCGTTGCGCGAAGCCATCACCTGCGTCGTGCCGTACGGCTCAGGGGAGAGCGCGTCCAGGGCGGTGTCGACGTTGGCGGCGCCGAGGAAGGCGAGGGTGGTGGCACCCATCTCGCCGGCGGCGATGAAGGCCTTGCTGGTGGCCAGTGCGGCGGTTCCATTCTTGATCACCTGGGCGTTGGTGAGGCCGTCGGCATAGAGTGCGGTGGCGATCGCCTTGCGATTGGACTCGTTCGTCAGGTCGGCGAACGTCTGGGTTTCGGTCAGGCCGGAACCGTGGATACGGCCCGTGGCGTTATTGAAGAACACCTGCGTGGTCTGCGTGCCGCGGTCGAGGTTCGTGAACGAGCCGGAGTAGGCGGGCGCGCTGACGGCGAGGACGGAATCGGTGCGGGCGAGGTCGAAGGACCCGCCGGTCTTGGTGACCTTCAGGGTGCTGCCGGCCTGGAAGGTCGCGGTGCCAGAGACAATCACCTGGTCATGCTGGGTGCCGGCGGTGAGGCCCCAGACTTCGATGTCGAGCGTGCCTGCTTCGAGGTAGTTGCCGGTGACGTTCAGCGTACCTGGCGAGTTGCCGGGAGCGAGCGTACCGAGGTTGGTCAGGTTGCCGACGATGCTGGCGTTGCCGCCGAAGCTACCACTCTTGAGGATGCGGACCGCGGAACTGAGGGACCCGTTGACGACGAGCTTGCCGGCTTCGACGTTCGTATTGCCGGTGTAGCTGTTGACGCCGGTGAGGGTCAGCGTGCCCGTGCCGTTCTTCCAGAGGCCGCCGTTGCCGCCGATGGCGCCGGAGACCGTGGTGTTGGCGGTGGTGTTGAAGACCCCGCCCGTGCCGTTGAGCGCGACGTTATGGCCGATGGCCGTACCGCTGGCGAGGATCGTGCCGCCGTTATCGAGCGTCAGGAGGTTGCCGTTGAGGCCGCTGTTGGTGCCGGCCTTATAGTTGAGGGCGATGAACTGGCCGCCTTCGACGAGGGTGGCGGCGCTGGCGCCGGTGGCGGCGGCGTGGTTCTGGGTGGCGACGAGGAACCACTTGCTGCCGTTGATGCCGTCGTTGACGATCGAGGTGATGTCGATGATGCCGGAGTGCTCTTCGTCGATGGTCTGGAACTGGGTCGCGCCCGTGGTGAAGCGGCTGCGGTCGGATTCGAAGATCTGGATGGCGCTGGCCTCGATCTGGGTTTGGGTGCCGGCGAGGGGGTTCACGACCCAGTGCTTGGCGACGTAGGCGTTGTTGCCCGGGTCTTCCTGGATGTAGAGCAGGCCGTCGTCGCCAATCGTCAGGTTATCAAAGCTGGCGGCCTTGGCCCCGTCCTTACCGGTCAGTTTGGAGCTATCGACGAGGACCTTGATGTTTCCACCCGTGGTGAGGATGCCGTTGGTGGCGTCGCTGTTGAAGTCGAGCTGATAGATCTTGGCGGAGACGGTGATATTGTTCATCGCGGTTCCGCTGGCGCCCGTCGTGGCGAAGATCAGGGAGTCATGGTCGAGCCAGTGGGCGTCTTCGGGGCGGGCGAACTGGGTCACTTTGAGGCGGAGCGATTCGGCCTGGAACTGGGCGCCAGTCTTGTTCGCGAGAGTCGCATTGTCGAAGATCTGAGCCAAGCCGAAGGTTCCGTTGATGCCGGTGGCGTTCTCGAGGAGGATGTCACCGGTGTAGCCCGTGGCGGTCAGCACTTTGATGCCATAGGTGAGGCCATTCGCGAGGCCGGCCTTCTGGACGGCGTTACCTAAGTTGGTCTTGGCGCCGATGTAGACGTACACCTCGCCGGGCGTGGTGTCATCCGTACCGACGACAACGGTTTGAAGGAGGTTGGCGGCGCCGGGGTTCACGCCGTAGTTCGAGCGGGCGAGCAGATTTTCGTAGGAATACTTGCCGTGGTGGGGAAGTTCGTAGACCTTGCCGGCTTCGGCTCCGTCCACAATCCAGGCGAAAGCCTTGCCCTCGGCGCCGGTTTCTTCCCCGTTCATGAAGATGCGGCCATTATAGCCAGTGCCGCCATTGGAAGCATCGTAGAAGGCCGCGAGGTTTGGAAGGTCGGCGGCGCAGGGGCGAAGGTAGGCGTAGGGGGTGCTGACCGTACGTGCGACCCAGGTGTTGGTTGCGCTGTCCCACATCATCTGGTTGGTGGCGGACGTGAGGAAGTCGCCACCGGAGATGACCTGCCAGGTGGAGGTATTAATCACCCATTTGGACACGGTACCTCCGCCGATACCATGGGCGCGAGCGGTACCTTTGAGGACGCCGGTCACGAAATCATTTCCGATCTCATGGTTGGCCAAGACGGTCATAGTGCCGTTGCCATTGGAGAAGGCACCGAGGCCGTCGGGGATGCCAATCATCTGGTAACCGCCGATGGCGTCACCAACGGTGAGCAACGAAATCGCCGACCAGCCGGGAGCGGTCGGGCTCAGGTAAGGCGTTTGCGAGCTGGAGGGGCCGGTGATTACGTTCTGCGCGGAGAGCGTGACCGTGGCGGCGGCGGCGAGGAGGAACGAACGGGCGAGGTGTTTCATGGTTGGGGACGCCGATGTTAGTCCCGCATGACTGCGGAAAGGTGGCGAAGGCGTGACGGACTTGTCATACACCCAATCTTCACTTTCGTAACAAATCCGCCGCGCGGGCGGGGTTTTCGGGTGGCGTGCGGTCGTGCCGGGGAATCCGAAGTCTTTGGCCTGAGGAGGCTTGCGGCCGCTTTGTTCTTAGGTAAACAGAACCCATGGCTCGCTGCATTCCCGAACGTCTTCATGCCGTCCAGTTCGACGAAACGGAGGCTGAACTGTTGGAGCGACTGCGGTTCGAACTGTCCGACGAGTACATCGTGATCCCCTGTCTGGAGGTGCCGCGGCAACGCGGGGCCATCGATTCGGAGGCGGACTTCGTGATCCTGCACCCGCGGGGTCGCTTGGTGCTCGAAGTCAAAGGGGGTGAAATCGGTTGCCAAGGCGGCCGTTGGTACCGCGTGCGCAAAGGCCATCGCGAGTCGATCGCCCCGCCGTTCTACCAGGCCCGCGACAACAGCTACGAGATCCGGGAGTACCTCGAGCGGCAGTGCGGGCGCGAATCCAGCGAAGCGCGGATGCCGTTCAATCAAGCCATGGTCTTCACCGACGTGGACTTCAACGCCCAGACCTTCGAGTGCCCCCAGGAGCGCATCGTCGACCGGGCCGAGCTGGCCGAGCATACGTTGGCCGAAATCGTGGCCCGGCTGCTCGACGATGCGGAAGCGCGGTTCCGCAAGCACTTCCCGGACCGCGAACTGCCGGCGCCGGCGACGGATGCCCAGTTGCTGGGCGTGGCGCAGCTGCTGCGGCCCGATTTGCGTCTGACCTCCAACCTCTCGGCGACGGACATGGACTTGGAGTTGATCCGGCTCTCGGCTTCGCAGCTCAACGCCCTCGATTTGGTGAAGAAGAACAAGCGCCTTCGGATCACGGGCGGACCCGGTTCGGGCAAGACGCTCCTGGCCGTGGAGACGTGCCGCCGCGAGCGGGCCGCGCTGCCTTTCGCCAAGATCGGCTTGCTCTGCTTCAATCGCCACTTGGGTGCACACTTGGCGGATGTCTCGGCCCGCGAAGGCCTCGCGACCGTCAGGGCAGGTTCCTTCTACGCGCATATCGACCAAGTCTTGGGCGATGCCTCGGATGCCGCGGCGACCGACCCGGCCTATTTCCGCGCCCGTGTCGAAAGGGCCACCGCGGTCGCGCGGGCGTGGCCGCAGGAAGCGAAGCTGGACCTCCTCGTCGTCGATGAAGGCCAAGATTTCCGGGATGACTCAGGCAAATTGGCCTTCATGGATGCCCTCCTGAAGGGTGGACTAAAGGATGGACGCTGGTGGTGGTTTGAGGACCTCGATCAGGTCCTGACCCCGGAGGATTCCGTGGTTCCCTCGCCGGTCGGCCAGGCTCTGTTCGCGCTGTTGGACGGCGCCCCTGAGGCCGTCGTGGAACGTAATTGGCGCAACACCGAGCAGATCGCCCGGGCCGCCGCCAAGGTCATGGGACGCCCCGTCCCTGAAGGCTCCGGCATCAGTGGTCCGGCCGTGACCACCGCCGCTTACCAGCCAGGCAAGGAGCTCGCGACGCTGGAAGCCTTGCTCACCCATGTCGTGCTGCCCCAGCAGGGTCCTGAAGACATCGTCGTCCTGAGCGCTCGTGGCGCCGGGAAGGAAAGCTACGCCAGCCACCGCATGCTCTGCGGCCTGCGGCTGGTGCCCTATGATCCTTCGCGTCCTTACGAGCCCGGCACCCTGCGCACCTCGACCGTCTTCAAGTTCAAGGGCATGGAAAGCCACGCGGTGGTCTTGGCGGACTTGGATGCGCTCGTCAGTGAGCGCGACCGCCGCAAGGCGTACGTCGGGATCAGCCGGGCCAAGTATGCGTTGTACATCTTGGCCTCGCCGGCCGCCGAGCAGGCGTTGCGTTAAGGCTTAGATCGTCCGGGAGATGGCCCAGTAGATGCCCGCCAAGGCGATGGCCGTCGAGCCGGGTATGACGACCCAGCGGCGATAGCGTTCCTCGTCCTTGATCCAAGCCGTCGCGGCGAGCGCGAGGGCGATGACCGCCAGTTGGCCCAGCTCGACCCCGATGTTGAATCCCAGCAGCGAACTCAGCAGGGAGTCGGCCGGGATGCGGTCGTCCACCAGCCTTTGCGCGAAGCCGAGGCCGTGGATCAAGCCGAAGAGGAAGACCATCGCCAAGCGGAACTTGCCGTAGGTCGGCCGGAAGAGGTTTTCGAGCGCGATGACCGCGATCGAAGCGGCAATGATCGGCTCAACGATCTCCGACCGCACCGAGATGTAGCCCAGGGTCGCCAAGGCTAAGGTGATGGAGTGGGCCAAGGTGAACGTCGTGACCTGCGCGAGGATGGGGCGCCAAGTGCGGGCGAGCAGGAAAAGCCCGAGCACGAAGAGGATGTGGTCGAGTCCTTCCGGGAGGATATGATGGAAGCCTTCCCGCACGCGGCTCCAGAAAGTGCTCCAGGCGCCGCCCGTATCGCCCTGTGCCGAGATGGCACCCTTGGCCGCGCCGCTGGGGAGTCCCGTCGTCAAGCCCGTCAGATCCAAGGTATAGCTGCTTTCGCCGGGGAAGAGAACGGCGATGCGGGGGTGGGCTTGCCCGTTGATGGTGTTCTGGAAGACGACGGAAACTTTGTGTCCCGGGAGGGAACGTACCTGCCAACCCGTCACCCCGGCAGGCAATTTGGTCTGCCAGCGTCCCCGCGCGATGACCGCATCAGCGGGCTCCTTCAGCGGCTGACCCGTCTCGGCGATGAATTCGAAGGTGAAGTCGGGCTGGATCCGGCCGATGGGCTCCAGGCGGAGTTCGACGTGGGCGGAGAGGAAGGCGCGCATCTGCTTGAGCAGCTCGGCGCGCTGCTCGGCGCTGTAGTTCTGGAAGTCCTTGAATTCGAGGTCGGGGGCTAGTTTGGGGCTTTCGGCCCAGCTTCGGGGGCTGATTTCCACGGTGATTTCCGCGGTGCCGTTGGCTTGGAAATCACCCCTGACCGGGATGTCAGGGATCGAGTGGGCGTACCCGGACACGGCAAAGCACGTCAAACAGACCCAAACGAGGGAGCGGAGCAGGGTGGGCGTCCAAGGCATGGCCTCGGACGATGCCCCCTCGGCTAGGCGGTTCAACCCGATTGTCGTTGGCAACGCTCGGAATCATGCTCCAATGAAGCCCTCACACCGAACCCCATGAAGAACCTCCTCAGCATCCTCACCGTTCTTGCCCTCGCTGCCGCCGCCCAGGCTGGTTGCGGCGCCAAGATTTCCTCCAAGGGCACCCTGAAGTCCTACGACGCCGACAAGAAGGAGATCGTGGTCTCCGTCGACGGTAAGGACTCCAGCTACACCCTGACCCCCGAGACCGAAGGCGTCGCCAAGGTCGCTGACCTCAAGGGAAAGACCGTCCAGGTCGATGTCGACAAGCACGTGAAGACCAAGGTGCTCGCCGTCTCCGCCGCTGCCGACGCTCCGGCCGAAGAGCCTAAGAAGGAAAAGAAGAAGAAGGAAAAGAAGGCCTAAGCCTTCGGTTCCCTCTGACCAACGAACCCGCCATGAAAGTGGCGGGTTTTTTGTTGGCCGGAGGCGGACCTTGTCATTCGCGGAAGGAAGTGCGATGGTCAGGCATGACTGATCCCGAGTGTCCTGAATGCGGCATGAAAGCCGTGTTGAACCATCCGACGAAGTGGGAGTGCGAGACGTGCGGATTCGAGTGGGAGAAGGCCGCGGCCGCGGCGGCCGAAGATGGCCCGCGCGTCGTCAAGGATGCCCATGGCACGGTCTTGGCCGACGGCGACAGCGTTGTCCTGATCAAAGACCTCAAGCTCCGTGGCTCGGCGGGCACGCTGAAGGGTGGGGCGAAGGCCAAGAATATTCGGCTGGTCGATGGGGACCACGAGATCGATTGCCGGATCGACGGCATCCAGGTCGGACTTAAGGCCTGTTTCGTGAAGAAAGCGTGAGGATAGGGGATAGGGG
>Ga0255108_1000583_pt1 | contig 10905 bp, 10 predicted proteins | sample Law_Miss_RepA_8h_FD_188469 | JGI IMG/M metagenome (GOLD analysis project Ga0255108, IMG submission 188469) | Freshwater microbial communities from St. Lawrence River, New York, United States - Law_Miss_RepA_8h | ecosystem: Environmental > Aquatic > Freshwater > River | place: USA: New York... | reverse complement strand
GGTCGGCATCTCGTTGCTGCCACTCTTCTGGAACATCTACGTAAGCCTGCGCAACGGGAAGCTTGCGGGCGACGACCCGTGGGAGGCGAACACCCTGGAGTGGGCAACCTCATCCCCGCCACCTGCATGGAACTTTGACAAGCTGCCACCAATCACCTCAGAGCGCCCACTCTTTGATGCACGACACGCTCGCCCTGAGAAGGATCACGGATGAGCGACGGCGCGGTAGCAACGAGCGGCCACGGCGCCGCACACGGCAAGAAGGGGCTCGGCAACCCAGTACTTGGGATGCTTCTCTTCATCGTCTCGGAGATCATGTTCTTTGCGGGACTCTTCGCCGCATATTTCAGCTTGCGAACGGCGACAGGGGTTTGGCCACCTGAGGGGAACCCCGCATTCGAGTTGCACAGCGAGGCGCTCTTCCCGGGGATCATGACGGCCCTGCTCGTACTGAGCTCCGTTACCTGCCAGTTCGCCGTGTGGCGCATTCGCAAGGGCGACCGACAGGGAATGAATCGCGCGCTGGCGATCACTGTACTGCTCGGCGTGGTCTTCCTTATCGGTCAGGTCTACGACTACACACAGATCGGCTTCGGCATCTCTGATGGCGTCTTCGGGAGCACCTTCTACGTGCTGACCGGCTTCCACGGCGCGCACGTCCTTGGCGGCGTGTTGATGCTGGCGGTCTGCCTCTACCGCGGTAGCCTCGGCCAATTCTCCGCCGAACACCACGACATGGTTGAGGCATCGTCGATCTATTGGCACTTTGTCGACGTGGTCTGGATTCTGCTCTTCGCGCTGCTCTACTTCATCTAAGTCAGCTGGTTAGCGACGGCGCGCCGTGTCAGGTCTCGCAATCGGTGAAATCTTTGAAGCTGAGGCCCTCACACCCTTAGTCTTCGCCGAGGGCGATTGAACTCGCTCCCTAACCCTGAACGTCGAGCGTGGCTCGATGCGGAGTACTCCCCAAGCCGCACCGCGCGAGACGCCGCTGGTTCCATGTCAGCCGGTCGTGAGCGCACCACTCTCGCACGGAGCACCGCACAGGCGAGTGGCATCTATCACCGCGTCTCCTACGGGCCGCGTGAGGCCAACCGCCTCGAGATCTTTGCCGATCGCGAAGGAGCCCACCCCACGCTGCTGATGTTTCACGGTGGGTGGTGGCAGGAGGGCTCAATTGATGATGGCGGTCGCTACGCAGCGACGCTCGCCCCGCTCGGCGCAACGCACATTGCCGTTGGATATTCCCTAGCGCCAGCCACCACCCTCTCAGAGATTGTCGCGGAGGCATCGTCTGCGGTGGCCTATTTAATTGAGCACGCCACGAAGCTCGGTTGCGACGTGAACAGGATCGTTGCGGGCGGGCACTCTGCGGGGGCGCACCTTGCCGCGACGCTGGTCACCGAACTGGCACCGCCCAACGTACGGAGCGCGATTTCAGGGCTGCTGCTCATTGGTGGTGCATTTGACCTTGAGCCAATCGCTGAGAGCTACGTCAACAGCCTGGTGGGCATGAGTGCCGATGAGGCGAAGCGACTCTCACCTGTCAATTACGTGCCACATCGCAGCATTCCGGTGCTCCTCCGCGTTGGCGAACATGAGCCATCGGAGTTCCACCGGCAGTCGGAGCTTCTCCGCGAGAAGTGGGCGAGCCACGCCACCGTTTCGCTTGCAATCGTTCCTGGCCGCGATCACTTTGATGTGCTTGAAGAGCTTGATACGCCGGGAGGCTCACTACTACGAGATGCGCGTGCGTTGTTGCAGCTCTCAGGTACGTGAGACGATAGACGCATGACGCAGCCCACCCCTTCAGCAGCAGAGCTTGACGCGCAGGACCCTCTCGCTGCGCTGCGAGAGCGGTTCAACCTGCCGGCAGAAGTCGTCTACCTCGATGGGAATTCTCTGGGGGCGCTGCCCATCGGTGTGCATGAGCGCGTGGCCAACGTAATTGATCAGCAGTGGGGCGAGCGGCTCATCCGTAGTTGGAACGAGTCCGATTGGTACAACCTTCCGCTTAGCGTTGGTGACCGAATCGCCCCGCTTCTTGGTGTCGGCAAGGGAGAGGTGGTCGTTGGGGAATCGACATCGGTCTCGCTCTTCCGCGTATTGGCCGCCGCGCTGCGCCTACGCGGCAACCGGCAGGTTGTTGTCACTGAGCGCGAGAACTTCCCAACCGATTTGTACATCTTGGAGGGCCTACGTCAACTACTCCCCAACGTGGAGGTGCGCTTCTGGGATGAGTCAGTCAGCCCAGCGACGGTGCTTGATGGGGCAGGGGTTTTGATGTTGACGCACGTGGATTATCGAACCGGACGGATCCGTGACATGCGCGAACTGAGTGCCACGGCCCACGCTGCTGGTGCGCTGACGGTGTGGGACCTCTCGCACTCCACCGGAGTCCTTGAGCTTGATATCGCTCGCGATGGCGCCGACTTTGCGATCGGCTGCGGATACAAGTATCTGAATGGTGGGCCCGGCGCCCCCTCATACACCTGGGTTGCACCGGCGCTGATTGAGCAGGTGCGGCAGCCGCTCGAGGGCTGGCTTGGCCACAAGAACCCGTTCGCATTCGTGCCCGAGTATGAGCCCGCCCCCGGCATTCGGCGCTTCATCACGGGCACGCAGCAGGTGCTCAGTCTGGCGGCACTCGATGAGTCTCTGAAGATGTGGGAGGGGGTCTCAATGTCCGAGATTCGCCGCAAGTCGATGGCTCAAACCTCTCGCTTTATTGAGCGAGTTGAGGCGGAGTGCAAGGGCTATGGCCTCACCCTCATCTCACCACGGGAGGGCCAGCTACGCGGCGGACAGGTCTCCTTTGCGCACGAGAGCGGCTATCCGATCATGCAGGCGCTGATCAGCCGCGGAGTCATCGGAGATTTCCGTACGCCAAACATCCTGCGCTTCGGCTTCTCGCCGCTCTATGTGAGCTTTGCCGACATTGATCGCGCGGTAGCGACGTTCGCCGAGATCCTTCGAACCGACGCATGGCGTGCCCCAGAGTTTGCTTCAAAGCAGACGGTGACCTGACCGCTCCAACTACATTCGGTCGCGAATGGCCCAAAGGTCTGGGAAGAGCGAACGGCGCAGGCTTGCGGCGAGATATTCCACACCGGTCGAGCCACCCGTGCCCGACTTTCGGCCAATGGTTCGCTCCACCATCTTGACGTGGCGATAGCGCCACTCTTGAACACCCTCGTCGATATCGACAAGCTGCTCGAGAATGCTCGCCGCTTCGCCTCCAGCACCATAGATCTCAAGCAGCACCTCTTGCAGCTCTTCATCCCCCTCATACGGTGCCGACACATCTCGGCTGAGTAGTCGCGCTGGGACCGCAGACCCGCGAACCGCCAACCAGTGAATCGTTGCGTCCCAAAGGCTCGGTGCCTGCAAGGTGGCGCGCACGATTTCTCGAGCCTTCTCATCTGGGAGTAGGTCGGCGAGACGCGCGTTGCGGATTCCGAAGAGCGCCTCAATCTCACGGAACTGGGCCGATTCAAATCCACTAGACGTTGCGAGCCGGCTGCGGAACGCGGCAAACTCGAGTGGGGTGAGCGTCTCTAGGATGTCTACTTGCGCGACGGCAATCTTGAGAATATGTCGAACTCGGCTGAGCCTGTGGGAGGCACGCCAACTCTCGTTTGCAGCGAGGGCACTCATGGCACCTCGGACCTCATGCAGAATCTGCTTGAACCAGAGCTCATAGGTTTGGTGAATCGTAATGAAGAGCAGTTCGTCGTGCTCGTCTGAGCGCGGGCGCTGTAGACCGAGCAACTCGTCGAGCGCCAAGTAACTCGCGTACGTGAGCCCCTCTGTATCACTAGGAACCCGATCGTTACTCATGGCTGCATAGTACGCCCCACCGCAACAAAAAGGAGACCCCCGCCCAGATGGGCGAGGGTCTCCAGGTACCTCGTAAGAGGGCTATCCCTATGCTGGCATGAACACTCCGGTCCAAACCTGCCACGCAAGCAGCGTCTTTGCCACGAGCGAAAGGATCATGTAGCTGCGCTCACCGTGAAGGTAGTCAGCCCACTTTCCAACCTTCAAGCGCTGCAACACCATGTTCACTGCAAAGATGTTGAAGCTGATGAAGAGGCTCACATAGATCGTAATCAACACAGGCTTGAACGCTTCAAGGTCGCGGCCATTTGGCCCAGTCCCAGTTGGCCAGTTGGCAAGCGAGAGGCCAACGGTTGTGAAGAGGGCAATCCACGGCGCAATGCCGGCGATGCAACCGAAGATGTAGTGGCTCCACTGCACGTTCTTGCGCCCGATGTTCGCCTCTTCCATGGACCAGCCGAAGAGGTTCATGGAGGCGTTGCAGACCGCAATCGCGATGAGTGCGCCAGCATCAGTAATGAAGCTCAGCGATGCAATGCCGACGATCATCAGCGTTGAGCTCAACGCATACTCAGCCCAGCGCATCGGGTTGAACTCGCGGGCGAGCCAACTCTCGTAGCGCTTGCGGAACGGGTAGGCGACGAGGAAGTGCGCCAGTGCCGAGAGGGCAAAGAACGCAGCAACGAGATAGGCGAGCGGGAAGCTGAAGAGCAACTCCTTCGCGGAATCAAGTCCTACGAACTGGCCGTCAACGATCTTCGAGACGGGATACGTCCCTTCGAATCGCACCAGGGCATCAGTTGGGCTGATCCACCAGATGATGGTTGCCTGGATCCCGTGCAGGAGCACCAGGAGCCTGTTCCAGTTAAAGAGCTGCTTCGCTCGAGCGGCCGGAATGGCGGCAAACGTCGTCGCGACCCCGGTGCTGACGGCGGCCGCGCGCTTCGGCGCGGACTTCTTGGCTGTTGCCATGAAGGTTCCTCCCTTTTCAATTCTGCAGGCTGGACTTCAGCCTGGTGCCCTTGAGGGTAGCGGCGCACGCGCGATTTGCTCAAATCGTGCGTGAAATCGGCCCCAAGGTTGTGCTTTCTGAACCTGATTCGTGCTTGGGCTGCGGTAGGATGAGGCAATCGCGGAAACCCCGCGTCGGCCGAGCCACGGGCCCGGGCCAAACTCGCCATTAAAAGGAGAACACATGAAGAACCTACGGATCGGTGCCATTCTTGGCGCCCTCCTCATGGTCGCCGCGGCGTGCTCGAGCACCCCAGTCGGCAAGGCCGGAGGAACCCTCATCGTTGCCCTACCAGGCGACATCGTACGAACTGACGCTGCGTTGATGGACGACAGCAACACGTCGTACGTCATCCAGCAGGTCGTCGAGACCCTTGTTGGCCTTGAGCCAGGCTCGACCTCAAAGGTCGTTCCAGTGCTCGCAGAGAGCTATGAGATGAGCGCCGATGGCCTCACCTACACGTTCAAGCTGCGCAGCGGCGTCAAGTTCCACGACGGCACCGACTTCAATGCGGATGCGGTCGTGTTCAACTACGAGCGCTACATTGGGCTACCAACCGAGCTCCGAGATTACGCCTACTACATTGGCGACATTTTTGGTGGCTACGGCGCTGATAGCAACCTTGAGTCCGCAACGAAGATTGACGACCTCACGGTCGCCATCAAGCTGCGTAGGGCGAGCTCGAACTTCCTTCTGACCCAGACGCTTCAGGTCTTTGCCATCCAGTCGCCAACGGCGCTGGTGCTTGGTAAGGCCGACAATACCGAGGCCGATATCTCGAAGGTCACTGCCGCCACCGGCGGCGCTGGCGCGATGGTCGGCACCGGCCCCTTCAAGTTCGTGAAGTGGATCGTTGGCGATAGCGTTGAAGTTGAGAAGAACGTTGACTATTGGAACAAAGATAAGGTTGCCTATGTTGACGCGATTGTCTTCAAGGCAGTTGCCGAAGAGGCACAGCGTGTGAACGGGCTTGCAACGGGCGAGATTGACCTTGCTCAGACCATTGCCCCAGCGACGATCGCGACGATCGCCGCAAACCCAGACCTGCAGCTGATTGACCGAGGCTCCTCGTTCAATACGTTCCAGATCTCGATGAACCACACGTACGCTCCGATCAGCAATCCGAAGATTCGTGAAGCGATCGCCCATGCGATTGATTACGACTTCCTGATCCAGACCTTCTACGCCGGCGCGGCGGTACGAGCAACGAACTGGATGCCAGCTGGCGTTGCGTACGCAAAGGACCTGAACCTTCCAGGCTATGACGTCGAGAAGGCAAAGGCGTTGATCGCAGAGTCGGGTGAAACCGACCTTACGATTGACTTCTGGTATCCGAACGATGTGACCCGCCCATACATGCCCGATCCAAAGGGCCTGTTTGAGGCGATCACCGCAAACCTTGAGGCCGTCGGCTTCACCATCAACGCGAATAGCGATGGTTGGCGCGAAGGCTACCTGGACGACGAGGGCCAGGGTAAGTACGAGATGTGGCTTCTTGGCTGGACCGGCGACTGGGCCGGCCCGGACAACTTCTTGAAGACGGCGTTCTTCGGTTATAAGAACGGCGCCCCTTCGAAGGAGTTCGCATACAAGAACGATGCCCTCGACAAGGCGATGAACGACGCGCTTGCAGCGGGCACCGAAGCTGAGGCGAAGGCTCTGTGGGAGACGGCGCAGGATTTGATCCGCGCCGACATGCCAACAGTGCCGGTTGCCAACTCGAAGCCGCAGGCAGCTGCCACGATCGACCTGAAGGGCTTCATCGGCTCTGCAGCGTTGAACGAGCCGCTCAACCTGGTCTGGCTCGACCGACCGTAACTAAGGTGCGTACCGCGTAAGGCGGCGCGCCCCTCGCTCAAACGAGAGCATCTGTCGCCGCTCCCTTGGCCGTGAGGCTGGGGGGGCGGCGACGGTGTTTCACCCTTAGACTCCCCTCATGGGGAGATACATCGTTCGCCGCTTGATTGCCGCGATTCCCGTGCTGATCGGGCTCTCTATCTTGCTCTTCTCCTACATCCGGATCCTCCCCGGCGATCCGTGCGTCGCCATCCTTGGCCAGAAACGCACTCCTGAGTTGTGCGCAGCCTTGCGGGAGAATCTTGGACTCGATCTCCCCCTTTGGGAGCAGTACATCCGCTACCTGTTGAACACGCTGTCGGGTGATCTTGGCGCGAGCGTCGTGAACTCCCAACCCTTCATGGCAGAGTTCCTCACTCGCTTCCCTGGCACGGTAGAGCTGACAATTGGCGCACTCATCTTTGCTCTTGGCGTTGGGATCCCGCTTGGCCGACTCGCCGCACGAAAGGTGGGCGGTCGGATCGACGGCCTGATCACGGGCGTCAGCCTCTTTGGGGTGAGCATCCCCGTCTTCGTTCTTGGCCTCGCGCTCGTTGCAGTCTTCGGCGTCATTCTCGAATGGCTGCCAACGCAAGGGCGCATTGACGCTCGCGCTCGCTTTAGCGCCACTTCAGGGCTGCTCCTGATTGATACCCTCTTCGCCGGCCGCCTTGATCTATTTGTGGATGTTGTTCGCCACCTGATTCTTCCTTCGATTGCCCTCGGCTCAATCCCACTCGCGATCATTACCCGCATCACGCGTGCCTCGGTGATCGAGGTAGTGAACGAGGACTACGTCCGAACTGCGCGCTCGAAGGGCCTAAAAGAGAAGACCGTTGATAACCGGCACGTGATGCGCAATGCCTGGCTACCTGTCACCACTGTCGTTGGACTTCAGGCGGGCGCACTCCTTGGGGGCGCGGTTCTGACTGAAACTGTGTTCGTTTGGAACGGCGTTGGCCGATGGGTTGTGGATGCGATCCAGAACCGAGACTACCCAATCGTTCAGTCGACAATCCTTATCTTTGCCCTCATCTTCTTGGTCGTCAACCTGCTCGTCGACATTGGGTATGCCTTGTTGAATCCAAAGATTCGGTACCAATAATGCTGCGTGCTGCGATGGTCGATCCTCAGCTCGCCCGTCCACAACGTGGCCTTTGGGGTGACGCTGCTCGCCGACTGCGCCGCAATCGACCGGCGATGGTGGGGCTCTTCTGCATTGTGCTCTTTGCCGCAGCGGCGATCCTTGCACCGCTGATTGCGCCATACGATCCGTACGCCATGAATGGGAGCAGCCTCGATGCACCCTCCTTGACCCACCTCTTCGGCACTGACTTGCTGGGGCGCGACCTCTTTTCACGCGTTCTCTACGGAGCTCAGATCAGCCTCTTTGTGGGAGTAGGCGCCGTAGTCATTGCGCTCGTTATCGGGGGCGCCCTCGGTGCAATCGCAGGCGGATTCGGCGGCCGGGTCGACGGCGTCATTATGCGTACGACTGACGTATTCCTTTCGATTCCAAGTATCTTGCTGGCGATCGGCATCGTGACTGCCCTTGGACGTGGGATGCCACAACTAACACTGGCCATTGCGGTGAGCTACGCGCCAACGTTTGCGCGCCTGCTGCGCGGATCTCTCCTCGCGCTCCGAGAGGCGGATTACGTGGTTGCTGCGCGCACCATTGGTGCCTCGCGCCTGCGCATTTTGGTGCGACACATGCTGCCGAACGCACTGACCCCGCTCATTGTGCAGGCGACGCTGGTGCTCGCCACCGCCATCATCGACATCGCCGGCCTCGGCTTCTTGGGCCTAGGGCCTGTTGATCCGCGCACGCCAGAGTGGGGGACGATGCTGGTCGACGCACGACGCTTCATGCAATCCGCACCGCACATCGTGGTCTTTATTGGTGGCGCGATCGTGATCTCGGCAATCGGATTCAACCTTCTCGGAGACGGACTGCGCGAGTCGCTGGATCCGAAGTTGAAGCGATGAGCGACCAGCACCTTCTCGAGGTTCGTGACCTGGTAGTGCGCTTCCGCACGCACGACGGTGCGGTGCATGCCGTGAACGGAGTGTCGTTTGACCTTGCCGCCGGCGAGACGCTCGGTGTGGCGGGCGAGTCGGGCTGTGGCAAGAGCGTCACCAATCTTGCGATCGTTGGCCTGCTACCGAAGCCTGCCGGCCGCGTGGAGGGCGGGAGCGTCAAGCTCGACGGGCGTGAGCTCACCACCCTGAAAGAGGAGGAGCTGCGCCAGGTGCGTGGCAGCGAGATCGCCATGATCTTCCAAGACCCGATGACCTCGCTCAACCCGGTGCTCCGCATTGAGGAGCAGTTGATCGAAACGATTCAGGCACACCGCGAGGTGACGAAGGAGGCGGCACGAACCCGCGCCATCGAGCTCCTCACCGCCGTTGGCGTTGCCAACCCAGAGTCGCGACTTCGCAGCTACCCACACGAGTTCTCTGGTGGCATGCGGCAGCGCGTGATGATCGCTATGGCCCTCGCCCTTGAGCCACGCGTGCTCATCGCCGACGAGCCAACCACAGCCCTTGACGTCACCATCCAGGCGCAGGTGCTCGACCTGCTCCGCCGCCTTACCGAGGAGCGCGGCACGGCAACGATCCTGGTCACCCATGATCTCGGCGTTCTCGCCGGCATGGCCGACCGCGTCAACGTGATGTACGCCGGCGCGGTGATTGAGTCGGGCACCACCGACGACCTCTTCGCCAAGCCACGCCATCCGTACACCGTTGGCCTGCTGCGCTCTATTCCACGACTCGACGGCGAGACGGGCGGCAAGCTGGTGCCCATCGAAGGTCGACCACCCGATCTGGTTGATGCGCCCGTGGGTTGTTCGTTCTATGCGCGCTGCGCCTGGCGCACCGATCGCTGCGCCACCGAGACGCCTGCCCTTCTGGCCCAATCGTGACGAGCGGACCGACCGCAACGCACCTGGCCGCCTGCTTCAACCCAGTCGCCCCTGCAGAGGTTGCCGAAGGGCGACCACTGCCGCGCGCAGGAGGAGCCACCCGATGAGCCGCGAACCGTTGCTGACGGTCAAAGACCTTGCCGTTCGATTCCCCATCCGCGAAGGGCTGGTGCGCGAGCGCACCGTCGCCGAAGTGCGCGCAGTGGATGGCGTCTCGTTCGAGGTAGCGAAGGGGGAGATCCTCGGCCTCGTTGGTGAGTCTGGTTGCGGCAAGAGCACCGTGGCGCGCGCGATCACTCGCGTCGTGAAGCCGAACGCTGGAACGATTGACTTTGACGGACAGAATCTTGCGACCGCCGAAGGGCGTGAGCTGCACGAACTACGCCGCCGCGTGCAGATGATCTTCCAGGACCCATACGCCTCGCTGAACCCGCGCATGACCGTTGGCGCGATCCTGCGCGAGCCAGCCGACATCTACAACGTTGGCACGAGTGCCGAACGCACCGGTCGTGTCTCCGAGCTGCTTGAACTCGTCGGGTTAGATCCGCGGTTCGCTGAGCGATACCCCCATGAGTTCTCTGGCGGGCAGCGTCAGCGCATCGGTGTGGCACGCGCGCTCGCCCTCAACCCAGATCTCGTGGTAGCGGATGAGCCGGTGAGTGCGCTCGACGTGAGCGTGCAGGCCCAGATCCTGAACCTCCTCGCTGAGCTGCGTCAGCGCCTTGGCCTCGCCTATCTCTTTATTGCGCACGACCTTTCGGTGGTGCGCCACATTAGCGATCGCACCGCCGTGATGTATCTGGGGAAGATCGTTGAGGTTGCACCGTCGGCCGAACTGAATAGTTCACCGGTGCATCCGTACTCCATCGCTCTCCTCTCCGCGGTGCCAATCCCAGACCCGGCGATTGAGAAGAAGCGCAAGCGCATCATCCTGAAGGGCGATGTGCCGTCGCCATCAAATCCACCGAGCGGCTGCGCCTTCCAGACGCGTTGCTGGCTGAAGGAGAAGCTCGGCAACCCGGAGCGCTGCGGCACCGAATCGCCGCAGCTCGTGCAGGTCTCAACGGGCCACCAGGTCGCCTGCCACTTCCCCGACAAGGTCTAGTCCCCAAAAAGAACGAGGGCCTGGCCAGCTTTCGCCGACCAGACCCTCGCGGCCTTTAAGGACACCAGGTCGCTATGCGGCGACGGTATCCCCCGAGGCGAACCAGCGGCGGATGCCGGCTGGAAGGCTCCCGCCGAGGCCCGCGTCAAGACCGTAGTAGTTCCCCGCTCCGATAACGCCCAGCC
>Ga0255108_1000579_pt1 | contig 10935 bp, 8 predicted proteins | sample Law_Miss_RepA_8h_FD_188469 | JGI IMG/M metagenome (GOLD analysis project Ga0255108, IMG submission 188469) | Freshwater microbial communities from St. Lawrence River, New York, United States - Law_Miss_RepA_8h | ecosystem: Environmental > Aquatic > Freshwater > River | place: USA: New York... | reverse complement strand
CATTGCCTTGGGGGATCATGTCAATACAGACATCCACTGCTCGACTAAATATATGCCAGGAAAAGATAGTGCATTTATCGTGGAGCATGCCTTTGAAAAGTTAGACCCTAATTTCCCAGCACAAGCAAAGGCGTTGCGGGAATCTGGCAAGACAATAATCCTCGTTGCTGGTAGAGACTTTGGAATTAATTCATCCCGCGAACAGGCGGCACAAATTCTGCGAGACATTGGTGTTGCTGTCATTGTGGCGCCATCCTTTGCTCGAGCTTTTTTTAGAAATGCGATCAATAACGGGCTCGCCCTCATCACAGCCCCAACCCAGGGGCTCAGCTCAGGGCGGCAGCTCTGCATTGATCTCGGAAGCGGCAGGATCACGCTTGACGATCAGTCGATTCGCCAGGGCACTGGGCTTTCGGATGTTCTGCTAGATATTGTTTCTTCGGGCGGGCTTCTCGCTTACCTCAAGCAGCATGATGGTTGGCCCGCTTCGCAGGGCCGCATGTCCTTGACGCCATGACAGCAAAAGTACCCATGCCCTCTGCGGCGATGAAGCGTCGCGCATTTCGCGAACGGCTTGTATCTTCAAAGCCAATTTTCGCACCCGGTGTCTACGACGGATTTGGACTAAAAATACTGGAACGCTTTGAGGTGGATGCTGCCTACATCTCCGGCAATGCGGTATCCGCCTGCCTCCTCGGAGAGCCCGACGTAGGCCTCGTTGATCTCACCCTGCTCGCTGATCACTTGGGCCGACTGAATCAATGTAGTCGCCTACCCCTAATCTGCGATGCAGATACTGGCTATGGCAGCGTCGTTAATATTCGGCGCACGGTACGTGCGCTTGAGGCGGCCGGTGTCTGTGCCATTCATATTGAGGATCAGATCACGCCAAAGCGCTGCGCACAGCTGCCCGGTGCGCGCGCCGTTCTAAGTCATAGCGAAGCAGTGCATCGGATAGCGGCTGCCTGCGAGGCACGTCTCGAGTCGGATGCCCCCCTTGTCATTGTTGGACGAACCGACGCTGCAGCAAGCCTTGGACTGGACGCGGCCATTGCCCGGGCTAAGGATTTTATGAAGGCGGGCGCAGAGGCAATCTTTATCGAGCTTAAGTCAAGCCCAGAACTTCTCGATCAGATTCGGATTGCTGCTAAAGAGCTGCAAGCACCTTGCATGGTCAATATGAGTATCGATACGCGGCTGATGGCACTGCCACCCTATGATTGGTTGGGCCATGGGGTCTCGATCGGAATTTTTCCGGCATTGGCACGTGCCAGTTTCGGCCATGCCTTAAAGGCTAATCTAGATCGGCTGCGTTTAGGCGATATTGATGGCCTTCAACAGCACTCACTATCCGCCCAGGACTATGCAGATATTCTCGGTATCAATGAGATTGAGCAGTGGGAGCAGCAGTTCGGCGTCGATTCGCCAGACGCACCGCCACCTCGAAAGCCTTAATCATCGCGCCAGGATCGGCTTTATTCTGCCCAACAATATCGTAGGCAGTGCCGTGGGCTGGTGTGGTGTAGATTGTTTTGAGACCGCCCGTCAGCGTAACGCCCTCGCTAAAACCGAGCAGCTTCGTGGCGATCTGACCTTGATCGTGATACATGATCACCACGGCATCTAAAAGCCCTGCCTTCGCCTTCAAGAATACCGTATCCGAAGGATAGGGGCCCTCGGTATAAAGGCCGGCTGCGGTGAGCTTTTGCAGAGTTGGTCGAATAATCGTTATTTCCTCATCGCCAAATAATCCCCCCTCACCCGAGTGTGGATTAAGCGCAGCGACACCGATACGCGGCTTTTGATGACCAAGCCCCTTCAGTACCGTGTGGGCTAAAGTGACTGCACCCTCAATACGCTCAGGAATCACCAAATCAACAGCCTCCCGAAGACTGACATGGGAGGTCACGCGGAAGGTACAAAACATGGGGATGATGTTGACCTCACCGTAATATCCTTGGTGTTGGTTCCAATCCGCAAACATCGCATGCTCATCTAAATACTTCCAACCACCACGATTAATCGCCCCTTTATTAAGCGGCGCGAAACAAACCGCATCAATCTCATTGTTCAGCGCCATGTGTGTCATGACCTGGAGCGTCTCACCAACACGCCACCCCATCGCCGGGTCGGCAGACCCCGGTGTTACAACACCCGGATCGATGTTATTCAAATCCACCATCAGGATCTCCTTCGTACCCGCCGAGGGCCAGACCACCTCCTGCCCGCGCGTCACGAGGCGAACGGGCCAGTCAAAGCCTTGATGCTTTGCGGCTTGTTGAAAGATCCGATGATCCCCCACCACGAGAACCCGCGCCTGGGCATGCGTCTGGGGTCGGTTGAGCAACTTAATGGCCACCTCAGGGCCGATTCCGGTGGGGTCGCCCAACATTAATCCGAGTCGAGGACGTTGATCGTTATCTTGAACTGCTTGTGTTGTAGTCGAGTTTAAGGGTGCCACTGTTGCTCCAGTAATCTGATGACGGTCAAGGGCTTGAGCTACAAAGCCAATCGACTTTTGTTGCTCTACAAATTGCGTTAGCGCTGCGCAGGCTGCGGAACCTCGAGACTTGGCAACCCCCATCGCCTGACGAATCACCATAAAACGCTCAGGCAACAACCGGTGGCCCGGGAACTTTGGCAGATCTTTTTCGAGCTGCTGCTTCACGCCTGCCGCTACCTCGAGCTGGTGTTCGACGAAAAAAGAAAAAACCGCAGGAGATGTTGGCGCGGCAACTAACTGGGCATGCTGGATTGTGCGCTGGAGGTGGAGGTCGTAGGCACTGCCCTTACCCACAGCGATGCGCACACCAGGCTGATCTACTGATTCGTTTAAGGTAATAGGAGAGTCATCACGAACGAGGTAATAGCCCTCGATCAATACATAGGCATCTGTAAACGCGATCTCCTGCCCTCGCTTCGGGTCGATTGCAAAAAAACCGACATCTGCCCGCTCGTCGATAACCGCTGCAACGGACTCTCCTGCAGATTCAAAGACCACGAGTTCCAACGGCAGGCCGAGCTGCTGTGCGAGCGCATGCGCCATATCGACTGAGACGCCAGTAACCGCTCGGTCGTCCACTCGCTTAGCAAGAATGGGGTTCCCGACATTGATCGAGACGCGCAATACACCTGTTGGCGCAAAGGCGGTCTGAAGCTGCGAATTCACTCTGCCCATCTCCCTTTAATCGTTGTCATGTCAGCGCCCGGATCACCAAGTGTAACGCGCTCGCTGCGATGACGAGCTCAATAAGCCCCTGTTGGGTCTTTTGCTGCATACGGCCTGACAGCCATTTCGCAAACCAGACCCCGGGAATAGTCGCAAGGCCGCACAATAGTGAAATCAGAATTAGGGAATCAGGCAAGCCATCAAGATTCCTAAAGAGAGCAACCTTCACAAGGTTGAGCACCGCCGATAACACCGCATCATTGGCAATCACCGCAGAGGCTGACATTCCAATTGCACTAAAGAATGCCAAGACCATGACCCCCGAACCGGGAACAACGCTATTGATAAATCCATAAGCCAGTGCGATTGGGCCGCCAATCCAACGCTGGGTTAAGGTCGATGGAGCCGAGCTCTCTGGGGACGCGCTGCTCGAGGTAGCTCTAGTCAACGCAGACTGCCTGTGACGATGCACGACCCGATGGGCCAATACCGCCAGAATCGCTGCACCGAGGATAAATTCAAGCGTACCAACGGAGAGACTCATATAGAGCTGCGTTCCAAACCACGTCCCTGGCAACGCCAATGCAATCATGATCACTGAAATCTTGAGATCGACCGATTGCCGATAATAAAAAACCCGGCTGCCATTGTTAATAAGCATAATGATGGCGAGCGCCGGCATCACCGCCTTGGCGCCAACAATTGGCGTTAGGAACGCAGCCACAATTAACCCCGTTCCCGCCCCACTGAGGCCACCTAAGAGCCCTCCGATAAAACAGACGCCTGCACCGAGAACGAGAACAGAGTAATCGAGCACGCGGGCTTTGACTGGTTACTTACGGCCGAAATGGAGTGCCCGCTCCCAGGCTTTTTCTGCATCTGCAGCGCCGATCACAGCCGAAGCCTGGTCAATGAACTTTGCCTTTAACTGAGCATTTGACATCGGCCGCTCAAGGCTACCAATGGCATGCTCGACCAAGACCTGATGATGCTTTCCATCCTTGGTGATCACTGTGACATCGGCGGCGGCCTCATCCATCTCCTCATCAACGATCGCCTCAACAAGATCTCGTATCGCAATCACCTCGGGGTTACGGACTGCCTCGTCAGAGTATTCATGCTCACCCGCCTTGCCGTAGAGCAGACCCACCGCACAGGAGTGGTAGACACTAAACTTTCCTTCGAGGCCCCTTTGTGGCGTTTTCTTACCCGTCAACTCAATCACCAAAGGATGGACCTTGAGAACGATTTTCGCAATATCGGCGGGCTTTACGCCATGTTGATCGCGTAGTTGCACGCACCCGTCAATACTGGGATGAATCACGATCCCACATGCAAATGGCTTATAGGTATTGAGTGCGGATTCCCAATGCACGCCAAGCCCCTCTGTTATTTCGCGCCAGTCGCATTTATCAGAGATCACCTGAATCAGCCCTCTCGGCGCTTCGAGTGCTCTTGGCGAGGCCGTGAACCCCTCTCTTGCCATCAAGGCTGACATTAATCCAGCCTTTGCAGCACCACCGGGATGAAAAGGCTTTGTCATCGTACCGAACTGCTCGCGCAGGCCTACCGGCTGACTCGCAGCGATGCCCAGCGCCATTTGCGTCTGCTCGTTGGTGAGCTTTAATAATCGGGCACAGCTGGCTGCGGCACCGAGCATGCCCGTTGTGCCCGTGATGTGCCATCCACGATCGTAATGTTCGGGATACATCGAGTTGCCTACTCGGCAGCTCACCTCGATGCCCAGCACGAGTGCGTCGATCAACTCCCGACCTGTAGTGCCGAGCAACTCGTGCGCCGCATAGGCTGCCGAGGCAACTGGGCCCGCTGGATGAATGATGGTCTTCAAGTGCGTGTCGTCAAAATCGAAAGTGTGCGAGCTAATACCATTTAAGAGCGCTGCATTTGCAATATCAACTCTCTCACTGCGACCCAAAATACTGGCTTGTGGCGCAGGCTTAAGTACCATCACTGCACGTAGGGCCGCTTCGAGCGTCGGGTGGCGTGATGCGCCGATAGCGCAACCCATCCAGTTGGCGAAGGTTCTATGGGCCTGCTCATCGACCGCCTCTGACCAGCCTTGGCTCGGATGGTTCACGACAAACTTCGCAAGAATCTCTGAAATGGGGGGCGCGTTATGGTCCGCCTTCACTGTTGTATTTTTCGCCATGCGGTGCTCGCTTTATGAATTCAATTGCTAGGAAACGCGCGTTGTTGAGGTATTGACCCCACCCCAGATCGTATACGAAATTAGTCTCGACAGCGCCTGAGGCGTTAAGGGTTTTCCAGCCTCTTGAGTGCGCGCGCCGCATGATCGTATGCCGCCTGCTCTGCCGCCTCGATATTGCCATCCCGAATCGCTTTATAGAGCGCCTGATGTTCGCGCAGAGATGCCGATCGGCTCGCACCTTCGGCAAGATTAGAGGCCCGACAGAGATGGAGTTGTTGGGTGATGGATTGATAGACCTCAATAAATTTCTTATTACGCATAACCGTCACGGTCTCCCAGTGAAAGGCCAGATTCGCTTGGTAATAGAGGAGCGTATTACCCTGTGCCTCAGCATTCCTCATGAGATCGAGTTGCAGACCTAGGTTTTTAATCAGCACAGCTTTTGCCTTGGCGCCAAGCCCGCAGGCAAGACGTACCGCGTGGCCATCAAGAAGGCCACGCATCTCATACAGATCATGGATTTCCGCGGGTGTTAACTGTCGAACGAACACGCCCGAGTTCAACTTCGAGACCACCAGCCCCGTGGGCTGTAGACTGCGTAGGGCCTCCCGAACTGGCACGCGGGAGACGCCAAGTCGTTTGGCAATATCGGGCTCACTAAGCCGTTGCCCGGCTCGAATCTCGCCTAGCAGAATTCGGCGCAGAATTTCCTCACGGACCTGTTGCGCCAACGATTGCTCGGGGTTCTTATCCTCAAGAGACGGGTCGCTAACCCACGGAAACTTCAACATAGTGCTAAAACTCTACACCACTTCATCGCCAGACCCGCATTGGACCGCCATCGAGACCCACCACAGCAATGCCATGCTGCTTTTTGGTTAGACTTTCACCATCCCTCCCAACAGTGGCCAAGGAGCCGACATGATCCCAACACCCGAAACCTTGAATCCCCTTACCGAAGCTATTCAACTCTCGGTAGCCCCCGTGTTTCTGCTCACGGGTGTCGCCGGGATGTTAAATGCGCTTGGTAGCCGACTCGCACGTGTAGTGGACCGCAGCCGGGCGCTCGAAGAGTGGCTTCTCACCTCCACACCGCAGAATAATCCGAGACACTACAGGTTTCTTCTCGAACTAAAATCCATCGACGTGAGAAAGCGTGTGATTAATGGGGCCACAGCGCTTATGGTGATCTGCGCTGTGTTTATTGGATTAACCGTGGTGGAGTTGTTTTATTCCACCGGAATGCAAGGCCGTCTGCAGCTGTCCCGATGGGTACCCGTTACTTTTTTAAGCGGTTTCGGCTGCTTCATTGCAGCCTGTGTGCTCTACCTGATTGAGATTCTGTTGGCCTCGCGCGGGGTTCGTGTCGACAATTAACGATCACGAAAGGGGTTGGTTCGATGTAGCCACCAATCAAACAACGGGAAAAGTAAGCACCCTAGGCCGAGGGTTGCAAACCCAATTGCCCAGCTCACAGGGGTAAGGCCCCTGCCCGAGAGATCCAACGCAAAACCAAAGACCGCCGGGCCCAGGACGCCACCCCCGCCGAATCCAATTAGGGAATACAGACCCATCGCAGCACCCTTTACCCCAGGCTCTGCCGAGGAGACTAACCCCGCAGTCAGGGTGGCCGAGTCGGCCATGATCAGCATGGAGTAGACCGCCACAAGAAGAAAAACGATTAGCCAGTGACTTCCTCCAGCCAACGCCATCGCAACTCCAACAAGAGAGGTCATGGCCATTGAGATCACGATCCACCCCCGACGGCCGATTTTCAATGCAATCTCATTACCAATAATCGAAGCGGGTACCGACAAGATACTCACAATTGCTGCCGCAGATGCAGCAGACACCCATGTGACCGTTCCTGCTGGTAGCGAAGCCACACTGAAAATCAAGAAGGCCACAATCCAAGTGCGAGAACCGAACAATTCGGTGCAGTGAACACCATAGCCCACGGTATACCCAAGACACTTTCGATCCGAGAGAACCCGCTTCCATGTTGCGATTGGAAACAGACGTTGCCACGACCAGTGAATAGCCGCAGGATGGCGCTCATGCGCCAAAGGCCGGGTGCGGGACAATACGATCAATGCACCGAGCAAAGGGCCCAGAGCGCATAAAAAGAAGGTCCAATTTGTCCCCAATACGGGCAGCGACTGGCCCGCGAGAAATAAAGAAGATGCAGCACCAATCCCGAAGAACGCAGTATAAAAGGCCACAAACCGAGACTGCTCCTTTCCTGTTGTTCGATCAGATAGAATCTTCAGTCCGGGCATATAAGTCGCAGCAATACCGATACCCAACAGAATCTGAAAGCCTAATGCCGAGATAAAGCCCTGGGCGCCAATCGCAAACCCAATACTGCCCGAGGCGGCGATCAAGCTTCCCGCCGCATAGATTCTTCTCGCATCGATCACATCAGTCAGGCTAGACCAGGTCGATACGGTCGCGACGTAGCCAATAAAGAATCCGCTGGCGATCCAGCCCGCCTCGCTATTGGATAGACCCCACTGGGCCTGCAGCTGTGTCAGAGCGACGGCGTAGGTCGAAAAACCCAATAGCGACAGCACATGGGCTACTAATAAGGCAATCGCAACGCTTCTAACTTGCATGGAATTCCTGGCGCCCTGGTGATTACTTGGCTACTCTGAACCAGGCAGCATACATCGCTGGTAACGATAAGAGTGTCAGTGCGGTTGCCACGATTAAGCCACCCATAATCGCCACGGCCATCGGGCCCCAGAAGATACTCGTTGACAAAGGAATCATTGCCAATACCGCAGCAGCAGCAGTCAGCACAATAGGCCGAAAACGCATAACGGCCGCCTCGATCACCGCCTTGCGATCGGGAACCCCACGCTTACGATCTTGTTCAATTTGATCAATCAAGATCACCGAATTACGCATAATCATTCCGGAAAGCGCGATCACGCCCAGTAAGGCCACAAATCCAAAGGGGCGATCTAACACCAGAAGCGAAGCAGCAACTCCTGCGATCCCTAAGGGACCGGTGAGAAACACCAATACCGCGCGCGCAAAACTCTGAAGCTGAATCACCAATAATGTAAAAATTACAAAGAGCATCACGGGCAGGCCAGCAGCAATAGATGCCTGACCTTTGCTACTTTCTTCAACCGCTCCCCCGATCTCAAGACGATAGCCCGGAGGAAAACTTGCGGCCAAGGGCTTGAGCACCTTCATAAGCGAACTGGTCATCGTAGCCCCCTGAACACCCTCAACAACATCGCCTTGTACCGTAATCGCGAACTCTCGACCCTCACGCCAGACCACTCCGGGCTCCCAGGTTAATTTAAATTGGGCAACCTGCGTCAGAGCGACGCTACCCCCCGTGTGTGACGGAATTAAGGTCTTCGATAACTCAGATAACTGATCACGTTCCGTCTTCGGTAACCTAAGAATAATCGGAATAAGACGATCCGCCTCCCAATACTGCCCGATCACCACACCTGAATAATGTGCCGCAAGGGTCTGCGCAATCGACTGGGCCGATACACCAAACTGCTGCGCACGCGCTGAATCGATATCCATCCTGACGACGGGAATTTTCTCATTCCAGTTATCGTTAATCCCCATCATTCGCGGATCTGCCCGCATCAACGCTTTAGCGCGCTCTGCAATATCGCGTAGCACCGTGGGATCCGGCCCAACAAGGCGAAACTGAACGGGATAGGGTACCGGTGGGCCGTTAGGCAAAAGCCGCGCACGGATGCGAGCCTCAGGAAACGCATCTTCCAGCACACGAGGCAGAGACTCCATCAAGGCCTTACGGTCCTCCCCGGATTTGGACAACACAATGGCTTGAGCCACATTGGTCTGCGGCAGAATCTGATCGAGGGGCAGGAAAAATCGAGGGGCACCCGAGCCAATCCAGAAGTTCACAGTGCGCACCCCGGGGGTTGCGAGAATTCGATCTTCAACCCGCCTTGCCAGCGCCTCCGTGGCCGAGACACTCGACCCCTCCGGCAGCCAGACATCAATCATGATCTCAGGCCGAGAGGAGTCTGGAAAAAATTGTTGCTGAACTTTCCCCATCCCAAACACACCGAGCACGAAGACCAGGAGGGTGAGCACGATGGTGGTTTTTCTGTAATCAACACACCAGGCCACCAGGGATCTAAAACGCGAATAGAACGCTGTATCGAACTGCTCGTGCACGGGAGATCCGAGCGCGGGTGCTCTCAGAAGGCAGAACCCGAGATACGGCACAAAGATCACAGAAACGAACCAAGAAATAATTAATGCAGCAGCGGTTACTGCAAAGATGGCGAAGGTATATTCACCCACCGAGGATTTTGCAATTCCAATCGGCAGAAATCCCGCTGCCGTAATTAATGTGCCCGTAAGCATCGGCATAGCGGTTAGTGAGTATGCGGCTGTCGCCGCTGTAATGCGGTCTGCACCCTCATCGAGTTTGCGCACCATCATCTCGACGACAATGATGGCATCATCGACCAGCAACCCAAGCGCGATGATCAAAGAGCCCAGAGAGATCTTGTGTAATCCAACCCCCCAGAGCTGCATGATTAAGAAGGTCACTGCCAACACCAAGGGGATGCTTATCGCAATAACAAGACCGGGGCGCGGATCAATACGCCACGGATGGCGGTGTAAGCCAAGCGCTAAAAGACTTACCCCGAGAACAATCGCAATTGCCTCAATAAGTACCGTTAAAAACTCGTTAACAGAGCTTGCGACCACTCGGGGCTGATCTTGAATCTGAGTCAGCGTAACCCCAGCGGGCAGCTCGTCTCGAATCTGAGCCAAAGCGACTGTCAGGCGTTTGCCAAGTGCCACGATATCGCCGCCCCGACGCATTGAGACTCCGATTGCAACCACCTCTTCGCCTTGAAAACGCACCTTCAACTCCGCGGGATTGACGGGCGCCCGACGAAGTTCAGCAATATCTCCCAGGCGCAGAATCTGGCCACCGAGCTTCAGGGGTAAGGCCCGCAGTGCCTCAATTGAACGCAGACTGCCTTCGAGCCGCAACGCCAGGTTAACCTGGTCAGTCTCAATTCTCCCCGAGGACTCGATCGTGTTCTGTGACCCCAGCTGACGGGCAACTTCTGACACTGTTAGACCATATTGGGCTAATCGGCGTCTCGATAACTCCACATAGATTCGCTCTTCCTGCAGGCCATAGATCTCGACCTTTGCCACGTCTTCAACCTGTAATAGCGACTGTCGAACCTGGTTGGCGTAGTCACGCTGATCCTTGGTGCTGTATCCCGGTGAGGACAGAGCAACAATGACCCCATAGGTGTCGCCAAAATCGTCGTTAAAATACGGGCCCTGGACTCCCACAGGGAGCGCCGCACGCATATCACCAACTTTTTTACGAACGGTGGTCCAAACGCCACTCACATCAGCAGCCGGTGCGTAATCTTTAATCTGAAAAATAACGACCGACTCGCCCGGCTTTGAGTAGCTGCGGATCTTATCGGCATAGGGCACCTCCTGCAGCACGCGCTCAACACGATCAGTGACCTGCTCAGCGACTTGCAGGGCAGTCGCGCCAGGCCAGAGTGTTTTGACCACCATCACCCGCCAATTAAATGGCGGATCCTCATCC
>Ga0255108_1000576_pt1 | contig 10989 bp, 9 predicted proteins | sample Law_Miss_RepA_8h_FD_188469 | JGI IMG/M metagenome (GOLD analysis project Ga0255108, IMG submission 188469) | Freshwater microbial communities from St. Lawrence River, New York, United States - Law_Miss_RepA_8h | ecosystem: Environmental > Aquatic > Freshwater > River | place: USA: New York... | reverse complement strand
CCCAAGCCATTGACCTTTTGCTTAGATCTGCCGAGCACGAGCCCGAAGCCATTGAAACGTGGGTTCATTTAGGCGCCGCTTATGCTGAAACGGGTCAATTTCCAATGGCTTTGGAGGCGCTGGATCGGGCATTGGCATTGCAGCCACAGACCCTAATCGCTTTAAGACACAAGGCCTCGGTTTTACGGGAGTTGGGGCAATACGATGAATCGGCACAATGTCTAAAGATGCTCCACCAACATGGCGGCGGAGATGAGTTCACACGCTACATGTTAGCCGCTGTGCTTCATGCCAAGAGCGGCTGGACCCAAGAGCCACCCGCGCCACCAGCGGGCTATGTGGTCAATTTATTTGACCGCTACGCTGACGATTTTTCCAGCCACTTGTCACAACTGGACTACCGTGCACCCGACATCTTGGTCAAGGCAGCCATGGACTGTCTTTCTCACCCTTGGCCCCATGTGCTTGATCTTGGCTGTGGTACGGGCTTGGTGGGTCAGCGCCTAAAAGGCAATTCCCTGTGTGTCGACGGCGTTGATCTCTCACCCGGCATGGTGAGTAGAGCACTAGAAAGTGGGCATTACAGCAGGGTCTGGCAGGCCGATATTCACGACGCCATGGAACAGGCCTACCTTGCGGGTGATCGGTACGATCTGATCGTCAGTGCCGACGTATTCATCTACGTGGGCGCATTAGAGCGTGCGTTCCAACTAGCCACTCGGGTGCTGCGTGCTGGCGGCGGCTTGGCTTTCAGCTTAGAGGAATGGGCGGAAGGTCCAGAGGAGTATGTGTTGCGCCCTAGCCTGCGATACGCGCACTCGCTGGCATATATCGGGCGTTTGGCATCTGAACAGGGCTTGCGAATTCTCTGGTCAAGTAGAGATGTGTTACGTCACGATCACGGAAAGGCCATAGACGGGATGTTTTGTATTTTGCAAAAAACATATGAACCGTGAATTTGAAAAGTACGAACAGGGCCTGACGGTCATCAACTAATGATGGGGATCCATCTCAAGGTAACAGGCTTGCCTTGCGCCTAAAGTTCCTTAATTTTGTTGGGTTTCATTTTGATTACTTTTTGTGATCTTTGATAACTCTGCATGATGCAGATAATCTGCAAAATTGTTGAATGGCAATCATCAAGTTCAGGGCTTTTAACTTAAGGGTTTTTCCTCTGAAAAATAAATAGTTCTACATGCACACTGGTTAAAACTAACCCTACTGTTTGCAACTGGAGATAGAAATGATCAATCGAAGAAATTTTTTACAAACTGGCAGCGCTGGAATTCTCACTGCATCTACAACTGGTTATTCTTTAGCTCAGGGAGCTATGCCAACAACACGTATTCGAATGACGATGATCGTGTCGCCTAAGGAGCCATTGGGTGTTGGCATGGAGTACATCGTGCGTGAAGCAGAAAAACGCAGTGGTGGTGCGGTAAAAATAGACTTCTTTCCATCAGGACAATTGGGCCAAGATTTGCCCGCCTTCGAACAATTGTCTGCTGGAACAATTAACATACATGCTTCTGGCTTTGGAATTAATGCTAATTACAATTCATTTTTTGCGCCTTGGCTTTTCAATGACTTTGCGCACGTAGAACGGGTTCTCGAGAGTTCTCTGGCACAAAATTGGAACGCAGATCTTGAAAAGACGCGAGGAGTCAGAGTCCTTATGGCCTATCCTCGCGCAGCGCGCCAAATGACCAATTCCAAGCGCCCAATACGCGTGCCAGATGACCTTAAAGGACTCAAACTACGTGTTCCCGAAATTCCCATCTTGTTCAATGCATTCAAAGAATTAGGAGCAGAAACGGTAGCGATGAATTTTGGAGAAGTCTATACCGCACTTCAATCTGGAACTATCGAAGGACAAGAAAACCCCTTGCCCACAATTGTTGGTTTTTCTTTGCAAGAAGTTCAAAAAGTCTCACCGAACACGTTCGCGCACCCGAATTTATTTATGTCAATGCGCGCTGGTGGAAAGCTTTGGACTCTAGAGTCAGAGACCTATTAACCACTCTTTTTGCTGAAGGGAAGATAGTTGCTGCTCAGGCCATTAGCAGCCAGCAACAATCTAACATCGATACCATTAAAAAAGCCGGCGCTTCTATCAATGAAGTTGATGTAGCCGCATTTCGAGCAAAGGCTAAACCAATACTTGATCGAATTGGTCCACAGTATCTGGGAGCCGACACTTATTCAGCCATTGTAAGAGCTGGTCAGAAGTGAGCGCTGAGCATCAGTTGGTTTCCGCTTTGCGAACGATTCGCGCGCAAGGCGGAAAATTGTTTGGGCTTTTAGCTGGAATAGCTTCTTTAATTGTCACATTGCTATTGATAAGTCTTGTATTTGGTCGGATGTTGGGTCTTAACATCGTCTTCATTCCAGAAGCAACTCGCATCGTATTCATTTGGGGTGTCGCAATGGGAACAATTAGTGTCTCTTGCTTACGAGAACACTTTCAGGTTGAACTTTTTGGTCGGGAAGATATTAATTCCGCTACCTATTTCTCTCTTTTTAGAACGATAGTCGCAATTTCAGTTTTAGCATATGTTTTGATTGGAGGCTACCCAACTATTGCTGGGGCTGCCATGCAGCAATTTGCTTCGCTGCCGTTCTCCTACAGTTTGATGCGCACTGCCGTCATAACTTGCGTAGGAGGAATGCTAGTCACAGAAATAATTTTTTTAATCGAACAAATCACAATTAAATACACCCCACTAAAAATGCACGAGGTAATAATGAAATGACTGCAGGACTCTTTACGATTACGTGGGCTTCGTTATTGTTAATTGCAATGGTATTACTGCGTTTTCCTTTGGTCATTGCTATTGCTTCAGTTGGTACAGTTTACATTTATCAAGCCGATCTTCCAGCTGGAACAATTGCCCCATTGCTCACAAATGCGATTGACTCCAGCATTCTTCTGGCTATCCCACTTTATCTTCTGGCAGGTGATTTGATGAATATCAGTGGTGCAACTCAGCGCCTTGTTGATTTCGCAAACGCACTTCTTTCGAACATTCGCGGCCGTCTAGCTCATACAACTGTTGCCACATCGCTTATATTTGCTGGCATGTCCGGCTCTGCTCTTGCAGATGCGGCTGCGGTTGGCAAAGTCATGATTCCAGCTATGAAGAAAGAAGGTTACAGCCCATCTTTTGCTGCAGCACTAACAGCCTCAGCATCAACGATTGGCCCTATTTTTCCGCCATCAATTCCCATGATCGTTTACGGTGCCATCACCGGTGTATCCGTAGGAGCACTTTTTCTTGGTGGAATGATTCCTGGGGTGCTAGTAGCGATTGCTCTCATGGTCTATTCGGCGTTTGCCGTGCGCCGCATGAACTTAGTTGAAACCTTAGAGCGATTCTCCTTTGTCAATCTGCTTAAAGCAACTCGCTCAGCTACCCTGCCGTTGCTCACGCCGGTCATTATCCTGAGTGGTATTTTTACTGGAATCATGACGCCAACTGAAGCAGGTGCTATTGCGGCACTCTATGCTGCTTTAATTGGCTTGTTTGTTTACAAAACACTTGATGCGCACAAGATCATGCTTTGTTGCATTCAATCAATGAAGGGTACTGCAGCTGTCATGATTTTGTTAGGATTCGCGGCGGTTTTGGGATGGATGGTGACGTTTGAAGGCGTTGGGCGTGAATTCATACAACTAACCAACGGCTTGCATCCCATTGTCATAATCCTACTCATAAATATAGTTCTCTTAATTGTCGGCATGTTTATGGACTCAACTGCAGCTATGTTGGTTTTTGTACCACTTCTAGCCCCATTGGCAACCTCGCTTGGCATTCCTCCTGTTCAATTTGGAATTATGGTTGTTGTGAATTTGATGATTGGACTTGTAACTCCGCCTGTCGGATTCAGTCTGTATGTAACTGCAGAAATTGCCGGAGTTCCTTTACACAAAGTCATCAGCGCTATTGTTCCTTTTTTAATTCCGTTATTGATAGTGCTTGCAATCGTTATTGCGGTGCCATCCGTTACGCTTTGGCTCCCATCAATCATGTTGGGGCGTTGATAAATTTAAGATCTTTAAACTGGCATTTTTTTAAAATTAAAGCTTATGCCCAGGAAATTCAAATATGACATTAACAAAAAGGCAAAAAGTTGAAGATTATCTGGAGTCAATTCACAGTCAAGACTCAACTTTGAGGGCGTTTATCACTGTAATGGATACGGAAGCACGGAGAGATGCAGACCTATTCGACAAAAAACTGCAGGATGGACATCAACTCTCTCCTGCTGGCGGCTTAGTGATATCGATCAAAGACAATATTGATGTAGCTGGGATCCCTACAACTTGCGGCTCTTCTGCAGAGTTCCATACCTTACCTAAATATGATGCAGAAGTATCTGCACGATTACGCAATGCGGGTGCAATTCTGATTGGCAAGGTGAACCTTCACGAATTTGCTTTTGGAGGGACAACTCAAAATCCGCACCACGGTCTATGTAAGAACCCTTGGGATAAAACTCGCATTCCAGGAGGTTCAAGTGGCGGCTCAGGCGTCAGTGTAGCGGCAAGAATGTGCGATGCATCACTTGGATCTGACACAGGCGGGTCCATACGCATACCTGCAGCTCTTAATGGTGTCACCGGCTTACGCCCTACAGTTGGAAGAGTGTCTAATCGCGGCTCGACTCCTGTCAGCCCACGATTCGATACGATTGGACCTTTGGGACGTGATGTTGCTACAGTTGCAGCAGTCTATGAAGCAATTGCTGGCTATGATGCCAATGACAATATAAGTGTCAAATGTCCTGTCGATAGTTTTGCAGCTGCTATTGGAAATGGCGTTGATGGCTTATGCATTGGAATTCCAGAAAGCTTTTTTTACGAGGACATTGATGCTGAAATCGGTCATGCAATGGAATCTGCAATCAAAATTTTCGCTCAGCTAGGAGTAAAAATCAAAAAGATCAATTTGAGCCGCGCAAAAGATACTCAAGGGTTAATGACACCCATGCTTCTTGCAGACGCAGCATTTTTCCACAAAACCAAGCTGGAAAATCCTAACTCTGGTATCGGTTTGGATATTAGAGAACGCATGATGATTGGTTACAACACCACTGGACTGCAATATGCAAGCTCCAATAGAGCTAAAGAAAATTGGACTCGCGACGTCAGCAATATATTCAATGAAGTAGATGCGATCATTACGCCTACTGTTTCCTTTGCTGCACCTTCCGCTGAAAAAAGCTCGGGCATGATTTCAACGACTAAGGACCTGACTCGCCTGACCTTTGTTTGGTCTTTTGCAGAAGTGCCAGCCATGTCTATTCCATGTGGTTTTACCAGCGAAGGACTTCCTATGGGTTTGCAATTAATTGGGCCTTGGTGGAAAGAAAGCACACTTTTCGCCTTGGGGCACTCATTCCAACAAGAAACTGATTTCCACCTTTGCAAGCCAAACAAACTTTGTTGAATCTCTTTAATTTTTTCTCAAAAAGTCGAATCATTTTGATCGATCTAAATAAATAAGCTACTTAGGTAGCACTGGTTTTAAAGTTGTATTTGGTGATGTAATGGAATAGAATTTTTCTAGGCTCAGATTGGCTAATAATTATTCAATATTCGATTTTGAACTACGAGTTGGCTTAGGCGCCTAAGCTTTAACGCACACCCTAGCGTGCTTCATATTTAAATCAGAAAAGTTCGCATTTGAGCTATCTTTCTTGCAGCGAAACTCTTCAAAGAAGGTGCTTTTACCAGTTTGATTTTGAACAGACTTTGTCAAAAGTACCAACATCCAAATATTGATTCTTTGCAATAACAATTTATTTCAAAATTGACTGTCCATTTGGCAAGTTAAAAAGGTACAGCAAGATCTTCAGGTGGGCGAATCGTTGTACGTTTCATTAATCTTGGGAAAGCTGGATCCCATGTATCACGGCGGTGCATAGCCGCAGCGTTGTCCCAAAGCACGCCATCCCCAAGACTCCATTTGTGTTCATAAACAAATTCAGGTCTAAAAGATCTCTCATGAATTTCTTCTATCAGCGCTTGGCTTTCTTGCGGCGATAAGCCAACAATATAGGGGACAACACTCTTAGGACAGTAAATTGCCTTTCTGCCTGTGATTGGATGTGTTCTTACAACTGGGTGAGTCTGAACTGTGCCATCAGCTTTTTGTTTTGAATTAGAAGGCTCACTGTACTGTTCATTAAAGTGTTCATAAGAATGTACAGCTTTAAGGCCTGAGATGCGATGCTTTAATTCTTCTGGCAGTGCGTCATAAGCCCGATACATATCTGCAAAAGATGTGTTTCCACCTTCGGGAGGAATTACATGAGCTGCAAGCAATGAGCCTAATGCAGGCGTTGGTCGGTAGGTTTGATCTGTGTGCCAACCAGCTTCTCCATCACCTAAAGCGCCAATTTTTCTACCCCCCTCTTTCACATTCGATATGTAGAGCAATTCAGGCACCTGATTTGAAAGATATTCGATTCGACTGTGAACTTCCAACCTTCCAAATACTTTTGAAAGTCCAGCCAATCTTTGCTCGTTTTCAGTGTCTAAGCTTCTAAAAAGTAAAACTTGATGCTTTAACCATAAATACTGCAATCGACGTTGAACACCCTCTTTGTGGACATCGTCCAATGTGACGCCAATGACTTCTACAGCGAAATCGGTAGGAGTCAAATTTCTAGTTGTGATGTTCATTTTTAACCCTTCATCGAAAATATTCATTCATTATTTAAATAAAATTGATCCTTGTCAACAATTTTTATTGTTTTAAAAAATATATAAATTGTTTTAAAAACAAAATTGTTAGCGTCGGCGATTTAAGTATTAGATTTTAGAAATTTAGTATTACTTGTTTTAATTCTAAAAATCAATGAATCGCTTGCGCTTTCTTAAATGCGCTAATTTCAAGATCGCTAAATTCAAATTCCTTCAAAATTTCATTTGTATGCTCCCCCAACATAGGAGCTCTTCTGTCTGCCAAATCAGACTCTCCGTTTGCCATTTGCACTGGCCCCGTCATGGTTTGATAGGAACCTAGGGTGGGATGCGAATGTGTTGCTATGAGGCCCTGAGATAAAACCTGAGGATGATCAAACATATCCTCTATGGATCTAACAGCAGAACAAGGGACCCTGTCTCCAAAATGTTGCTCCCACTCGAGGGCGGTTTTTTTCTGCAAAGCCGCATGAAGCATTGGCAGCAAAACTTCTTCATTTTCTTTGCGCTTTTTCATGCTGTCATAACGTGGATCTTGAGCAAGGCTAGAAAGTCCGATCAGTTCGCAAAGTGATTTCCAAAAATCTTCAGTTGGCGCTTGAAGATAGATAAAGCCTTCCTTTGCAGGATGAATGCTGTTTATTTTTCCACCTTTCAGATCGCGCTCAATATTTCTATCTTCGTTTTTCCCCCATACCAAGCGACCCGATTGCATGGCCAAGGCAGAACGCAACAATGAAGCATTTATTTTTTGACCCTTACCCGTTTTTTCTCTTTCGTAAAGTGCGGCACAAACAGCCATGGCCAATAAAGATGAACTGTAGTAATCAACCACGGAGCCCCAAACCACATGAGGCTTATTTTCCAATGCGCCTTGAGCTTTAGATATCCCAGTTAAAGATTGAAGCACTTGATCAAACCCTGGATTGCTAGCCATAGGACCTGTTTCACCAAATCCAGTTAAGCCGCAATAAATAATTTTGGGATTAATGTCTATCAGTTGCTCATATTCAAGGCCCAGTCGCCTAGAAACGCCAGGACGGAAGTTGTGAATGATGACATCAGACTTTTTGATAAGCCTGCGAATTACCTCAAGTCCATCTTTACTTTTAAGATCTATGACTATGCCTCTTTTATTCCGGTTGACGCCGACATAAGCACGACTTTCGCCAACCAAGGTTGACGGATAGTTTCTCATCATGTCGCCACTAGGACCTTCAACCTTGATCACATTTGCACCTATGTCTCCCAGTAAGGAAGCCCCAAAGGGCCCAGCAATGTACGACGTTAAATCCAGAACAGTAATACCAGAAAGCGTTTGACTAGACATAAAAATATTTCAATCTGAAACCAATTTATTTTCTTTCACCAGCTCTGTCCACATGGGCGCTTCTTTAAGAAGCAACGCCCCAAATGCAGAAGATGAAAGCGGATACGACTCAACTTCCTGCGCTGCAAGACTTGATTTTGTTTGCGGGTTATTCAATGACTTGATAAGCGCATCAGAAAGTTTGGTGACAATCTCTGGCGGTGTACCCGCTGGCGCAAGAAGTCCCCACCAACCAACAACACTAAATCCCGAAACTCCTGATTCAGACACAGTTGGTACATTTGATAAGGATGAAATTCGATCAGGACTAGTCACTGCCAATGCGCGCAACTTACCAGCCCGAATAAGAGGTAACGCACCAGCCACTGTGTCAAATGCGAAACCAACCTGCCCGGTTGCTGTATCTATCATCGCTTGTGCACTTCCTTTATAAGGAACGTGAGTTGCTTTGACGCCTGCCTGCTTCAATAGCACCTCACCGACCAAATGGGTTGTCGTGCCAGTACCAGGGGATCCAAAATATCCGCCTTTATCTTTCAAACGCTTGACTAGCTCTTGAAATGTTTGAGGTGCCTCGGCAGTATTTGCAGTTACCACAACAAATGCACTCTTTGCAAGGCCGCCAATAGGAACAAAGTCTTTTTCTGCTTTGTACTTGGGTGGGCTTTTGGACATTGCAGGTGCAATGATCAAACCACCTGCAGAGGCCAAGGTCAATGTATAACCATCTGGGGCGGCCTTCGAGCCAAACTCTGGGCCCAACATTCCTCCAGCGCCAGGCTTATTTTCGATAATGACCGTTTGACCAAGAATGCTTGAGTAAGACTGAGAAACGATACGAGCAACGACATCGCTTCCTGTGCCTGGCGTAAATCCAACAATGATTCGAATTGGCTTAGATGGAAAGGACTCTTGTGCTGCTGCGTTGGTCATCCCCATCGAAAAGACAAACAACACTGCCATATTCAGACATAAAAATCGGCGAATCTTGGTCATAAAGGCATCCTCAAATTAAAGGTTGACGAATTGAATCTTGATATTAGTCAAAAGAACTTGCTCTGTAAACCACAATATTGGTTTAATAAGCCAAACTTGGAGATTTTCTGTGAGCGATGGTATTTTTAATTCTTGGGGTACTGAGCGTGTTGTGTTTGGCGCGGGCACTTTTCACAAAATTGCCGAACTTTCAAACGAGTTGGGCGCACTGCGTGTTTATGTCATCCTTAGTCAATCACTTGCAAAAAACTCAACAGTCAAAGCCGATATTGAGAAACTCTTTGGAAATAAAATTGCAGGATGGCAAATAGGCATGCCTCAGCACATGCCTCGACCTGCAATACTGAAAGTTGCGGAAACTGTGCGCTCATTACATGCCGATCAATTGCTTTGTATTGGAGGTGGGTCTATCGTAGACTCGGCAAAAATGATCCAACTCTGCATCAGCCAGAGGATTCAAAACACAATTGAATTTGATCGATATGCCTCATCAGTTGATATGAATGGCGTTTCATTTCAGCCATCTATCGATGCACAGACAATTAGAACAATCTGCGTACCCACGACACTTTCTGGCGCGGAATTTACAGGCCGTGCAGGCTCTGTTGATCCATTAACCAGCCATAAGCAAATTTATGTCCACAAAAATTTTGCGCCACAAGTCGTAGTTCTTGATCCGACAATGACCTTGAAGACGCCCTTAGACCTCTGGTTTTCATCAGGTATTCGCGCCATTGATCATGCCGTAGAGAGTTTGTGCTCACCCGACTGCAATCCTTATGCAGAAGGCTTGGCCGCAAATGGATTGCAACTACTTTCAAAAGGCTTGCGTGATGTCAATCAACAAAATGAGAACACCACGGCGCGGCTAAATTGTCAACTTGGAAGTTGGTCCGCAATAGGCGCACTACAAGCTGGCGCAACAATGGGCGCAAGCCACGGTATTGGCCATGCATTGGGGGGGCTTGGCGTGCCTCATGGTTACACTTCTTGCGTTATGCTTGCCCATGTTTTGCGTTACAACTATTCAACCAATATGCACAAACAGAAAACGATTTCACGTCTGATGAACGACCCCAATAAAGATGCCGCTGATGTCGTCAGTGATCTAGTCAAAAGTCTGGGGCTGCCTACTAGATTAAGAGATGTGGGCATCAAACAAGCTGATTTAAAGCTGGTTGCTAAAAATTCAATGAAAGACAAATGGATTCATACCAATCCTAAAAAAATATCGACCGAAGCCGATGTCATGTCAATTTTGGAGTCTGCTTGGTAATAGAAAAAATCAGAAAATAATTTATGACAAAAGCCAAAGTAATTGATAAGCCAGGTGCCGCACAACAAAGTCAGCTTGCACGCGCCTTTGACGTCATCAATGCACTCATCAATGCCACACAACCGATGAAATTAAAAACCCTCGCAGAGGTTACAAGACTAGACGCGAGCGGCACCCTGAGGTTACTTAAAACGCTTATTGAACTTGGATACGTTATTCGCATCGAATCAACAAAATCTTATTTGCCAAGTGTTAAGGCACTTTTCCCAATCGGTCTTTATCACCCTATTCAAGAATTACGGCGGGATGCCGCTCAACTACTCATTGAAATTCAACAAACTTGTGATGTAACTTCCGCGCTTCAAATCTTTTTAGGCGGGCAAAGAGTCGTTATTGATCAAAGACATAACTCAAGCCGACTCACGCCATTTTGGAACACAACAATCACAAGTCCGTTGCACTCATCTGCTTCTGGAAAACTTTACCTTTCTACACTTTCATTAAATGAGCGTCGTAAATTATTAGGCAGTGGTTCCCTTGAGCGATTCACAGCTGCAACTCTAACGAGCTTTGATGACCTTGAGACAAATATTCAAGCATCACTAGAGCAGGGGTTTTTTACAGCCAAGGAGGAGGCTTTTTCTGGCATGTCATCAGTTGCAGCCCCTCTGCGCGCAC
>Ga0255108_1000574_pt1 | contig 11003 bp, 9 predicted proteins | sample Law_Miss_RepA_8h_FD_188469 | JGI IMG/M metagenome (GOLD analysis project Ga0255108, IMG submission 188469) | Freshwater microbial communities from St. Lawrence River, New York, United States - Law_Miss_RepA_8h | ecosystem: Environmental > Aquatic > Freshwater > River | place: USA: New York... | reverse complement strand
ACCAATGAGTGGTACGCCATCGCCAAGATTGCGGGCATCAAATTGTGCCAGGCATACCGCCGACAATATGGCAGCGATTTCATTTCGGCGATGCCAACCAACTTGTACGGTCCCGAAGACAATTTCGATTTGTCATCGAGCCATGTGTTGCCAGCGCTCATTCGCAAGTTCCACGATGCCAAGCAAAGTGGTGGCAAAGACGTCGAGATCTGGGGCACCGGAAGCCCGATGCGCGAGTTCTTACATGTTGACGACTTGGCCGACGCTTGTGTTTTCTTAATTGAGAATTACAGCGACGATATGCATATCAATGTCGGCACTGGCGTCGACTTGAGCATTCGTGAGTTAGCCGAAAAGGTACGCGATGTTGTGTACCCGGCCGCCGAACTTCGCTTCGATACGTCAAAGCCTGACGGAACGCCGCGCAAGGTTCTTGACGTGAGTCGATTGAACAATCTGGGTTGGTCACCGAGTTACACACTCGATAGTGGACTCGCTAGTACATACCAATGGTTCTTAGACCAACAAGACAGTCATACCGCGATGCGCGGTATGAAGCAGTAACTACTAGTTGACCTGACGGGTGTGATTGACCCAATAGGGCTCACGCAGCTTGAACTTTTGTAGTTTGCCCGTTGCTGTACGTGCGAGTTCGTTTCTGAACTCAATGCGCTTTGGACACTTGTAGCCCGCCAGCTTGGTTTTGACGTAGGCAATGAGTTCGTCTTCTGTGAGAGACGATGTCGGGTTCTTGACAACGAGTGCCATGACCATTTCGCCCCACTTTTCGTCGGGAACACCAATGACTGCTACTTCATTGACGTCGGGGTGATTGAAAACTGCATCTTCAACTTCAATTGATGAAACGTTTTCGCCACCCGAGATGATCACATCTTTCTTGCGATCACTAATTGCTAAGTAGTGATCGGCATCAATGTCGCCACCATCACCCGTGTGGAACCATTCAACTCCGCCGGCATCATCGCTCGCTGCGTGAATTGCATCGGCGGTGGCTTCGGGTTGATCCCAGTAACCCTGCATGACGACGTTGCCTCGGGCCAGAACTTCGCCCTGATCAGAAATGCGCAACTCAACTCCGAGTGCGGGTGAACCAGCACGTGAAAGTTTCTGGGCTCGTTCGGCCGATGTGAGTGCATCAAACTCTTCGCGCGTGCGATTCATCGTGAGGAAAGGTGATGTTTCGGTGAGACCGTACAACTGAATGAATTCCCAACCGAGTTCGGTTTCCATTCGCTCAATCGTTTTTGTTGGCGGGGGAGCACCAGCAACAACCATGCGGACGCGATTGCGGCCAGGTATTGGGCCATCCCAATTTGCTGCTGCATCAAGAACCATGTTCACGACTGCTGGCGCACCACACAACATCGTGACACCGTGTTCCTCGATGCGACGCAGAATTTCGGCACCATCAACTTTGCGCAAAATAATGTGGCGTCCACCCATGCCGGTGACGCCATAGACCATGCCCCAACCGTTGCAATGGAATTGCGGAAGGGTATGCAGGTACACATCACGATCGTTGACACCCATCTGCCAACCGAAAGTTGCTGCGTTCAACCACAAGTTGCGATGCGTGAGTTGAACTCCTTTTGGTCGAGCCGTTGTGCCACTCGTGTAGTTGATGGTCGCGGTTGCATCCTCGTCGGGGATCCAAGGCTTAGGTTCAACTCCGAAGCGCATGAGAATCTGATCTGAGTCGGCACCGATAATGAATTTGTGTTCGCACTCAACCGATTCCATTGCTTCTTCAAGTTCGGGATCAATCAGCAACACTCGAGCACCCGAGTGCTTCACGATGTATTTCACTTCTTCGGCAACAAGCCTGAAGTTGACAGGCACCAATATGCGCCCAGATCCAGAGACACCAAAGAATGCTGTGAGAAGCCGCGCCGAGTTGTGCGACACCATGGCGACGCGCTCGCCAACACCAATCCCGAGAGCATCGAGACCAGCGGCTTGAGCTCGAGCACGTTCGGCGACTTGGCGATAGGTGAGTGAACCCCATGACTGCGCGGGCTGATCTGGCTCATCGACGACGGCAATGCGATCGGCATAGAGAAGTTCGGCCCGACGGATGTGATCGATGATGGTCAACGGAACGCGCATAGGTAAACAGTAGGCATTTTGTGGTGCGGTAGCCATTAACGAGTGCCTTCACAGCCCATATGGGTCAGATTGGGGGTACCCTGCAACTCAACATGAGTAATTTCGCCCCCCGCAAGGGAGCGCCTCGGAGTCCGCGTCGTCCGCGAGACTCTGCCGGACAAGAAGAAGTTTCCGGCCCCGCGCAACCTTTAACCAGTATCAATGTGCTTCCGCCAGTCGAGACCCCTACGGGTTTCGCCAAGCTCGGAGTTCCCCCCGAAGTCGATGCAGGTCTTGCTGCTGCTGGCTTTGCCAATCCATTCGCTATTCAAATCGAAGCGATTCCCGTCGCGATGCAAGGTCACGATGTGTGTGGTCGCGCCAAGACTGGTTCGGGTAAGACCCTCGCCTTTGGTGTACCAATGCTGTCGCGTATTTCGATGAAGGCCGAGCCGATGAAGCCGCTCGGCTTAGTGCTTGTGCCGACGCGCGAATTGGCAGTGCAAGTTGCCGAGGTTCTTGAACCGTTGGCCCGTCATTCAGGTCGCCATGTTTTGGCGGTGTACGGCGGAGCGAGTCGTCACCAACAAGTTGAACACATGGCTAAGGGCATCGAGATTGTTGTTGCCACACCCTTGCGTTTGATCGACTTGTTGAAGTCGAACGAAATTGATTTGTCTGCAGTTGAAGTTGTCGTGCTTGACGAAGCCGATCGTATGGCCGACGACGGATTTACACCGCAAGTTGAATGGGTGTTGCGTCGATGCACCGGTCGTAATCAGACAATGTTGTTCTCGGCAACACTTGATGGCGATGTCGGCCACTTGATTCGTCAGTTCATGACGAATCCGGTTGAAGTCGCGATTGACGAAGCAACTGACACTGTGGGCACGATGCACCACTTGTGGCTGGCCGCTCACCACATGGACAAAGACAAAGTTGTTTCGGCGATTTCACGCGGTGCCGGCAAGACCGTGGTGTTTTGCCAGACCAAGCGTGTATGCGATCGAGTGACCGACAACTTGATTGCGCTTGGTATTAACGCCGCAGCAATTCATGGTGACCTGGCACAACCGGCGCGCGAAAAAGCGATGCGACGTTTCGCTGAAGGCTCGCTGAGTGTTTTGGTGGCGACCGATGTTGCAGCACGCGGTATCGACATTGACGATATTGCGGTAGTGATTCATTACGAGCCGGCCAAAGACAACAAGGATTACTTGCACCGTTCGGGACGAACCGCTCGCGCTGGTCGCGATGGTTGGGCTGTGACGTTGGTTGAATACAACCAGCACACTCAAGTGACGATCTTGCAGCGCACCATGCGTATGCCGATCACTAAGTCAATTGAAGTCTTCAGCAATAACCCGAAGCTCGCGAACCTCGCCGAATTCCTCGAGTGATTCTGGTGCAGAATAGTTGCGTTTTCCGCAACGATTCTGCACCAAAAGCACAAAGTTATTTAGCTAACCAGGACGGGCGTGAGGTCTCGAAGCTGGCGATTTGATCAGCGTGCGAGAGCGTGATGCCAATGTCGTCGAGGCCGTTTAAGAAACGATGCTGGTTCTGCGGTTCCATCGGGAATGACTCGGTCAAACCAATGCTCGGAACTTCAACGATCAATCGCTCCATATCAACCACGATGTTGGTATTCGGATCGGCTTCAATCGCAGCCCAAATCTTTTCGACTGCTTCAATCGGCAACGCAACGGGAGCCAAACCGTTCTTGGTGCAGTTGTTGCGGAAGATGTCACTGAAACTTGGGGCAATCACTGCATCGAAACCGTATTGCTGAATTGCCCACACGGCGTGCTCGCGTGATGAACCAACACCAAATGATGGACCAGCCACCAAAATTGACGCGCCGGCATACCGTTCGTCGTTCAATACGAAACTGCGATCATCGCGCCAGGTTGAAAACAGGCCAGCTTCGAATCCAGTTCGTTCAACTCGCTTGAGCCAATCGGCAGGAATGATTTGGTCGGTGTCGACGTCGCTGCGACGCAAGGGGATTCCTTTACCGGTGAGAATTTGAACACTCTTCATGATGCTTCCTTTACTTCAAGTCTGATGGCGTGGCGAAGGTGCCAGCAACTGCAGTGGCTGCGGCGACTTCGGGGGACACTAAGTGAGTACGACCGCCACGACCTTGACGGCCTTCAAAGTTACGGTTGCTCGTACTTGCCGACCGCTCGCCTTGTGTGAGTTTGTCGGGGTTCATCGCGAGGCACATTGAGCAACCGGGCTCGCGCCAATCGGCGCCAGCGGCACGGAAGATTTCGTGCAAGCCTTCAGCTTCGGCTTGCGCTTTCACTGAGTGACTTCCAGGCACAACCATCACGCGCGGAACGGTGACGGTGCGACCTTTCATGACTGAAGCAGCAGCACGCAAGTCTTCGATGCGACTGTTGGTGCATGAGCCAATGAAAACCGTGTCAACTTTGACGTCGCGCAACAAGGTTCCGGGTGTGAGACCCATGTACTCGAGTGCACGAGCAACTGTCTCGCGTGTTGTCGGATCTGCGAAGTCGTCGGGTGACGGAATTGGTGCATCGATGCTCGCAACTTGTGCGGGGTTGGTTCCCCACGTCACTTGCGGAACAAGCGTGCTTGCATCAATCACAACTTCTTTGTCAAACTTTGCGCCGGCATCGGTGCTCAATGTTTTCCAGTTGGCAACGGCCTTGTCCCACTCGGCTCCCTTTGGTGCATGAGTACGACCTTTGAGGTATTCGAAGGTTGTTTCGTCGGGAGCAATGAGGCCAGCCTTGGCACCAGCTTCGATGGTCATGTTGCAGACGGTCATACGACCTTCCATTGACAACGCCCGAATGGCTGAACCGCGGAACTCGATGACATAACCAATGCCACCGCCAGTTCCGATGTTGCCGATGATTGCCAAGATGATGTCTTTAGCGGTGACGCCTGCGGGCAAGGTGCCGTTGACTTCAACGCTCATCCACTTAGGTCGGCTTTGGGGGAGAGTCTGCGTTGCGAGCACATGCTCGACTTCGCTTGTTCCGATACCAAAGGCCAGCGAACCAAATGCTCCGTGGGTTGCGGTGTGGCTGTCGCCGCACACGATGGTCATGCCGGGAAGGGTGCGTCCCTGCTCGGGTCCGATGACGTGCACGATGCCCTGCAACGGATTACCCATCGAGAACAACTCGACACCAAACTCTTTGGCGTTGTTACGCATCACTTCAACTTGGCGTGCCGAGATCGGGTCGGCGATGGGCAAGTGAATGTCGGCCGTCGGCACGTTGTGGTCTTCGGTTGCAATCGTGAGTTCAGGACGACGAATCGGGCGCTTCGTCAAACGCAGGCCATCGAAAGCTTGCGGGCTTGTCACTTCATGAACGAGGTGCAAGTCGATGTACAAAAGATCGGGTTCGTCAGCGGCCGAGTGCACGACGTGGCTGTCCCAAACTTTCTGGGCGAGGGTGGTGGGGTTGCTCATAATTTCCTCAGTTAGTGAATTTCTCGTGATGTTGAACTTCGTTAGGTATTTCCCATTATGTGGGATGGTATTCTTACTGTATGGACAGCATATCGGGCGTCGGAGTTGTTGACAAGGTCGTTGCGGTCTTGCGCGCCCTCGAATCGAATGGCCCGTTGACTTTGGTCGAACTCCAAGATGCCACCGGGATGCCGCGAGCCACGGCCCATCGTTTGGCCTCCGCTCTTGAAGATCACGGACTGGTGCGACGCGAGGCCAGCGGAAAATTTGCCCTCGGACTCGGTCTCGTCAGCATGGGAAAAGCCGCATCATCGGCCTTGCCCCTGATGGATATCGCGCGGCCAGTGCTTGACGCGTTGCGTACGACGACCGGAGAGTCGGTGCAGTTGTACGTGCGCGAAGGCGAAGGTCGTCGTTGTGTGGTGTCTCTTGAATCGCCGCACGGACTTCGTTGGATTGTCCCCGAAGGATCGTTGTTGCCGATTGGTGCTGGTTCGGCTGGACACGTTTTAGCTGGCGAGCGTGCCGACAAACGTGGATGGATTCAATCAATCGGTGAACGCGAAGCAGGCGTTGCGTCAGTGAGTGCCCCAGTGCTGAACGCACAAGGAATCATTGTTGCGGCAATCAGCGTCAGTGGTCCGATTGAACGATTGTCGCGTAAGCCAGGCGAGCGCCATGGAGCGGCAGTCGTCAATGCCGCTCAGGATTTAGCGAAGCTCTTGTAAATATCGCCGTACGCGTTTTGCCATTCCCACAGTACGGGCATGACAACTAAGACTGAAAATAACGCCGACGACGTTCATGAACCCGCACTTCTCGTTGCTCAGTTCATCGATGCATTAGTACACGCCGAGCTAGAAGATCCGTTTGAAATTGACCTCGCTCGGCTCTACGCGATGCCAGAAAATGAAAACGACGATTGGCAAATTGCACTTGAAGCAAACCCATACGAGTTGATGTTCAATAATCCACGACCGCCGTCCACTAAGGCGGGCTGTTTGGTCGTCACGGGTTGGGCCGCGCCAACTGAAGGATCACCTACGTACGAGGTCGCGCCAACTTCGCGTCCGAGTCAACACCCAAAAAGACAGCGCGTGCGTGTGTGTATTGCAATTTGCGACGGAAAAATTGCCACGGTGATGCGAACAAGTGATCAACCCGATGAAGTGAAGAACATGTCCGAGCGCGGTATGGGTGGAATCCCGGATGTTCTCGAAGCTTGGTGGGACGGACTGTGTAACTAATTGCCACCGAACTCTTACCAACAGAACACCACCTACTCGTTGCAGAATTGTCAGACTGTCGGAATGAAAATTTCTCGACACATTGCCTTGGGGGCCGTTGCATTCACTTTGATGGCATGTAGTTCATCATCAGATGCAGATGATTCCACAGTTACTTCGCTTGCTGAATCCGGTGAAGAAACAACGACGACGGCAGAGGTCGCGTCGACCGAGGCTCCAGCGCCTGACGTGCCAGCCAACAGCGCATTGCCTGCACTGGGTGAATGTCCAACAGCAGTCTTCCCAGATTTAACCGCAGTCATTGGCGCTGGTGAAGACTATGCAATGCCTGAAGTATTAGTTGAGTGCACCGACACCGAACTTGTGGTGACATCAAACGGCATGCCGAGCTACACCTACGAACCCCTGACGCCAAATGGGCTGAATGAACAAGCGTGGGTGTGGCGTATCCCGTTGAAGCCAACTGTGGCAGCGTCGAACACTTCTATTGCTGATGTTCTAGGAACTCTTGGTTTCACCACAACAGGATTGCCAATCTATGGTCCGACCGAAGGCCCAGTTCCCACTGATCAAGCATTTGGTGATCCGGTGTACAACGGGATTCTTGATACCTGTGGCGGACACACCGGCTACGCCGCCGACTATCACAATCACGCGTTGTACTCAGATGTGTATTGCAATCTCACAAGTTCGGTCATTGTCGGATACGCGCTTGACGGATTCCCGATCTACAACTCGGTCGGTTGTCTCGATGTTGATTGCACAGATACCGCACAGTTCATTTCGGGTTACGACATGACTGGTGATCCCACTTCGTATTCGTGGAAGGCCTACACCTACAACTCAACAGGTAAGACGAACGTTCTCGATGAATGCAACGGACGTATCGGGCCTGACGGAACGTATCGCTATCACGTAACTGACGCGTTTCCGTACATCATTGGATGCTTTGCTGGAACCTCAGCAACACAAACTGGAAATGCTGCAGCCGACATGCCGCCGATGGGAGGCAACGGTGGTAATCCACCGCCACCGGGTGCAAATGGACCGCCACCAGACGGCAATGGTCCACCGCCGAACGGCTGAGAATTAGAACGTTGACAGCAAGTCGATGACCACAACGAGGTCGGTCGACGCTGGCAACTTCATGCTGGTATTTCCTTCGGTGCCAAATGCATCAGCAAACGGAATTGTCAATTGACGACGTCCGCCAACTTTCATACCGGGAATACCTTCAATAAGTCCTGGCAATGAACCGCCCTCTTCGAGTAGCAAGGCAACAGGACTGGGGTCGCCCCAAGTGCTTGCAAGTTCTTCGCCAGTCGCAGCGTTGAATGCAACGATGTGTACGAGAACATTCGAGCCAGCTTTGGCTTCGTCACCTTTGCCGTCAACAAGATCTTCGCTGACTAACGCCTCAACATTTTCTGCACCTTCAATAGTGATCTCTGGAGCATCTGCTGCGTCGAAGGGCGGCACTATTGCCACCGCATCAACGATGAATGAAATCGCGGAGTCGGGCGGAATCGCATCGCCAGATCCGGCAGCTCCATAGGCAAGTTCTGACGGGATATCTAACTGACGTTGTCCACCAGCCTTGATACCGATCAAACCTTGATCCCACCCATCAATGACCGAGCCGGCACCAAGCGTGACGGCAAACGGATCGCCTCCGTAGTTGCCATCGAAACGCTTTCCGTCTTTAGTCAACACACCGACGTAATACACGTACACAGTTGAACCTTCAACTGCTGCTTCGCCTTCACCCTCGGTGAGATCGGTGATGACCAACTCGGTCGGCAATTCAGTTGGCAATGAAACTGTGGGCTCATCAATCAAATCGGCTGGATCGGAAGTTGTTGATGAATCGTCACCCCCACAAGCAGCAATGAAAAGAGTGGATGAAATTGTGAGCGCAAGAAGGGCGCGTGTTGTACGTGATGACATCTGCAACACGCTAGCCGTGTTGGGCTAACCATTCCGCTTCACGGCGGCCCATTTCGGTGCTTGGCTCGCCGTCGGCGAATGGCCAAATTTCTTGTGAAATGCGCCGGTAGTTACCGCTTGCACCTAATTCGCCAAGAATTGCGTACAGCCCAAGATTGATGCGCTGAATAAAGACAAATGGTTTAGGAACAGTTGCATATTGCGCAATGGGGCTTGATCGATCAAACGTGTGGCGCACAATTCCGCTCGAATATTCGGGCGTCCACGTGATGTCTTGGTCTTCTCGTACGGGTTCGTAAAAGCGACCGAAGTATGTACCGACATCTGCTGTCTCAACGGGAGCATCGCGTTGCAACATGCCAGCATTTTCTAGGACTGAACGAAACGCGGGGATATCACTTTCGTAAGCGGCCGATTTCACCATTGAGATAAACGTGTTCATTTCGCTGTCACTGAAATGTTTGACGAGTCCGAAGTCGAGGAATGTAACTCGCCCGTCTTCGTGGAAGATGTAGTTGCCGGGGTGTGGGTCGCCATTGAACTTATGCATCCCGTACAAACTGCGAAAGACGAACCGAAAGAGACATTCACCAGTGAGATTCTTTTGTTCTTGATCTTGTTGCATCAATTCAGCAAATGACATTCCGTTGACGAGTTCGGTGGTGAGAACGCGCGAAGTACTAAACGTTGGCATCACTTCAGGAACACTGATGTACGGGTGGCCCCGGTAGTAATCGGCAAACAACTGTTGATTGGTGGCTTCACGGGAATAATCAAGTTCTTCGCGAATTCGTTCTTTGACTTCTTGCACCATGTCACTTGGGTCAAGCCCACTAAAGCCCTGTTGCAAAAGCGCCCCGAGGAAATCGGCATTACGTAGATCTGCGTCAATTGCTTTGTCAACTCCGGGATATTGAACCTTCACTGCGACGGCACGTTCTTTGCCAGTTGCTGGGTCGACGATGACTGCGCGATGCACTTGACCAATTGACGCTGATGCAATGGGTACGGGATCCCATTCGACGAAAATTTTGTCGGGAGCAGCACCAAGTTCGCGTTCAACAACTTCGGCGGCGAGATCGCTCGACATCGGAGGCGCACTGGCTTGTAGTTGCGACAACGCAGCGCGCATTGGAGCAGGCAAACCGTCATCGAGATAACTGGCCATTTGGCCGAGCTTCATCAATGCGCCCTTCATATTGCCAAGACGTTCTGAAACTTGAGCAGCAGTTTTCAATTCGGTTTCATGGTCAATTTCGATACGACGTTCTGCTGACGAAAAAACTTTACGCGCCGATGCAGTGGCATACGTTGCGCCAACGCGGGCACCTAAGCGAACAATTTCAGCGTTGCGGGCGGCCAATGTGCCACGGCGAATTGCACCCGAAATCTTGGCCGTGCCGCCACGCTTTTTGATGAGGTAGTAGATGGCTGGCGCGCTCAAAGCAATGATGCCAGCACCGGTGCGTTTCTTCATGACGAAACCTTCGGTTGCCCACCACTGTTTCGCTCAATGATTGAGTTGACACCCTCAATAATCATCTGGCTCATATTGGGAGCAAGAGCGACAATCGCATCGTGTTGTCCGTCGATGCGTACGGCCTGTGCTTGCGAGATTTCGGAAAACAATTTCAGTTGACGATGCACAGGTATTACTGGATCACGCAATGTGATGATGTGAGAAGTCGGAACGTCAATTTCTGGTAACCATTCGAGCGCAGAGAAATTGCCGATGGCGTGCCCTGCCTCTAAAACCATGCGCCAATCATGAAGTTCAATTTGGCTCATCGCCCACGGCCCCCACTTTGAGGCTTTACGTCGCAAGAAGAGTCTTTCGGTGAGCCACTCTTGAGCAAACGGGGGAGTCAAGCGCGCTAACGCTCCCATTCCAGTGAGTCCGAGAAATCCCATACGTTCGGCACGACTGTGCGCAAAACTTCCGGCGGTTGCACACAACATCAATCCGTCAACAATTGATCGGTGACGTTGCCACATCAATAATGCAATTGGTCCGCCCATTGAATAGCCGACGGGAATGACTTTCTTGATTCCGAGTTCGTTGAGCAAACATGCAGCATCATCGGCGCAGTCGGCCAGACGAAATGGTTTGCGAGTGCGAATTCCGCGTCCGTGTCCGCGATGGTCAATTGCAATTACTCGAAAGTGTTGACCAAGTGTTTCGTAAACGGCAAACCAATTGAGATCGGCTGATGCAGTCCAGCCGTGCAACAGCAGCACCACTGGTG
>Ga0255108_1000567_pt1 | contig 11104 bp, 8 predicted proteins | sample Law_Miss_RepA_8h_FD_188469 | JGI IMG/M metagenome (GOLD analysis project Ga0255108, IMG submission 188469) | Freshwater microbial communities from St. Lawrence River, New York, United States - Law_Miss_RepA_8h | ecosystem: Environmental > Aquatic > Freshwater > River | place: USA: New York... | reverse complement strand
GTGGGCGAGCCAAGCGAGGATGGAGGCTTTGTGCCAAGCATCGATGCCGTCGACGTCGAGCGTCGGGTCGGCTTCGGCGTAGCCCAGTTCCTGGGCTTCCTTGAGGGCATCGGCGAACGAGAGGCCATCTTCGCCCATACGGGTGAGGATGTGGTTACAGGTGCCGTTGAGGATGCCGACGATGAGCTCGAAGCGGTTGGCGACGAGGCCTTCGCGGATGGCCTTGATGATGGGGATGCCGCCGGCGACGCTGGCTTCAAAGAGGAACTGGCCGCCATGCTGGCGGACGGCCGCGAAGATTTCGGGGCCGTGTTCGCAGAGCAGGGCCTTGTTGGCCGAGACGACGACCTTGCCGGCGCGCAGGGCCCGCAGGGTGAGTTCACGGGCCTTGGTGGTGCCGCCGATGAGTTCGCAGACCACGTGGACCTTGGGGTCGTCGATGATCTCGAGCGGGTTCTTGGTCAGCTTGCCGGCGGGAATCTTGACCGCGCGCTTCTTCTTGAGGTCGCGGACGCAGGCCTTGCGGAGGTCGAGCTTCACGCCGAGGCGCGATTCCAGGTCGGACTGTTTCTCCGAGAGGTGCTTCCAGACGCCTTGGCCGACGGTGCCGAAGCCGAGGATACCGATGCCGATGGTGCGAGGGGCGGACATGAAAAATCAGGAGGCTTGCTTGGTGAACTTATTCTCTTCGCCGCGGACGAGGCGCCCGATGTTGGAGCGGTGCGTCCAGACGTTGAAGAGGGCGATGGCGCCGGCGAAGACGAGTTGGGCGGTGCCGAACTGCAGCAACGTGAATTTCGGCAGTAGCCAGCAGGAAAGCGGGAGGGAGAGGCCCAGCGCGAGCGAGGCGACGGAGACGTAGCGCGTCGTGTAGAAGGCGATGGCCCACAGCGCGGCGCCGATCACGATCGGAACCGGCAGGAGCACGAGCAGGCCGCCGATGGTCGAGGCCACGCCCTTGCCGCCCTTGAAGCCGAGGAAGCAGGAGAAGCAGTGGCCCAGCAGCGTGCCGACGAAGCCGGCGGTGACGATGGCGAACAGGACGTCGACGTCAGAGTAATTCCCGATATTGGTGACGCTTACGAGAAAGTCCTGGAAATGCATCAGGAGCGTCTTGTTTGGGTGAGTGACGGCGTCGGCTTCCAGTAACTTATCGAAGATCGGACGGAGGTAGATTATGTAGGCGATGACGTATCCAAGGCCTGTTCCCGCCGCACCCTTGAGCGCGTCGAGGGCGAAGACGAGGTTGCCGGGTCCTTTGCCGAGCACGCGCTTGACGTTGGTCGCACCCGGGTTGCCGGAGCCTTCCTTGAGAATGTCGACGCCGTAGCGCTTCGATACGAGCACAGCGAAGTTGACGGAACCCAGAAGGTATCCGACTAAAGCGCTGATCCCGAGGGCGAGCAGCATCGCTTAGGCGTCGATCAGCTTGGCGCTGACGATCGCCGGGTTGCGGAGGATCTCAGCCAAGGCCGCGGCACCCGGTGCGGTGTCGAGCTGGTAGACCGCGAGCGCATTGGCGCCACCGGTGCGGCTGAGGGCCATGTTCGCGATGTTGACGCTTTCCTTGGAGAGAAGCGTGCCGAGGGCGCCGATGATGCCGGGCTGGTCCTGGTTTTCGATGAGGAGCAACTTGCCTTCAGGGACGAACTCGAGCGTGCGGCCGTTGATGGAGACGACGCGCGCGGACTGCGCCTTGCCGAGCACGGTGCCGGCGACGGAGACGGACTTGCCGCCCGCGAGGAGGGCTTCGACGAGGATGAGTTCCTTGTAGTCGGCTTCGGCCGAAGAGCGGATGGTCTGCACTTCGACGCCGAGGGCCTTGAGCTTGCTTGGCGCGTTGACGTCATTGACGCCTTCCACGATGCCGCGGAGGTAACCACGTTGGATGGAGCGGGCGATGGCGCCGGCGCCTTGGTCGGAGCCGGTACCGAAGGTGGTCAGGCGGAGCGCTTCGATGCGACCCGGCGCGGCCAGCTGACGGGCGATGGCGCCGAGCTTTTCCGCGAGGGCCAAGAAAGGACGGATGCTCGAGAGCGTCTGCGAGTCGACGGAGGGCAGGTTGACCGCGTTGGCGGGCGAGCCGCCGCTGAGCACGGTGATCGCCGCTTCGGCCACTTCGACGCCGACGTTTTCCTGGGCTTCGGCCGTGGAGGCGCCGAGGTGCGGGGAGAGGTGGGCCTTGGGGAAGGCGCGCAGCGGGTGATCCTTGGCCATCGGCTCATCGACGAACACGTCGAAACCGCAACCGCCGCACTGGCCGGAAGCGAGCGCCGCCACGAGGGCCGCTTCGTCGACGATGCCGCCACGGGCGCAGTTCACGATCTTCACGCCCTTCTTCATCTTGGCGAAAGCCGCGGTGTTGACCATGCCTTCGGTCTGCGGGGTCAGCGGCATGTGGACGGTGATGTAGTCGGAAAGCGCGAACACTTCGTCGAGGGTCGACATCGTCACGCCGAGGGCCTTGGCGCGGGCTTCGGTGAGGTACGGGTCGTAGGCGAGCACCTTCATGCCGAAGGCGTTGGCGCGCTTGGCGACTTCGGCGCCGATGCGGCCGAGGCCGAGGATGCCGAGGTTCTTGCCGAAGAGTTCGGTGCCGGAGAGGGTCTTGCGGTCCCACTTGCCTTCGCGCATAGACTGGACGGCTTCGGGTACCGGGCGAGCTAGGGAGAGCAGGTGGGTGAAGGTCAGTTCAGCGGTCGCGATGGTGTTGCCCGAAGGGGTGTTCATCACGATCACGCCGCGCTCGGTGGCGGCATCGACGTCGATGTTGTCGACGCCCACCCCGGCACGGCCGACGCAAACGAGGCGGGGGGCGGCGGCGAGGACTTCGCGGGTGATCTGGGTCTCGGAACGGACCAAGATGGCGTCCACGTCGGCGACGAGGGCGAGGACCTTCTCAGGGGTCGAGCCATAGGCTTCGACGACCTCGTAACCCGGCTGGGCTTTGAGGAGGGCGACCCCGGTGGCGGAAATTTTGTCGGCGACGAGTACCTTAGGCATGGTGGTGGCTAATAAAGATTGGTTTGAGTCATAAATGCCCGACCTTGGCAATGGCAAGCCACTACCCCGGATTGGGCTGTCATAACTCGGCTGGCGGCTTAGAGCCGACGGTGGGCATAATCCGCCAATTCGTAACAATCCGGGCTCATTTCCTCGAGGAAACGGCAAGGGTCGAGGGGGCGATAACCCTCACCCGAAACGGCAAAGCGTGGGGCGAAGAGGTAGAGCATGTTTTCGGCGCGGGTACAGGCGACGTAGAACAACCGGCGTTCCTCCTCGACGTCGCCGTCCTCGATGGCCCGGGTCAGCGGGAGCAAGCCGTCCGCCACGCCGAGGAGGAAGACGATCGGAAACTCCAAGCCCTTCGACTGGTGGATGGTCGTCAGGCGCAGCATGTCCTGGTCGGGCTCGGGCTTCTTATCCGAGGATTCGCCGTTGAGCAGCACGACTTGGGCGACGAGGTCGCCCAGTTCTTCGAACTTCGCGGCAAACCCAATCAGACCAGTGAGGTCTTGTTCGCGGTCTTTCCAGTCAGGGAAGAGCGTCTTGAGGTGCGAGCCATACCAACCCTCGATGCAGACGCGCGTGGTCTCGGCGGGCGTGCGCGCGACTTTTTCTTCCGAGCGGTCGCGGGCGGCGGTGAAGAGGTCGGCCGCCGGATTCGTCGGCGCGGGCTTCTGGCGGGCGGCTTCGATGCCCTCGAGCATATCCTCGAGCGTGATGGTCAGGTCGTTGAAATCGTCCTTCGCGGATTCCGGCACCTTCTTGAGCACGGCGGGGTCACGGAGGGCGCGGACCATGCCACGGCCTTGAGCCAATTCGATGTCCTTCGCGGCGCGCGTGATCTTGTCAGCCGCGACGGGACCGACCTTTGGTAAAAGGCAGAGCAGTCGGGAAAGGGCGACCTGGTCCTGAGGGTTCTGGATGAAGCGGAGGTGGGCGAGCACATCCTTAACGTGGATGAGGTCGAAGAACTTGTGACCGCTGGTGATGACGAACGGAACGCCTAAGGCGTTCAACTCCATCTGCAGTTCGAGCGACTGGTAGTGCGCCCGGTAGAGGACGTGGATGTCGGCCAGCGGGTGGCCTTCGTTGTGCAGCTGGAGGATCTTGCGGCCGATCAGCTTGGCCTGTTGCGACGTGTCGCCGATGGTGAAGACCGTCGGTGGTTGGCCACCGGGACGAACGGCTTTGAGCCGACGGTCGAAGCCCTCGATGCGCGGCCGATGGCTCAGGATCTCATTGGCGAAGGCGAGGATCTCCGGCGTCGAACGGTAGTTCGTATCGATCGTATGGATCAGCGTGCCAGGGTGCCGTGAAGGGAAGGCCACGATGTTTTCCCAGTCGGCCCCGCGCCACGTGTAGATGCACTGCGCGTCGTCGCCGACGGCCATGATCTGGTGGTGGGAGGCGAGCAGGTCGATGATGCGGCTTTGCAGGCGGTTGGTGTCTTGGAACTCGTCCACGAGCAGGTGCTGGAAGCGCCGGCGGTAGTGCTCCAGGGCCGCGGGGTCGTTCTCGAGTACGCGGAGCCAAAGGACGAGCAGGTCATCGAAGTCGCAAACGTTGCGTTCCTTCTTGGCGGCCTCGTAGGCGTCGCAGAAACCGACGAGCTTTTCTGGGCCCCCTTTCATCCAGTCGAGGCGCTCGCCGATGACCTCGGCCACAGGCCGCAGGGTGTTGCGGGCGTGGGAATAGGCATCGAGGATGACGGCGGCCTTGGGGTTGGTCTTGTCCTTGATGAACGCCCCGTCGGCGGCCTTCACAATCTCGGAGAAGAGCTGCTCGGATTCCTTCTGGTCGAGGATGGTGAAGTCGGGCGAACGGCCGGCTGCCAAGGCGTTGCGGCGGAGGATGCGTTGGCCGATGGAGTGGAAGGTGCCGCCCCAAAACTGCCCGCGCGGGACGCCGGTGAGGTCCTCGACGCGTTCGAGCATTTCCTTGGCCGACTTGTTGGTGAACGTCAGCAGCAAGATGTCCCAGGGCTTGGCCCCTTGGTGCAGCAGCCAAGCGACCCGATAGGTCAGCGTGCGCGTCTTGCCCGAGCCAGCGCCGGCCAGCACGAGCGCCGGGCCGGGCGGCGACGTCACCGCCGCGTACTGTTCCGCGTTCAGTTCGGCCCGGAAGTCGACAGGAGGCAGGCCGTCCACGGTTTATTTGGTCGGCGTCGGGCGACGGGCGAGCAGGCCAAACTTCACCGCCTGTTCATCGGCCCGGTAGGACGAGCGGACGAGCGGGCCGGATTCCACATGCTTGACGCCGGCGGCGAGCGCGAAGGTCTTCCATTCCGCGAATTCATCGGGATGGACCCAGCGATCGATGGGGGCGTGTTCCTTGCTGGGCGACAGGTATTGTCCGATCGTGAGGATGTCCACTTGGGCGGCGGCGATGTCCTTGATGAGCTGGGCGACCTCGTCCTTCTGTTCGCCGATGCCCAGCATGATGCCGGTCTTGGTGACGAAGTCGCGGGACTTCGCATGCTTGAGCACCCAGAACGAACGGTCGTAGCGCGCCGTCTTGCGGACCGGGCGCTGGAGTCGTTCCACGGTTTCCAGGTTGTGGTTCAGGATGTCGGGACGCGCGTCGAGCAGGGTGTCGAGGTGTTCCTGTTCGCCGCGGAAGTCAGCGGGCAGGACCTCGATCGTGGTGGTCGGGCAACGGTGGCGGGTGGCTCGGACGGTGGCGGCCCAAACGGAAGCGCCGCCATCCTTGAGGTCGTCGCGGGCGACGGACGTGATGACGACGTGCTTCAGGTTCATCAGCGCGATGGACTCGGCGACGCGGGCGGGTTCACCGAGGTCGAGTTCGCTGGGGCGGCCGGACAGCACGGCGCAGAAGGTGCAGGACCGGGTGCAGACGTTGCCGAGGATCATCACGGTCGCGCTGCCGCGGGACCAGCATTCGCCCATGTTGGGGCACTGGGCGGACTGGCAGACCGTGTGGAGCTTATGCTCATCGACGTTCTTCCGGGTCTCCAGGTAGTCGGGACCAGTGGGAAGCTTGGCGCGGAGCCAGTCGGGTTTGCGGGCGGACTCGATCATCGGAAAGCCCACCATTATCCGAATCGGCCGTTTTTCAACCCTACAAAGAGAAAGGGGCGTCTTCCTTGCGAAAGACGCCCCTGGGCTATGTGCTATATCCTAAGAGTTACCGCTATTAGAAGGTCTTCTTCAGCGTGACGGCCGTGATGCCTTCGTAGGTGCCGGCGAAGGAACCGCTGCCGTTGGAGTAGGCCAGGGTGCCGGTGAAGCCGAGGACCGGGTAGGACAGGGCGATGGAGTAGTCCTTATCCGTGGAGGCGGCGTTCTTGCCATCGGTGATGCCGTAGTGGAGGGCGAGGGAGAGGCCCTTCACGGCGGCGACGTCGTAGGCGTAGTTCAGTTCGTAGTACTTGGTGCCGGAACCAGCGATACCGAAGTAGTCGGTGGTGGCGTAGGAGATCTTCGCGGTGAGGCCGTAAGCCGAAGCCGAGACGTTCAGCTCGCTGGTGTTGAGCGCGGAGTTGCCTTCGTAGATGTAGCCGATGTAGCCGACGGAGGCGGCGATGTCCTTGGTGAGGCTGAAGCCATAGGCCGCATAGGCATCGACTTCGAGGGTGGTGCCAGTCCAGTTGACGTTCGAAGCCCAGACGCCGGCGGAGAAGCCGGAGGTGTGCGCGACGTCGAAACCACCCTGGAGGGCGGTCTTGCCGCCATTCTGCGTGATGCCGCGGAAGACGTAGTCGGAGGTGAACGCTACGTTACCCGACGTGGTGAGCGCGGGAGCCGGAGCGGCCGACTGGGCCATGGCCGAGGCAGCGGTGAGGGTGAGGAGTGACAGGAGGGAGGTGTGTTTCATAGCACCTGCCCTTATGCTCAACCTGTGCCAAAGCTCGGAAAGCCATCGTTCTCTTGAATAATCAGACGCTTTTTTGACATAAACCCTCTAACGTCTGCCAAATAATAGGCAGGGATGCCAAAAGTTAGTCAATCAACGCTGCCCTAAGGCCTTTTCGTAACACGCCACGTGGGCCGCGGCGGATTTCCGCCAACTGAATTCTTCCCCCATCGCCTGCTTTTGGGCCGCGCGGAAGTCCGCGGGCTGGGCGTAAAGCGCGAGGGCTTGCTCAATAGCCCATTCGACGGCCGCCACATCGGCGTGCTGGAAGACGATGCCGGTACCTTGGCGGGTCGTCGGGTTCCAGTGCCGCACCGTATCGGCCAGTCCGCCGGTGGACCTTACGATCGGGAGGGTGCCGTAGGTCATCGAGTACATCTGGTTGAGGCCGCAGGGTTCGAAGCGGCTCGGCATCAGGAAGAAGTCGCACCCAGCTTCGATACGGTGGGAAAGCGCGTGGTCGTAGCCGATGCGCACGCCGACGCGGCCCGGAAAGTTATCGGCGAGCCGGCGGTACTCTTGTTCGAGCCAACCGTCGCCGCTACCCAGCAGTACGAACTGCAGTCTTCCCGCCCGGAGGAACTTCGGGAGCGCCTGGACGGCGAGGTCCAAGCCCTTCTGGTCCCAGAGGCGCGAAATCACGCCGACCAGCGGGGCGTCGGGAGCATCGGTCAGCTTGAACTGTTTTTGCAGGTCAACCTTGCAGGCACGTTTGCCGGCGAGGTCCTGGGCGCTGAAGTTTTTCGCCAAATGCTTGTCCTTTTGCGCGTCCCATTCGTCGAGGTCGACGCCGTTCAGGATGCCGTCGAGACGGGCTTGGCGGCGTTGCACGACGTCTTGCAGGCCGAAACCAAAGGCGGGCGTGAGGATTTCCTGCGCGTAGGTCGGGCTGACGGTGATGATGCGGGTCGCGTGGAGGATGCCGCCCTTGAGGAAGTTCACGCCACCGAGGCATTCGAGCTCCTCGGGTTTGAAGAGCCACTCCGGGAGCCGCAGGAAAGGAAGGATGCGCCGGCTCAGCAGGCCTTGATGCTGGAGGTTGTGGATCGATAGAATCGAGGCGCAGCGCCCGAGCGGGGACGCCTTCAACGTCGTGTTGAGCAGCACCGGGACCAGACCGGTCGTCCAGTCGTGGCAATGAATGACGTCGGGAATCCAGCCGAGCTTGAGGCAGGCGTCGAGGGCGGCGCGGCCGAAGAACGCCGCCCGTTCGGCGGTGTCTTCGCGGGCGGGGTAGATCTCCCGGGCCCCGTAGTAATCTTCGTGCTCGATGAACCAGACCTGCGCCGTCGGCGCGAGGTCCACGGTGCGGACGCGGCAAGCCGCTTTGGCGGGGTCGCCGCCCACTTCCACTCCAAGGGAATCCAGCAAAGTGCCCATCTGCTCGCGTCCCGGGACGGAACCATAGAGCGGCGTGGCAACGCGGACATCATGTCCGAGGGCGGCCAGGTTCTTCGCGAGGGCGGCGGTGGCGTCTCCCAGTCCGCCGGCTTTCGACCAAGGGGCGATTTCCGGCGTGATGTGGAGAATCTTCATGCGGGGGAGGAAGGCCTTCGGCCGAGGCGGTTAAGCACGGGAACGCAGGCGAGCAGGACCAAAAAGGCAAGCAACATGGCGGCGTTGCCGGCGAAATCATGCACCGTGCCGAAGGAAGAAAAGCCGACGCTGCCCGGTTCCAGTCCGCTGTAGTCGCGGTCCAGCGAGCGTGAGCCGTGGTTCATCGCATGGAACGCCAGGTAGGTGTTGCGGCCGATGTTGAGCAGGATGGCGGCCAGCGCCGAGAGGGCAATCATCGCCACCCGGCGGAGCAAGGAGCCGAGGCGACCGCCTTCCAGGAAGATCGCGCCGAGGAAGGCGCCCACGAACACGCAGGCGGAGAAGGACCGGATGCCGGAGCAGGCGTCGGCCACGCCGACGGCGTCGTTGTTCGCGAAGATGATGGTGTTGCCGCTGACGCGGATGGAGTGGCCGGCGGCGCGCAGGATGCCCGAGACCAGCTCGGTGACGTTCGTCAGGAGTTCCCCTTTGATCTGGTTATCGATGAGGTAAAGAAAAGGGCCGGAGATGAGCCAGACGCCGGCGGGAAAGAGGATCAACGCGACGGCCGCGACCCGGGCGCGTCCGGTGGCTTCGGTCTGCTGCGGGCCTTGCACCGAGAGGAAGGTGCAGCCGAGGGCTGTGCCCACGAACCCGAAGGCTATGGCGAGGGTGGGGACGACGCCGGTACCGGTGATGGCACGGGCGGCGGCGCCGAGCGCAAAGGTCAGGAGCGCGCCAAAGGTCAGCGCGGTAACGAGGCGCAGCAGCCAAGGCCTGCAGCTCGGGCCAGGAGTCGAGCGGCTCCCGGTCAGCCAAGCACGCAGTTCCTCCCAGCGATCCCAGAGGACGTAGCCGGAGAAGAGGGGGACAAGGTAGCCGAAGGTGTAGTCGTCCTTGGTGCTCCAGATGGCCCATTGGTCCCAAGCGGTGAAACCGGCCATCCCCAGCAACAACCAACCCAGCCCGCGCGTGGTGGCATCGAGCTGGGGTGCGGCCTCGCCCTGGGTTTCCGTGGACATCAGAACCGTGGCACGGCCGCCAAGAGGGTCTTGGTGTAGGGGTGCTGCGGGTTACCGAGGATTTCGGACGGCACGCCTTGTTCGACGATCTTTCCCTTGGACATGACCAAGATGTGGTCGCTGACGTGTTCGACGACGGCGAGGTCGTGCGCGATGAAGAGGTAGGTGAGGCCGAGTTTTTCCTGCAGGTCCTGCAGGAGGTTGACGACTTCCGCCTGGACGGAGACGTCGAGCGCGGAGACCGGTTCGTCGCAGATGATGAGCTCGGGCTGGACGGCGAGGGCGCGCGCGATGCCAATGCGCTGGCGCTGGCCGCCGGAGAACTCATGCGGGTGCCGGCGGAGGTGTTCAGGGGGTAACTTGACGTCGCGGAGCAATTCGACGCAGCGTTGTTCACGGTCGGACTTCGACATGCCCGGGAAGTGGATCTCGAGCGGTTCGGAGAGGATTCCGAGGATATCCGCGCGCGGGTTGAGGGAGTTGTAGGGATCCTGGAAGATCATCTGGATCTTCTTACGCCAAGGGAGGAAGTCGGCGTTGCCCAAGCGGCCGATGTCGGTGCCTTGGTAGAGAATCTGGCCGGAGGTCAGCGGGGCGAGCTTGATGATGGCCTTGCCGGTCGTGCTCTTGCCGGACCCAGATTCGCCCACGAGGCCGACGGTCTGGCCTTTGGGGATGGTGAAGGCAATGCCATCGACGGCCCGCTTGGGTTCGGCGGTCTGGAAGAACCAGTTGGCCCGACCCGGGTAATGGACCGAAAGGTCGCGGATCTCGAGGAGGGCGGTAGGGACGGTGCTCACGACTTGGAAAGTTCTTCGCTGAGGGTGGTCAGGCGGCGGCGGCGTTGGCCGAGGCGCGGGATGCAGGCGATGAGACCCTTGGTGTACGGGTCCGTGGGGTGGTTCATCACGTGTTCGGCGGTGCCGCTCTCGACCACGCGACCGTGCCGCATGACCTGCACATGGTCGGCGAAGTTGGCGACGATGCCGAAGTTGTGCGTGATCATGAGGATGCTCATCCCGCGTTCCTTGCGCAGGCGACCCAAGAGGTCCATGATCTCCTTCTGGATCGTGACATCGAGCGCCGTCGTCGGCTCGTCGGCGACGAGGATGCGCGGGTTGCAGGCCAAGGCCATCGCGATCATGGCGCGCTGCTGCATGCCGCCGGAGAGTTCGTGCGGGTATTGGTTGGCGACCTTGCGTGGGTCGTTGATGTGGACCTCTTCGAGGGCCTTGATGACGGCGGCGTCGACGTCGGTGACTTCGTGGCGGTGGATGCGGACCGCTTCGCCGATCTGGAAACCGATCGTGTAGACCGGATTCAGCGAGGTTCCCGGGTCTTGGAAGACGTAGGCGATTTCCTTGCCGCGGACCTTGGAGATTTCGGTTTCGTCGAGGCTGAGGAGGTCGCGGCCATCGAGCCAGGCTTGCCCGGTGATCGTGCAGGTCGGTTCGCCGGGCAAGAGGCGGGTCAGGGCCAAGGCCGAGACCGACTTGCCCGAACCGGATTCGCCGACGACCGCGAGGACTTCGCCCTGACGGAGTTCGAAACTCACGTTGGCCGAGGCCATGGTCTCCTTGCCGCTTGAGCGGAAGGTGACACCGAGGTCCTGGACTTTCAGGAGGGGAGCGGCGGACATGGCGGGACGTTAGGCTTTAGGGGCGGGG
>Ga0255108_1000566_pt1 | contig 11108 bp, 9 predicted proteins | sample Law_Miss_RepA_8h_FD_188469 | JGI IMG/M metagenome (GOLD analysis project Ga0255108, IMG submission 188469) | Freshwater microbial communities from St. Lawrence River, New York, United States - Law_Miss_RepA_8h | ecosystem: Environmental > Aquatic > Freshwater > River | place: USA: New York... | reverse complement strand
CGGCTTCTTCCGCCGTCCCCGTTTCCGAGTGGTTTGTCCGCTGGTCGCCCTCGTTAGGCGTCATCGCTGCGCTCTCCCTCGGGCTTTCATTGGTCGCGGTATTGTTCAATCCCGCATGGACCGATGAGGTTTTCTATGTCGAGCCAGGCGCCTCCTTGGCCTTCGGCGAGGGCTTTCTTTCCAATGGGATAAGTCACCTGGGGTACGGCGCCACGTGGGGGCTCAGCAATCCGGGCGCGCCCCTGCTCCTGGCCGGCTGGTTTAAATTGGCCGGCTTTGGCCAGTTCTCCGCCCACGCGTTTTTCTTCCTCGTCCAGCTCGTCGGTGCCATCCTGCTCACGCGCTGGGTCCGGGAGCGACATCCGATGGGCAGGACGGCAGCCGTTGCCCTGGTGGCGCTCTGCATGATGATGCATTCCCTGGCGGGCAACGCGATCTTCCATGCGCGCCACGATGCTTGCGCGCTGCTGCTCTTCGCCTGGTTCCTTGGTGCTTTCTTCCCGGCGGCGACCAACGGGCGGGCGCGCCTCCTGGCCTTTTCCCTCGGTCCGGCCTGCGTGTTCTTCGGACTGCAGTTCTGCGGCTATTTCGCCCTCGCCGCGGCCGGTATCTTCCTTTGGCGCCGAACGCGCGAAACATTCGTGTCAGGACTATGCCTCGCGGCGGGCCTGATCACGGGAGTCTTGCTCCTGCGCTGGGCTTATGGGCATATCGGAGTCTGGCAGGCTTTTCTCGACAATCGTGGCGAGAACTTCGGCCGGGCTTTCCATCTCGACAAGTTCTATGTCAGCAAGGATTTCATCGTGCTCATTCCTGCGTGCCTCGGACTCGTGCTGGCGGAAGGCCTTGCCGGCCGAGGCTGGCGCAACGAAGTGGCCACGGCCGGCTGGTTCGGGTGCGGCCTTCTGCTCGGCGTGCCCGTGATCATTCAGCTCATCGGCCTCTGGCAGGCGCCGTTCAGCTGGATGATCACGGTGCCGTTGCTGATCGCGATTCTGCCGGTATGCGCCGCCCGGACCTTCGGCCGCGGCGGCTGGTTCCTCGGCGTCATCGCCTTGCTGTTCCTGCTTTCTTGTTACGTCCGGCTGAAGGAGTTGCCCCTGGCTGTCGAGCAGGCAGGCAGTCGACGACAGACCGTGGTCGAGCTCCGCCGCCTGGCGTCTCCTGACGAGGTGGCGCTAGGCTCGATGTCCTTGTATTACGAGCTTCGGGCTTCCGGGCAGAAGTCCTACTGGCCATATGATCGCTTCCTCCCCGCCCATCCGGAACTCGCCAGAAAAGTCCGCTGGCTGGTCTTGGTGGAAGTCGATCGCCCGATTCTCACCGAACACCTCGGTGGTGCCTGGGAGCAGGTCTATGTTTCCGATTCGGCCGCCCCCCGGGGAGCGCATGGGCCCTATGTCATCCTCCGCCGCGTGCCGACGTCACGTTGATGACCGCGCCCTCAGAACGTCGCCGGGTGCTGGTCGTCGTCCCGGCCTATAATGAAGAAGCCCGCCTTGAGGCGCCTCTCCGGAGCTATCTCGCCTTTGCCCACGCCCGCGCCGATCTCGACGTTCGCTTTCTCGTGGTACTGAACGGATGCCGGGATGGGACGGCCGCGGTCGTCGAACGTGTCGCGCGCGACGCCGCCGAGCTGTCCTGGATGGAATACGCCGAGCCGATCGGCAAAGGGGGGGCTTTGCTCGCAGGGTTCCGTCATCACGCCGGCGTCGATTGGGTCGGCTTTGTCGACGCGGACGGCGCGACGCCGGCCGCCTCGCTCTTCGGCCTGCTCGACGAGTCGGCGGCCGACGTCGTGGTCGGCCGCCGGGCGATGGCCGAACGTCCTTTGGGTCGTCGCGTCACCAGCCTCGGCTTCAATCTCGCCGTGCGCTTGTTGCTGGGATTGACGACACGTGACACCCAATGCGGGGCGAAATTCTTCCGCTCGTCGCTGATGCCGGCCATCTTGGAGCAGGTCGACACCTGCGACATGGCGGTCGACGTCGATCTCCTGCTCGCCGCCCGCTCGGTCGGAGCGGTCGTCAGCGAGCGGCCCGTGACATGGGCTGATCAGCCCGGCTCCAAGGTGCAGATCTTCCGCACCTCGGCCTTGATGTTCCTTTCGGTGTGGCGTCTGCTCTGCCTGCGTCGTCTGCCTCCGTTGCCTGGCCGCGCCCTCCTGCGAGTCGGCGAATGGGCCTACGCGGGCATCTACGGTTGTCCGCGTAAACTGCCCCCCGGGTCACCCGATCGATCCGAACTGCGATGAGCCGTCAAGTCCTTCGCCAGCGTGCGCTGCGCTTCCTCGTCGCCGGCGTGCCCATCACGCTCTGCGATTACGGAGCCTTCAAGTCCCTCATCCTCGCCGGGCTTGATCCATCCTGGGCGAGGGTCGCCAGCTTCGGCGTAGCCTTCGCGCTGGCCTTCCTGTTGCACCGGTGGTGGACTTTCGGTTCCACCTCCCCGTGGCTGCGGGACCTCGGGGCCTATTTCGCCGCCAGGGTGCTGTTCTTTTTGCTCGCGGCGCTCGTGTTCGCGGCGCTTCAGAAAGGCCTGGATGTCGATCCCGATCTCGCGTTCTTGTTGCAGGTCCCGGTGCAGCCGATCGGCAACTTCCTTGCCGGCCACTTCCTTGTCTTCCGTTCATCCCATGACGGCACCCCGTGAGAATCGTCATCGGCGGCGCCGGCTTCATCGGCCCCGAGTCTCCGGGAGGCCGTCCCGGCCGCGGTCAAAATAACAAACCTTTGCCCCATTCTCCTCCATCGGCGGTCATCACTTTCGCGGGTGCTCGCGACCGATATCAGTCAGCCTTGGCGCTGCAAGAGCACGGCGCCTTGGAAGCTTTGGTCACGGACGCCTATTGCCCCGCCGCGTGGTCCCGCTTCTCGTTGCTCGGCGCTTCCTTCCAGCGACTCGCCGCCGCTCGGAATGCCGAAGGCCTGCCGGCGGGGAAAGTCGTCACTTCCTGGACATCGTGCCTCCGTTCTCTGGGCGCACGGATCGACAGGCGCAAGGACTCGCCGCATCTCGCCGCCGCCGACCGGCTGCTGAGCGCCAAGGCCGCCCAGGTCGCGTTGGCGCGGAAGGTTCCGCTCATCGCCTACAGTTATTACGCCGAGCCGGCATTCCGGATGATGGAAAGCTCCGGCCTGCCCAGGGTGCTTTTCCAGGTTCACCCTAACGGGAAATATCTGAGAGAACTCTTTCAGCGTGAAATCGAGAAAGTCCCTGAAGCGAAGTCTTCACTCATGGGGGAGACGGAGATGTCGCCCCTGTTCGCGCATAATGACGACACCTTCGTCCGTTCGGACGCCGTGATCTGCGCCAGCTCGTTCACGAAGCATTCCTTGGCCTCCGCCGGCTCGAAAGCGCCGGCCCATGTCGTCGGCTATGGCGTCGACCTAGAGCTCTTCTCTGCTCGGACCGAGCGGCCCGTCGCTAAGCCGCTCACCGTCGGTTTCGTTGGCGCGCTTTCTCAACGCAAGGGAGCGCGCTACCTACTCGCGGCCTTGGCCTCTCTCCCGAAAGGCGCTGCCAAGCTCATCATCTATACCCGCGCCTCGGTGGATCGGGACCTCATCCGAGGCTTCGAAGGCGTCGACGTAGAAATCCGCGGAGGACTCTCCGATGCCGCCTTGGCTTCAGACATGAAACAGTGCGATCTCATCGCCTTGCCCTCCATCGCGGAAGGCTTTGGCCTCGTCATCCTCGAGGCCATGGCCTGTGGCGTGCCCGTCCTTTGCACTACGAGCACCGGCGGCGCTGATTTCATCCACCACCGTCAAAATGGACTGCTCATTGAACCCGGCAGCGCTGAAGCCATCCGTCAGGAGCTCGATTGGGCTCTGACCCGTCGCGACGAACTCTTCCAGATCGGCCAAGCCGCCCGCGTAGAAGCCGAGAAGCACACCTGGGCCGAATACCGCCGCAAGTTCTTCGCAGCTTGCCTCGCCTCACTCCGGGCTTGATTTCACATTTGCGCCTTTGCGCAGGAGCTTGGCTCCGTCCGTAATTTCACCCATTCGCCGCTTTTCTTGTCCGCCAGCCCTCAGCGTCTCCTGTCCTCGACTTCCCATGCCCTTCGCCCGTATTCTCCGCTCCAGCCTCCTCATGGGCGCATCACAGATTGTGATGATGCTCGCCGGTTTCGCGCGTAATAAGCTCGTCGCCGTATTTATCGGGCCCAGCGGCGTCGGATTGATGGGCATAATGTCGTCGTATAACCTGAATGTTTCGACGCTTTGTGGCGTCGGCATCGGGGTGTCGGGTGTACGGCTCGTTTCTTCCGCCGAAGCACATGCGCGGGGCGCCAAGCTCGCGTCGGTCCGCAGGTTTGGGGCGATCCTAGGTTGGGTCGCCCTCGTCGTGATGGCAGCCACGTTCATGCCTGTCAGTCACCTGACTTACCAGTCGGCACATTATGACCAAATGATGTTTATCGCTGGGCTGGCGATACCGTGCGTCGTGATGACTAGCATGTGGTCAGCCTTGTTATTGGCCGTGGGAGAGTTCAGGAGCGTGGCGAAGAATCAGATGATCGCGGCGGTGCTAGGACTGCTGCTGGGGGCCCCGCTCATCTATTGCTATGGCGAGGGAGGAATGGCCTGGAGCCTGCTGCTGGCCGCGCTAGGCCTCGCCTTTGTCACCTGGCGGGCGGCGGCCAGGCATTGCCCCTCCTCATCTCACCCCGAAAGCATATCGGATGACATTCGCATGATGGTGAAAGTCGGAGGGGCGTTCATGGTAGGCGAATTATTTGGCCAAATCGCGGCCTATTTTGTGCGGATGCTAATCTTGCATGCGCATGCCGACCTGGAGGGCGGACTCGCCGCCGCCGGCTACTATCATGCGGCCTTCGTGGTAACGGGCATCCTGCCCGGCTTCGTCTTCGGCGCCATGGGGACTGACTTCTTCCCCCGGGTCTCCGCTGCCAAGACGGAGGCAGACGCTTGTGATATCTCGGAGAAGCAGATCAAAGCCGGACTATTACTGGCGCTTCCCGGCCTGATTGCCATCCTGACCATCAGTAAGCCGCTGATCGTCGCACTCTATACCGCCTCATTTGTCCAGGCCGTGCCTTTGGTCGTCTGGTTCGTGTGGGCGATCTTCTTTAACCTGATCGGGTGGCCTTTGGCGTATTGGATGACCGCCCGGGCCGAGCCAAGCAAGGTTCTGACTTTGAAGTTACTGGGGAACGCCGTCATGCCGCTCGGCGCTCTCCTCTTAATCCCGGAGTATGGCCTGCCGGGTGCGGCTGGCGCCTATTTCCTCAGCAGCCTATGCTTCGCAGGCCTGACTGTCTGGTTTATAAGGGTCCGCGTCGGACGTTGGCTGCAGGGCGAAACTCTTCGGTGGCTGGGCGCAGCAATTCTCGCACTACTCGCATCACAGTGGGTGATTGAAATCTCTACCCATTTCATCTTCCGATTCCTTCCGTTTGTTCTGGCCATCGTTACATGCGGCTACGTCTACATGAAGCAGATCCGGAACGACAGAGCAGCCAACCAGACCTGATGCCCGAGCTCGCCACATTCGCGCTGTTCACATACCGCCACGAAGCCTTCGTGGCGGAGGCCATACGTTCGGTGGCGAAGCAGACATATCGCCCTTTGGAATTGATCATCTCCGATGACGCCTCTCCGGACGAAACCCGCCAGAGGATCGACGAAGCCCTGAGGGACTTCCCGGCCGATATCCCGGTCATCCGCATCAACCATGCCCATAATCATGGGGGATTGCCTGCGGTGATTAATGCCGCGGTGCGCCGGGCGTCGGGGCGGGTCATCATCTTGGGCGCCGGCGATGACGTCTCCGAGCCCGAGCGCGTCGCCTATACCATGCGGCTTTTCGCCGATCCGCGTGTTTCGTTCGTCCATACCGCGGTGAGCGTCATCGACGATGAGGGCAGGCTCGTGGATGGGCGGGAGACGGCAGGTCTCGGCGACGCGGAGCTCTCCATGGCCGGGATGCTGCTGGCCGCAGGCGACCCGATCGTCGGGGCTTCTTGCGCCTATCGCGTCGATGTCTTTCGGTCGTTCGACGAGCTGCCCGCGCAGATTCTGCGCGAAGATGTCATCCTGCCGATCCGCGGCATGATGCTTGGCGAAGGCCGGTTCCTTGCCAGCAAGCTGGTCCGTTACCGCACCCATGCGGGCAATCTGCACAGCCTTGCGCATGCGCATTCCTCGGCTGACCTTGTCCGGCACAACCTCAGGTTCGCCGACGACCGCGCCGCGTTCTGCGCGCAACTCGCCGCGGATATCGCGAATGCCCGGGCCAAGGGCCGCCTCTTGCCACGAGAAATGGATGAATACCTGCGCCGGGAGACGGCTTACTCCCAGGTCGAGCAACGCCTGCTCCGGACCAGGTCTTTGTTGGTGCGCGCGGGGCAAGTCGCGCTCGCCTGGTCGTCACGTCGTATCGGCACGGCCAAAGCCGTGAAACTGTTCACCCTGTTCGTCACGCCGTTCCTGTATAAGCAGGTGCTCGGTCTGCGGATTTGGCTGAGCGAACGCAAACGCCTGATGCGCCATGGTTAAGCCCGCGGTCTTTTTTTGGCAGAATATGCCGGCCCATCATCAGACGGGCGCGCTGGATGCCCTTGCCGCAACTTGGGGCGCGCCCGTCTATGGGGTCTGGGCCGAAGACATCTCTTCGGACCGTCGCGGGGATGGCTGGCAGGCAAGCCGCCGCTCGCATCTGCGCGACGTCTTTTTGCCATCCGTAGGCTGGCGGGAGCAGGTCGATGAGTTGGCTTCAGGCAACCCGGGGGCAATCCATGTGTTCTCAGGCCTGGGCGCTTATCCTTCCGTGACACGCGCCGCCCGAATCATCATGAGCCAGCCGCGCCCGAAGGCCGCGTTGATCGTCGAGACCGCCTTGAAGTCGCCGTGGCGACGGGTGCCGAGCACGCTGAAGTCGATTTATCACTACTACCCGGTAAGGAAGAAAATCGGAGCCGTGATGGCGATCGGCTCGCTGGCGGAGAGCTTCTACAGGTCCATCGGCTTCAAGGAGTCGCAGGTCTATCCATATCTATATCAGTGTGACGCCCCTAGGATTTGCGCCGAGGATGCCAACTCCGGCGAGCTGAGGATCGCGTTTGTCGGGCGGCTGGCCCCATACAAGGGGCTCGACCTGCTCATCGAAGCCTTGGCTCCGCTGGCCGACCGGGCATGGTCGCTGGGAGTATTCGGCGACGGCCCGGCCAAGGCACAGCTTCAGGAAAAGGCAAGGCGACTCGGATTGGCTTCACGGATCCGCTTCCGCGGCTTGATCGCTTCGGATGCCGTGGTCTCCGCGTTATCCGCCCACGACCTTTGCGTCGTCCCAAGCCGTTATGACGGCTGGGGCATGGCGACCAGCGAAGCTTTGCAGGCGGGCGTCCCGGTATTGGTAAGCGATGCGTCCGGGTCCCGCGATATCATCCGCGCGAGCGGCGCAGGCGTTGTCTTCCCCTCGGGCAATGTCCATGTCCTGAACTCGCTCTTGGCGCAACGTCTGGACAACCCGGGCGTCATTCCGGAGGAGAAGCGTCGGGCGAGGGCATATGCCCCGAAAATCTCGCCGGGCAACGTCGGCAGATATCTTGCGGAATCTTTCGAGCACGCCTTCCTGGGAAGGATGCCAAGGCCTCAGGCGGACTGGCTTAACCGAACATGAGAAAATTGCTTATAAGGGCGCGTAACCGCTTGCTGCCCAACCCTGCCGTCAACACGACGAGCTCCGACAAGTCATTCGTTTGGGCCTGTTTCGAAAAAACATTCGGCGTCGAACGCATTCACCGTCTACAAGGCGGACTGGGCAACCAGATGTTCCAATATGCGCACGCATGGGCTTTGCAGCATCGCTTTCCGGCCCGTGTGCGCGTCGACTTGTGCGGCTTCGCGAACGTCGATCCGGAAATGGGATACAGGATCGAGAAAGTTTTCGAGATGCCCGACAAGTTTCCCAGAATCCCGAATAATTTCGCACGCGCAGCCAAGGCCGTCACCAGACTGTCCGGCAAGGATTGGAGTTTCGAGAAAACCCTCGAATATAAGGACGCGTTCATTTCGGAGGACCTCCGCGGCTTCGTTCAGGGATATTTCCCATCCTTCAGGTACAGCAGGTCGATCGAGCCGCAACTTCGCCGAAATTTCGTGTTCAGACAGCCGGCCCCGCCTTCCGCCTTGGGTGCCTTGAAGGCCATAAGCGGAGCCGAAGCAGTAGCCGTACATGTCAGGCGGGGCGATTACCTGTCGCCCAGCCACGTCGATGCCTTGGGTGGAATCTGCACCCCGTCATATTACCGGAAGGCCTTCGAATTGGTGCGTGCGCGCGTCCCGGGGGCGGCCTTCTTCTTCTTTTCGGACGACCCCGCCTGGTGTCGTTCGGAGTTCGGGCGCGAGGCGGAGATGGTGATCGAGGGGAACGCGGGCGACACATCCTGGGTCGACATGATGCTCATGTCGCGGTGCAGGCATGCGATCGTGGCCAACAGCAGTTTCAGCCTGTGGGCTAGGTGGCTCGGCGGCATGAGCGGAAATATTTGCGTCGGACCGGACCGTTTCACCAACGCCGGCGCCCATGGCGCCAGGATCGAAGACATCTTGCCGCCGGAGTTCATCCGGTTGGACTCCGGCGGGGCGGTGGTGTGGAATGGGATAGGCCATGGCTGAGGCGGCGTCAGCAAGGCCGATGGACAAAAAGCAATTCCCCCGCGGCCTTGGTTGCCTCGAAATCCGACCTGCATGATAATTCATCTCCTTGGCAGCAGCGCCGAGCCATCGCCCCTCTTCTTCGTCCGCGGCATGATGCGCCGGGCGGGGCGAAGCCGCGACTGAACCCCCCGTATTCATGATCAAAAAAATTGTCGAAAGACTCTTCCCCCGTTTTGCGAGTTGGTACCGCATGCGCCGCGACCGCCGGCTTTTTGAGGCTCAGCGAATGCGCCCGACGGCGCTGGGCTTCGCGTTCATCGGGCCCGATGGCATGCCAGAATCGCGCACCGTGTCAGGCGAAGTCGCGATGCTGCGCGAATTGCTGCGCGGCCGGGACCTTTTCGTCGACGTAGGCGCCAATTGCGGCTTATATTCCCTGATCGCTTGTCATGCAGGCGTGCCGGTTCTTGCCATAGAGCCGAACGACCTCAATTTCCGCCGGCTCCAGGAAAACCTGGTTCATAACCGTTACGAAAAAGCCGAGGCTCTCAATGTGGCTCTCGGCGAAGTGAAGGGAAAATGCCTGCTCTATGGCGGTGGCGAAGGCGCGAGCTTGCTCAAGAATTGGGGTGGGATGGCTAGTACTTATGCCCGTGAGGTGGAAGTGGAGACCTTAGAGGGATTATTGCGCTCACGCCCTTCGACCGAGCGTATCCTCATCAAGATAGACGTCGAAGGCCATGAGCCGGCGGTTCTCTCCGGTGCCCGCGGCCTACTCATGCGAGAAAAGGCGCCCACCTGGATCATCGAACACTCTTTCCGCGAGAACCAAGATGGCGTAGTTAACCCCCGATTCCTCGACTTGTTCGAACTGTTCTGGAACGCCGGCTATCAGTGCCTCACTTTTGATCGCGAACGAAGAATCGTGCGGCGTGATGACGTCGACCGATGGCTGCGCACCGGCGTCCGAGATTTCGGCGACGTGAACTATATATTTCAAAAAGCCTAACCCTCTTTAAAGCCGCGCCCCTAGCGCGGCTTTTTTGTGCCTGATTCGGGAGGTAGGGACGTGATCACCATCGCGTCCGCCCTGAACCCCTGACGGATGCGATGTCATCGCATCCCTACCTCCAAAGGGCGCGGCGTAGCCACGCCCCTACCTTGCGTTCACCATTCGGCGAACGGGGGGAGCGAATCCCCCTAGGTCGGCACGCAGTGCCGACCCTACCTATGTATGCCGTCGTGGTTAAGCGATGGCTTGCGGAAATAATCTTGCCGAGCTTTTGACCTGAGCTAATCATTACAAGCGAACTACCTGCCCTAGAAAGTAGGATCAGGCAGTGCCATCGGGGCGAACCAGACGATAAGTCCGGTTCGCCCCTTCCGTTATGCTGATCATCGCCCCTGCCTCTGTCTGATTCATCCGAGCGTGGTGAGGACAGCCTATTTCCGCTGATGCACGTAGGTATGCGGCCGTAGCGAAGAAGTCGGCCAATTGCACCATGGCACAATCTCGCGATTCAATTTCCAACATGCCTTCGATGGGTGGCAGAGGAATCGCGCCCCTGCCCAGTTCCGTCCTGATGATGTGCCGCATCCTTGGGACTCTCCCACGATCCGAAATTGCGATATTGCTGCGGGTGTTTCTGAGCATTTGCGCCGTGAGTACGGCCCGCAGGGACTGGATTCCCGGAGACTTCTGCAGTACTTCCGAATGAATTCGTATCTCAGGCCTAGCCGCCAGCTCGCCGATGGTCTGAATCACCGTCAGCACAGCCTGTGTCTGAATCCGCAAATCATGATAACGTCCCTTCCGGAGCAGGAGTTGGCGCGCATGGAGTTCGCCTTGAACAGGGAGACCCGCAAGCCGGGCCAGTATGACGCGGGCTTGAGCCATGCGCTCGGCTATCGCCGACCAATTATTGGCCGACACCCTAAGGCAGGTCAGAGCGAAAAGGGGAGAGCAGCCTGGCCCGTAGCCATCATCGCCGCTTTCGTCGAAGTAGAGAAGTTCCATCACCGGGTCATCGTAGCACGCCACTTTTCCTACAACCTTAGCAACCTAAGGTGTTTTTCTAGGTAAAGGAAGCGATGCGGTTAGCGCTACCCGCGACCCGAGGCAGCTATGTCGTGACGCGGTCCCGACCCTACCTATTGAAGGTATTGGCGGTTAGCGGTTGGCGGTTGGGAAGATATCCGGGCAACTAGGGCAGCACGCGGTGCTGCCCCTACCCATTGCATCTCTGGCCAACCGGCCAACTGGTCAACGGGTCAACTAACCCTGCCTCTTTCTGTTCAACCGAGCCTCTGGGCCTCCGGGCCTCTCGTTACTCATGTCCCCTTGCCCCCGAACCCACTTGTCCCCTAGATGCACCCATGCCCCGCATCCTGGCCCTCACCTGCCTCCTGCTGCTCTCCGTCTCTTTGCGCGCGGGCGGATTATTCGACGCCGGCGTCTGGGCGCCGATCATGCTCCCG
>Ga0255108_1000554_pt1 | contig 11244 bp, 7 predicted proteins | sample Law_Miss_RepA_8h_FD_188469 | JGI IMG/M metagenome (GOLD analysis project Ga0255108, IMG submission 188469) | Freshwater microbial communities from St. Lawrence River, New York, United States - Law_Miss_RepA_8h | ecosystem: Environmental > Aquatic > Freshwater > River | place: USA: New York... | reverse complement strand
AGAGCTGTATTCCCGGGGCGTCGTATCTGAGGCCTGAATCGTTAAGTATCCGGACATATAGGATCAGTCCGGCTCCGCGAGTGGCATTTTGCGGCAACAACGGCAGAACCACGTGGAGCTGGACGCCGTTCTTAGAGGCATAAAAAACGCCCTTCAGGTCCGAAGGAGAATAAGGGCGTGATGTCGTTGTTTCTTTCGTACCGGCAGGAGTCTTGGCTGCGATGACGTTAGCCAGTTCCTTCGCACGTCGCTGCCCCAGAAGGACCGATTCCTTGGTCATCCTTGTCTCTAGTTGATAAAGATTCACCTTCGAAGTCTGAGATTTCTTGGAGGCAACGCTCCAGTAAGCATAGGCTTGGACCTCATCCTTGGGCACGTCGACACCCAGGGCATAGAATCGTCCCATGTTATTGAGGGCGACCGCGTTCCCCTGATCGGCGGATTTTCGATAATACGACAAGGCCACGGCAGGATCCGTGGACACACCCGTGCCCGAAGCGTAGCAATGTCCTAGGTTATTTTGCGCCTTAGCATGGCCTTGGTCGGCGGCCTTCCGCCACCAGTTCAGGGCTTCAGCCACGTGACCGCCATCAGAAGTGTCCAGGTTATATCGATTGCCTAAAATCCATTGATCCTCGGCGCTTCCGGCTTCGGCTTTTGCCTTCAACGTCGCCAGGTCGGCCGCCTTCGAGGCCTCCGAATACTTGGCGACCAACTTGTTCTGATCACGGAAGGTTTTGGCACGGAGCTCTCCTTCGGCCCGGATTTGATCCGTGATCACGATGCCGCTATTGTTTGTTATGCTCTTTGAGTACTTCTCATAGCCGCTGCTGAGCAGAGACCATTTGATTTGTTCAGCGAGAGCGTCGTCATCTCCAGCTTGGATTGACCGGCCGTTTTTAAAGTGCGACTTATCGGACATCGCCCGGGTTGCCTCGACATTGCCTTGGACGGCGCTCTTAAGATACCAAACCAACGCGACGGTCTCATCCCGCTTCGGGAACCCCCCTTCTCCGCGCGTCTTGTTCTCCGAAAAGCCACAATCGTAGCCCCTTCCTAACTGACATTGGGCGATAGGATCGCCTTGCTCGGCCTTGTGGAGCAACGCTTGAAAATCCGCCGACATTCTGGCGACGGGTACCACCGGTAACGCCAAGTCCTTGCTCTTATTCATGGCCGCATTGGATCCGATCAGCTTCCGGATTTCATCCGCACGCTTTTGCCCGGCGACGATTTCTGCAGGCGTCATTCGGGAGGAGATGACGGCCAGATCTTCTTTGTCGCCCGAGACTTGCGTATAAGCATAGGCCTCGACGGCATCTTTATTCGCGCCTTCTCCGATGGCGTAGGCATAGCCAAGCTGGTTCTGGGCAATCGCGTCGCCCTGGTCGGCGGCCTTACGAAACCAGACATTGGCCTGTAACAGATCGTTCGTGGATAGGTAGTGAAGCCCGAGGTAACCTTGCGCGATCTTGTCGCCTTGTTCGGCGGCATGTATCCACCACATCAGCCTGTTCTCCACATTATTCGGAATTCGTGATATGACCATAAAATGACTCGGCTCGGAGAGATTGTTGTGGCTTCGCAGAGCGAAGACCGGAGCGTCCCTGCCTCGACGACCTGACGAGGCCGATGACCTTCGTTCCAGGGGCGGCAAGTCATGATTTTCTGTCGTCAGGCGAGGCTTATCGGCGGTATTCTTTAATTTCACCAAGGCTTTGAGTTCGATCAGCCGGGCCTTCCCAGCGGTCGCAATCCTTGAAGGAATATCGAGCTGATCGTCAGGAAAAGGATTAGCGAAATCAGCCCTGACCTCGCTCGCATTGATGCTTCCGAACTCCATGTATGCAATGCCCGCGAGGGCGTAATAAGCATAAGCCTCCACGTCATCTTCCTCGACGCCGACGCCGAAGGCATAGGCATGGGCAAGCATGTACTGGGCTTCCTTATCTCCGGACATGGCCTGCACCTTGAAGAATGCGATGCTCGCCACCAACGGCACACCGGACGCAAAAGCTTCCCGGTCGGCGATTTTCTCAGCCATTCTTTCCAGGCTGAGCGCCCCAAAACCTCCACGATCGCCATCTGCCGCCTTGCGGTACCATTTCACCGCCTTCACCTCGTTCTTTTCCGACAAGATCCGCCCTTTGTGTTCATTGCCTTCACCGTAAAAGTAAAAGCCGTGCTGATAAGAATCCCCCAACCATCTCTGTGCGTTAGGATTACCGAGTTCTGCCGCCTTCAGATAATGCTTCACCGCCTCCGCCGGATCCTTCGCAATTCCACGGCTTCGGTCACCGCTCCGATAGCGGCTGGCGAGATTGAATTCCTCCCGCGCCTCAAGTTTCTTTTCTTCAGGCGTCTTTTCGGCCGCTGACGCCGTCGGGGCATTGGCCATGGCGAATATCGCGATGACCGCTAACATCAGCCCACCTCCGGTTAATTTGATCGGATTACGGCCCCTGGGCTGCCACTCGGTCACAAGCGGCCCGTTTTTTAACCATCGAGTCGTTGAATCTAAGCCGACGAACAGGAAGGTCAGCGCCTTTAAGTACAAAGGTGCGAGCAAGTAGACCATCAACCCGCTTCCGTCTTGGCTACCCATCAGCAGCCCGAAGATCAGCTTGAGAGGGTTGCTCAAATTGAGTTGCTGCAGCCAGAGCTGCGCCCAGATGGAAAGCACCATCGATAAAGCCAATACCCAGCCGGCGTAGGCTTTCCTCATCCACACCCCATAAGCGGCGAGGGAGGCGACGATAACTGGGGCCCAGTAAGCCAGCCGCCGCAGTAGCCGCTCCAGGGACATAGGCTCAGTCGAACGGGACGACCCATGAAATAGCACCAGGAGAGATAAACCGAGTATCGATAAGGTCATCAAGGCTATGACGTAAACCGATTTTGGAGGCTTGGATTCCGCTTCTCCCGGAGTGCGCGAGTGGGTGTCGCCCTCGCCGGCGGCGTCATCTCGTGGGGGTCTGCCGAACTGATTCACCCCAGAGTCACCTTTGGCCAAAACCATCCAGAATACATAGAGCGGGACCATCTGAAATATTCCCTGATCGCCCAGGTCATGACACCGTTTGGTGCCAGAAGCATAGATAAACCATAGGAGTAAGAGGGCTAAGCAGCCGTAACTCATGAGAAATAACTCAAAGGACAAAGAAGAAGGGAAGAATTCAATCGATTCGAGAAGTCCGTACATCAGGCCAGAGCCAATAATGCTAGAAAACAAAAAATCCCTTCGGCTAAAACGTCCATTGAATGACAGTGGTGTTATCATGTTATGTTATTATAAAACAAATGACCAATAGGCGTTCATCGTTAATCCCGATATACACTATCAGCAAAGACGATACAGGGGGCCAAACACTTGGCCCACCGTAGTTTAGAAGCGTGTAACTAAATACGCGGAAAGAGGTGAATTTAGTTAGGCGTGATTTGGGGCACGGTCCGACCGCGTTGGCTGATAGGAAATACCTATGAAGGGCAGACACTGATATGTCGTGACGCGGTCCCGACCCTACCCGCGCGGCGGAGCCTTCGAGGGGGCAAGCCGGCATGCGGGCAAGTTGACACGGGGATTCAACCGACGGGGCCAGGCCGAGACCTGACCCGCAGGATCCTCTCAGGCTGATTTACTACCTTGTCGCATTTTGCGAAGCATGCTTCCACAGAAAAAGAGCCCGATAGAAATAAGAATAAGGATACCGCCGACCTTACCCATCCCCCAACTATCCTTCATTTCAGGGTGACTCTTTCCATCGTAAACCGGCTGCGTCGTCACCCTCAGCACGACCTCCGAGATAAACGACACGAACTTCAATCCCGCGCCGACGAGGAAACTGCAAAGCCCGGCTATAAGCAATATGGACTCGGTGCGTCCGGGTTTAGATTTGGTGTCGGACATGAGAGCAGTCTGCCTATCAAAAATACAAACGCACCGTTTAAATAAATTAATGCTAGTATAGCATCCACAAAAGGGCGACGACTTCATCAGCCATCTCTAAACCGATAGCCCGCATCAGGATTAACGATGCACGTTCGCACGGGAACGGTGTTATAGTTTACCCAATGAAACCGCATACCCCGGGCTTTTGGTTGATGATCGCAACCGTTGGCCTGCTGGCCCTGCTGCCGATGAGGGCCGTGGCTGGGATGACCCCAGAGGAGGTGAAGAGGTTTGAGGGGTTCAAGGCGATGGCGGAGAAGGGCTACCCAGTAGGCCAATGCAGCTTAGGCGCCTGCTACGCCAACGGCGATGGCGTGGCGAAAGATAAGGTCAAGGCGGTGATGTGGTTTCGCAAGGCTTCCGACCAAGGCCATCCCCTGGCCCAACTCATCTTGGGGTCTTGCTACGCTAACGGCGATGGCGTGACAAAGGATGAGGTCGAGGCAGTGAAGTGGTTTCGCAAGGCCGCTGACAAAGGGCATGCCGGGGCCCAATTCATGCTGGGGGTTTGCTACGCCATCGGCGAAGGTGTCCCGAAGGATGAAATTGAGGCCTACGCTTATTGGAATGTCGCCGGGGCAGAACCACATGCCCGGTTTGGTCTTGCTGGTCTTGAAAAGACTTTATCCCCCGAAGCCAGACTCCGCGGCCAACAACGCACGAAGGAATTACAGAAAGAGATCAACGCGAACATAGCTGCGAAACGTGTGACCATGAATTCGGCTACCGGTTCTGGCGCAACGCCTGCCGAGCTGCAGAAGACCTCTGATGCCATGTTTGTGTTTAGTGTTTGGAAAGACAAGGCCACTCAAGGGGATGCTGAGGCGCAATTTTTCGTGGGGGTAGCCTACGTTGACGGTAAAGGCATAGCCAAGGATGAGGTCGAGGCCGTGAAGTGGTTTCGCAAAAGCGCTGAGCAAGGATACACTGAGGGTCAAACGGCACTGGCGGATTGCTACGCTTATGGAACAGGCGTGCCTAAGGACGAAGCCGAGGCGGTAAAATGGAACCGCAAGGCAGCCGTCCAAGGGGATGCCTACGCACAGATGACCCTAGGGTTGTCCTTAGAACTCGGCAGAGGCGCAGTGAAAGATGTGGCCGAATCCATTCAATGGTTCCGCAAAGCAGCGGACCAGGGACAAGCCGCTGCGCAAACTTCCCTTGGGCTTACCTATGCGCTCGGACGCGGCGTACCGAAGGATTACGTGGAATCAGTGAAATGGTTTCGCAAAGCCGTCGTCCAGGGAGATGCCACGGCCCAATTCCAGCTTGGTGGCTTTTATTATTCAGGACAAGGCGTGGCGAAAGATCTAAACGAAGCGTACGCTTACCTCTATCTTGCAGGAACGAAAGATGAGGCCGCCCGCACTAAATATACTTCGCTTGAAAAGAGCATGACTCCAGAATCGAAATTACGAGTGGAGCAACGGATTAAGGAATTGCAGAAGGCGATTGACGCGAACACCGCGGCGAAGAAGGCCGGGAAGTGAGAGTGGCCTAACCGCCAACCGCTAACCGCCAGCCGCGGGCCCATATTGGGGTCAGACCCCATTATCTCTCCCCTCCCCCGATACCCTGCATCAGGATTAACGATGCTCGCTGCCGGGGGAACCGTGTTATAGTTGTCTCTTATGAAAACGCGCACCCCGGGCTTTTGGTTGATCGTCGCAACCGTCGGCCTGCTGGCCCTGCTGCCGATGCAGGCCTATGCCGGCATGACCCCGGAGGAAGTGAAGATGTTTACGGAAACGAAGGCGAAGGCCGAGAAAGGTGATTTGGAAGCCCACTTCAACCTGGCGGCTTGCTATGCCAGGGGCTTGGGTGTGGCGAGGGATCAAGTCGAGGCAGTGAAGTGGGTGCGCAAGGCCGCGGAAAAAGGGTATCCTCTGGCCCAATTCAGCTTAGGCAATTGCTACGACAACGGCAACGGCGTGACGAAGAATGCGGTCGAGGCCGCGAAGTGGATGCGCAAGGCTGCTGACCAAGGGTTTGCTAACGCCCAAAACAACCTAGCGGCTTACTACACCAACGGTAAAGGCGTGGCGATGAATCAGGTCGAGGCGGCGAAGTGGTGGCGTAAGGCCGCTGACCAAGGAGATGCCGGGGCCCAATACAACCTTGGGAACTCCTACCACCTGGGCCGCGGCGTGCCGCAGAATCAGGTCGAGGCGGTGAAGTGGTATCGCAAGGCCGCCGAGCAAGGCGACCCGCCAGCCCAATACAACCTTGGTCTCAGCTACGGCAGCGGTGAAGGCGTGGCGAAGGATGCGTTCGAGGCCGCGAAGTGGTATCGCAAGGCCGCCGAGCAAGGGCATGCCGAGGCCCAGAAAAGTCTCGATGAGTTTCATGCCGAATCGTTGAAGCGGTTTCGCAAGGCCGCCGAGCAGGGGGATGCCGAGGCCCAGAACAATTTAGGGAAATGCTACGCCGTTGGCGAAGGCGTACCCCAGGACTTCGTGCAAGCGTTGAAGTGGTACCGAAAGGCCGCCGAGCAGGGGCATGCCGAGGCCCTATTCAACTTGGGGGGCCGCTACTACAACGGCGAAGGTGTGACGAAGGACGAGATTGAGGCCTATGCTTATTGGAACCTTGTCAGGATAACGGACGAAGACGCCCGCAGGAACCTAGCCGTTCTTGAAAAGAAGATGTCCGCAGCCCAGATCGCCGCCGGGCAGAAGCGCTCGAAGGAATTGCAGAAAGAGATAGCGACGAAGAAGGCCAGGAAGTGAGTGCGGCCTAACCGCCAACCGCTAACCGCCAGCCGCGGGTACCTTGTGATCAGCTAGCATCACCGCACCCTGCCCGGCGCGGCGGATGGGAATAAATCCCTGGTATTGTAAGCCTATGTGGGCGCGAAGGCGGAGCCTTCGAGGGGGGCAAGCTGGCATGCGGGCAAGTTGACACGGGGATGCATTCGAAGGGGTCAGGCCGTTACCAAAGTTTCCTGACACCAAAAGCGCCCTGAACCTTCGTATTTAGTATCAGCCATTTCGAGTAACGTCCTGACCCCATATTCGGCTCCGTTGGCTTGTTTAAAACAACTCACTCGGTTACCCCTTTCAAAACTACCATGAAAAAACCTCCAAACTTCACATTAGCCAACTTTCAGGAACACCCTTATTTCATTGAGCATATCGATGATTATACGGGCAACCACTCAACACCCCACCGCATGTTCGACACAGATCTTTCAGTCGACGGAAAGGTCGTAGGTAGAGCGTACAAAAAGTGTGGGAATGACCACCCGTTTCAGGCAATAAACTTCACCCTCGATGGTACGAATTGGTACACAGTGCGGTACACTTTCGGCCGAGTCCATGTAACCAAGCGCCTTGGCGAAAACGGCGCTCCATCCGACATGCCGATAAGTAACCGGTGGCACCTTAGTCACCATGGCAGCTACAGCGCGTGTCAGGGTAGAGTAAGCATCACGGAACTGAAGAGGCGGCTGGCTGAAAACAATGAGGATACGGAGTTCGACGATGTCATGCTCGCCTATGCTCACCTAGATACACTGGTTGAAGCCGTTCCCACCAAAGAACCTCCTACTCAGTCCTGACATGAGCCACGACCCTACCCCGCCCCGGGATCCGTTCCTAGGCAACCACTAGGTCCGCAACCCGCAGCGCGCCGAGGAGGTCCGATCATGGGGTCAGAGGCGCTAGCCCTCCCGCATTCGCATTTACCGCAACTAACTCTGCTACACACTACTATCCTTAATGAAGAATAACCATAAATTCACTCTTGTTAACTTCCAGGACCACTCCTGCGGGCTGCTCTATGGCGACTCCACGACCAATTGGATGTGGAGTTTCTGGCAAAACATGTACGTTGCCGACTTAGCAGTTGATGGCCAAATAATTGGCAAAGCCTATTGTGCCCTGTGGGTCGGTCCAGGTGGGTCATCAGACTGGTGCGATGAATTGGACCACGTCCACGGCGGCGGCGACTGCGATTCTCCTGAGACTAACTTCACGCTTGATGGCACCAATTGGTATTCAGTTTGGCACTATTATTCGTATGGTGGCCCTACGGATGACGACGGCCAAAGAATTGCCCGAGGAATTCACGGAGAACGAGTCATGCAGCCTAATTGGAGAAGCCGAGATAATGTCGAGGAAGTCACCAAAAGAATTGGTATGTCTGGTCGGCCTCGTGAAAAAGTACCTCACGGATCAGCTGAGTTCCTCGAAATAATGGAGGCCTACGATCGCCTGACCGAACTCGTCTCGGCCGTCGCGGCCAAAGAACCTCCTACGCAAGCTTAACATGAGCCACGATCCTACGCGACCCCGCGATCCGTTCCTAGGCAACCACTACGTCCGCAATCCGCAGCACGCCGAGGAGATCTGGCGCGAATGACCTTCGACCTCAGCTATGAGCCGATACCCTAGTAACGGAAATTCAATGTCGGGTACACGAGCAGTGTTTCTTCGAGGGTCCTATGTCCCAAAGGCCAAAGGCATAACAGAGGCACCACGGAGGGACAACTGGCTTCCGGACCTGATCAAGCAACTACGCATGGAAGATCAACAAGCAGGGCAAGTTAAGGTTACTGCTAAAAAATCCCCGCCTAAAAAACGTAAGAGCACGAAGAGAAGGAAGCTGAAGACTGCCACCGAGCAGGCTGAGGACACAGCCACCAAGATCAGGAACTCCAGGATCAAGAGGCTTCTCCTTGAGGCGAAAATCGGGAAGATAGGTAAAGACAAGCCCGCCGTCGCCAAGGCGCTGCGCAGAGAGGTCAACCGACGCCTTGTCGCGGAGAATAAGGCGCGCGAAGAGCAAAAGCTCCGGGAGAACACTCAGCGGCTGGTAGAACGCAGAAAACTACGCCTAGCCAAGCTGCTCAAAGAGATCCGCCGAAAGCGCCGCGGGAAATGACCCGCATACGGTAGCGGCTTCAGCCCGCTAAACTTGGGGCTTTAACCCCCATGATAGCATATAGTAGAAGAACCCTATGCGAAGCCTCCCCGCCTTCCTGTCCTGGATCGTAGTCACCTGCGCGACCCTGTGCGCCCAGACCGCCGCCGAGCTGGCACTGATTAAGGACAAGGCTGGCAAGGGTGACGCCGAGAGCCAGTACCAGCTTGGGAAGCTCTACCTAGGGAAAGACCTCAAGGAGGCAGGCGCCTGGTACCGTAAGGCTGCCGACCAGGGACATGCCAAGGCTCAATCAGAAATGGGGGTCTTCAACAAGAACGGCTGGATCGATGGAGCCAGTCCGGCTGAAGCTAAGCGATGGTGGCTACTGGCCGCGGCACAAGGGGACGCAGATGCCTGCGTCTCCCTTGCCCTAGATGCCCAGAGACAAGGATTTGAGGCACGAATCAAGGGCAACGCGACACTTCAGAAGCAGTTCCGAGAAGAGGTTATTCGATGGTACACCAAGGCCGCCGAAACCGGAGACCGCGGTTCACAATTTGAGCTCGGAGAGATGTACAATCGCATGAATGACCTTGGGCAGAGCACAAACTCTAGGCTTTACGGGATCACAGACGCCGATTGCGACTTCGAGTCGGCAATGAAGTGGTATCTCAAAGCCGCCAAGAGTAAGCATCCACACCCTGGGGCGATGTACCGCATAGGCATGCTCTACCTTGAGGGAAAGGGAGTTCCCAAGAACACTGAGACGGCAATCAAGTGGCTGGAACTTGGCGCCAAAGGTGGCGCCGGCTGGGCCAGCGAAGCCCTTACTGACCTCTACCGATCTGGCAAGGCGACGAAGAAGAACACCGCCATAGCTCTGGAGCTACTCAACAAAGAGGCCGAACGAGGATCTCATGAAGCACATCGGGATCTTGGCCTGATGTATTACTATGGTGAAGAGGTCGCCCGAGATTTCACCTTGGCCTACAAACACCTGTCGGCCATCGCTGAGTCGCCGTTAGGCACATGGGACGCACAGGTTTATAATGCTCTTGGTCACTTGTACGAAGATGGAAAGGTGACGCCCCAGGACCTCGATAAGGCCTTCAAGTATCACCTGATTGGGGCCAAAGCGGGGTACCCTACTGGCCAATTTAGCGTCGGCTACGCCTACCAGTTCGGGAGGGGCACAAAGGTCGACCATCTTGAAGCCGTGAAATGGTACCGTCTCTCCGCGGAGAACGGAGTAACCCAAGCTCAGATCAACCTCGCCGCCCTACTCATGGTCGGCGAAGGGGCCGTTAGCGCTGACCCAATCGAGGGGTTTAAGTGGTACAAGAAGGCAGCAGTGTCTGGAAGCGATAGGGCTCAGATGGGAGTGGCGATCTCGTACTACATCGGCCGAGGCGCGCCAAAGGACTTCGTCGAGGCATACGCTTGGGCGAACCTCGCTGCCGCAAGCGGCAAGGTTGAGCGGTCCAAGGAACTCCGGGAGGACATCGAAGCGAAACTTAGCCCGGAGCAGATCGCCGAGGGTCAGCAGCGCAGCAAGGGGCTGAACAAGCTGATCAACGAGGAACTTGATAGTCTCAAGCAGATCCAGAAGGCCATTGAGCTCAGGGAGCGGATGGGGGCTTGATGGGCTAGGTTGCAGAGGCTATCGCCCAGAGTAAGCCTGGGCAGTTCTCACTATATACATAAGACTATGATTATCATGGTCTTAATCTATTTCATAATATTAACACATACTCACAGTGACAATGTTGACACCTTGGGGTCGATAAGTTGAACTTAGTCATCAGCCGCCACCTAGGGCGCCGGGCTTCGTCCAATGAGGCCCCTTCCCTGCCAACGGCACCACCGCTCCTTGATAGTCGAGTTAGTTGCTTCGTCCTCAGGTCACACGACCGGGGATCGATACCGTAGGCATACGCACATGCCCACGGGAAACAAATGGGCATTCGATCAGGTTAAGCTGATGAGGCTGACCTGTTCATTCAAACACACAGCAGGGCGATACGGGTTGTCGATTAGGTTTTACATTCCTATGACAGGGGTTCGAGTCCCCTCTCTGCTACCAACTTTATCGAATCGATTACACCTTCACAAAGTAATCGGCCTTTGATTTTAATTTTGTTGGCCGCTGGGTAACACCAGTAACTGATAACTCTGCTGGAATTGGCTCCACATGACTATCGGCTCAGGCCAACATCCCACTTTGCTTGCCGTATATGCAGCGGATGCGATGTCATCGCATCCCTACCTGGCGAAGGTGAGGCGGCGCGTTAGGCTATACTCCTAGGTTTACTGAATAAAAAACCAGTTGCCCGAGAAAGTAACTCTAGCATCATAGTTTTGTTGGTCACGGCGCGACCCGTCGCAATTGAGACTTCTCGGTTCTTGGGAATTGCTTGATGAAGACCAAC
>Ga0255108_1000553_pt1 | contig 11280 bp, 12 predicted proteins | sample Law_Miss_RepA_8h_FD_188469 | JGI IMG/M metagenome (GOLD analysis project Ga0255108, IMG submission 188469) | Freshwater microbial communities from St. Lawrence River, New York, United States - Law_Miss_RepA_8h | ecosystem: Environmental > Aquatic > Freshwater > River | place: USA: New York... | reverse complement strand
CCCCGAGGCAATGCTCTTGATCAAGCCCGATCGGCTGGCGGCAGAACTCATCGCGTTGGACCTGGCAGGCTATGTGGTGAAGATGCATGCGGTGGGCGACCGGGCGGTGCGTGCAGGGCTGGACGCCATCGCCGCAGCCCGGGCGACCAATGGGCCTTCGGGCCTGCGCCACGAGATCGCGCATGCCAATTTCATCGCGCCCGCCGATCTGGCGCGGTTTGCGGCCTTGGACGCGGTGGCCGAGGTGTCGCCAAAGCTGTGGATGCCAAACCCGGTGACCGCAAGCCAACGGCAGGTCTTGGGCGATGCGCGGGTGGACAGATGCCATCCGATCCGCAGCCTTCTGGCGGCAGGGGCCGAAGTGATTTACGGCTCGGACTGGCCGGCGGCGGCTTTGGATGCCAACCCTTGGACCGGGCTTGCCGGGATGCTGTCCCGCGCTGATCTGACCGGCACATATCCCGGGGCAGTCGCGACGGATGAGGCGATCACCTTAGATCAGGCGCTGCCATTGTTCACTCGCAACGGGGCAAGGGCGCTAGGGCTAGAAGGGCATACGGGGTGTCTGACGGTAGGGGCTTTGGCCGATCTGATCGTGCTGGAGCGCCCCTTGGAGAAGTTAAGCCCCAAAGAGATTGCCAGCGTCCAGCCTGAAGCAACGCTTTTTGGTGGTAAATTAGTGCATGGGGCGCTTTAGGCTCCTGGCTCATTGATGGTCAAAGCCAGAACATGACGGTTGCGGCGATTGCTACTGCGGAAAGGTAGATCTTCGGACATCTGTCATAGCGGGTAGCGAGGCGGCGCTAGTCTTTAGGCCTTTCAAACATGATCTCGATGCGGTTAGGCCGTTTGTAGCGGCGCTTGTCATAGCGGACCCGCTTACCGCGAGACTTCCTGCCCGGGATGCATGGGCCTATCCCCTTGTCTTGGAACGCATCTCGGAACCAGTCTGCGTCGTATCCCCGATCTGCGAGCAGCAATTCGTCGGCGGGCAGGCTGCCCAGTAGAGCCGCCGCGCCAGTGTCGATGGAGTGGTTGCCGCCCGCCCCTGACGTCATGGCAATGTGCCAAGATTGTAGCGTTCAAGGCCACACAACGGAGAAGATGGCGAGATGGACGATATGATGATCGGAGTTGATCTGGCAAAGCATGTTTTCCGGCTTCACGAGACCCTGCGAACGGAGGAAATACAGTTCCGAAAGAAGCTTACGTGACAGCAGTTTACGATATTCATGGCCCAGCAGGTTCCTTGCTTGACCATTTTCGAGGCCTGTGGCGGCGCATATTACTGGTCGCGGGTACTGGAATCGCTTGGGCACAAGTTGAAACTGATCGCGCCGCAATACGTGTACCCGTTCGTGAAGCGCCAAAAAAAAGCATGCGGCTTATGCAGAGGCGATTGTGATCGCAGCACGCCAAGCCGAGATACACTTCGTTGAACCCAGCACGATTGACCAGCAGTCGCACGCAGCGGTGTTCCGCGGCCGAGAGCGGCTGGTTCATCAGCGGATTGCTGATGTAAACGCCCTGCGAGTGCTGCTACACGAACATGGCCACGCGTTTCCTGTAGGATTGCGCTACCTTGCTCGCATGACGGTGCATGTGGACGATAAGGCCGCCGACTGGAGTTCCCCCACTGAAGCGCTCCACTATCATGGCTAATCTTGAAAAATCTGAAGGCAGCGCTTCCAATAAACTCAAACGACAGTCCAGGCCTTGATCTCGCGCATGGCCACCGTCGACGGGTCAGGAAAGCCGCCGCCGTTGCAATGTGGCTGCTGATAGAATCGGTTCTTGGCAGTCAGCGGGCCGATCTTAATCGGTTCGAACGGCATATCGTAGAGCGGATCGCGGAAGGGCAGGCCTCTCGGGCAGGGGCAGAAGTCAGATAACTACACGAGCATGGCCCAGTCACTGACATTGCTGCATCTTTATCGATTGAAATCAAATAGCCTAGGTTGTCCTTCGCTTGACGGTAATGCCCGCTATTGCGGCGTTGTCCAGAAGCGCTGTACATACATCAGAAAAGGCGCGAATGGTAGGTGGCTGGAATCCCCAGGTGGGGCAAAGCAGGCCCATCCGCATCGGCTTGAGATTGTCCTCCAGCGGCACGAACCGCAGCGGCTTACCATCGGGCGCTGTACTGAAATCAGGGCGGGTATTCGCAATGGAAAACCCGAAACCATTGCCGACAAGAGAGTGGACCACGGCCATATCCTGTGTACGCTCAACCACATTCGGGCGAAACCCGGCCTGTTCGAACAGCGACAGAAAATACGCTGAGCTTAGCGGCAGATCAAGAAGCACCAGCGGGCTGTCCGCCAGTTCGTTGATGGTAATACTGTCGCGCAGGGCCAGTGGGTGATTTTCCGGCAAGATCGCAAACGGTGGCAAGACCGCTAGTTCGACAAATTCCATATCGGTAGGGATCGCCAGATCATAGGTCAGTGCCACGTCAAGCGAGGCATCCCGCAGCCCGTCGATCAATCCAGCCTGATGCAGCTGAAACTGACGGAACCGGACATCGGGGTAGGTTTCAGTATAGGCTCGACGCAGCCGGGGCAGGACGATCTGGGCAAAAGTCAGAAGGCACCCAACATTTAGCTCGCCCTGCACCGTACTACGCAGCAAATTGGCGAGCTCAGACACCGCCTTGGCACTTTCAAGCGCCCGGCACGCCGCCTGGGTCAACTGCTGGCCAGCCTGCGTGGTAGCCATGCCAGAAGCGTGTTTGCGCACAAACAAGGCCAAACCCAGTTCTGCCTCCAACTGAGTGATGGAGCTTGAGACCGAAGATGGCGAAACCGACAAATGGTCTGCTGCCGCAACGATCGACCCAAGGCGGCTAACAGCGACAAGATACTGCAACTGCCGCAAAGTGAACCGTGATTGCATAAATCCCCCGCAAGACGAACCTGCTGGGCAGAGGCCCGTCAGATCTTGATCCAACTAGTTTTCAGGGTAGTGTACTTGCCGAAGGAGTAAAGCGACAGGTCGCGCCCGAAACCCGATTGCTTTGTTCCACCAAATGGCGTCATGGCCGACAGCGCGTCAACATTGTTGACGGATACTGAGCTCGCGTTCAGGACGTCCTACACCCGCCAAGTCCGAGACAGGTCACACGTCCAGACCGATGCGGCAAGGCCTTAGGTGCTGTCATTGACCATCGCGACAGCCTCGGCCTGCCTCTCAAAGGTCTGGATAGTCAATACTGGGCCAACGATTTCTTCGCGCACTACACGGGCATCCTGCGGGACATCAGCAAAGATAGTTGGTTGGACGCAGGCGTCCGAGCCCGTCGGCGTAAATCGCTCGCCACCACAGACCAACCGCGCCTGTTGTTTGCCGCTGTCAACAAACTGCATGACAGTATCGACATGACATCTGCGGGTTTGGCTCTCTTTCCAGCCATTTCTAGTTCTCCTGAAACGGGATCATATTATCCCTGTTGGTGGGCGACTTCAGTGGGGGCACTCCACCCCAACCGCAAAGCGCCTACACGAGCCATTCTCCACGGTAGTTTTTTCGATGTCTGGCGCCTAACGCAAAGTCGAAGGTCATGGCCCGCTTCTTCGAGAGAGGTAGCAATTAGGGCAAAAGCGACGGGCCGTGTTGCAGATCGGCGATTTCACGGCGGAAGGTCAGGGCATCGCCATGATCAGGCGCGTCAAGCTCTTCGGCATAGCGCCGACCTGCGTAAGTTGCCCATGCGATGGGGCCCGGGGCGGCAGCGTCGCCAATAAGCTTGAGCGAGGCGATCCCAGAGCCCAGCCAATCCTGCCCTTTAAGTTGGTGAAAAAGACTGTCGTTCGGGGTGCGCGAGGTCACCATGAGAACGGAATCACAGGTGATCTGGGTGCTGCGCCCGCTCCACGTGCAGGTAAGATCAACCGCGCCCGAGTGAACAGTCTGCGGCGCGTGGGAAAGGTGGATGTGCACCCCAATCTCGGCCAGGCGGCGCTGGATGGTGGCTTGCTCCAGCGTATTGTCGGTCCACTCCGCAACTTTCACGGCAGGGGTGACGAAATGGACGCTACAGCCGCGCGCGATCAAAAGCTCGGCCAATACGCTGCCCATGTAGAAGTGGTCGTCATCATAAAGCAGGACCGTGCCGCCCTTCGGGCCTGCCCCTGACATCAGGTCGTCTGGGGTAAAGATGGGCATCGCTGGATCGGTCGGGATCGGGTGCAGATGCAGCCGCGCCACTGCATCACGACGCCAGTGGCAGCCCGTTGCAATCGCGACATGCTCAACCCCAAAGCTCAAGATATCCTCGGCGCTAAGAGGACTGTCGAGATAGGTCTGCACATTCGGCATCGGCGCGATTTGTCCGGCGCGGTAATCGGCCACGCGGCCCCATGCAGAAAGCCCCGGCAGGGCCCGTTCTCGCGCAACGCGGCCGCCAAATGTGGTGGTGGCCTCGGCCAGCGTCACCTGATAGCCGCGCTTGCCAAGGATATGCGCCGCCTCCAACCCCGCTGGGCCCGCGCCCACGATCAGGACGCTTTCCGACTTGCCCTTGGGGTGCATCCGTTCCGGGTGCCAGCCTTTGCGCCATTCTTCCATAAAGGCGGTGTTCTGGGTGCAGCGGCTGATGCCTTGGGTCATGTCGCCCGACACGCAGATATTGCAGCCAATACATTCGCGGATGTCGTCGAACCGTCCCTCTTCGATCTTTTTTGGCAGGAACGGATCGGCAATCGACGGCCGGGCTGCCCCGATGAAATCAAGGACGCCCGACCGGATCTGCCGAACCATTGCATCCGCGCTCGTAAAGCGCCCGACACCCACGACGGGTTTGGAGGTCAGCGCCTTGATGCCTTTGACCAGATCTTCCTGCGCGCCCTCAGGCTTGAACCGCGACGTGCCCGAACAGGCCTCCCATGTTCCTTGCGCCAGATCCCAGATATCGGGCAGCTCGCCATGCATCTCAATGAAATCGCGCAGTTCGGCATTGGAAAAGCCCATCTCGCCCGCCTCATGCAGCGAAAGGCGTAGAGAGATGGCCAACTCACCCTTCGTTTCCTCGCGGGCTTCCTCAACAATCTCGCGCAGAAACCGGGCGCGGTTTTCAAGGCTGCCGCCGTATTCGTCGGTCCGGTGGTTGGTGTTGCGCGACAAGAAATGTTGCAAAATGCCAAAGCCATGTGCGCCATAAAGACAGATCAAATCAAAACCTGCGCTCTGGCTGCGGCGAAAGGCATTGCGGAACCAGCGGCGCAGGTCTCGGATATCCTCGCGGTCCATGGTGCGGGCCTGTACGGGGTCCGAGGTGAAGGTCAGGATCGGACCGCCTGAGACCGCAAGGGGAACTTCGCGCGAGTAAAGGTTCGGTCCGTTGATGCCGGAATAGGCCAACTGAATGCCAGCAAGCGCCCCATGCGATTTCATCGCCTCGGACATCCGCGCCAGCGCCGGAATATCGCGGTCATCCCACAGGTGCTGTTCGATGAAAGGTGTGATTTCCGAGGTGGGGTGAATCTCGGTCTGTTCGGTAAAGATCACCCCCCAGCCACCTTCGGCCTTGGTCCGGCGCATCTCCACAACAGCCGAAGGGTCACGATAGCCACCGCCATTGCAGTGCGGCACCTGATAGAACCGGTTCTTGGCCAGCTTTGGCCCGATGCGAACGGGTTCGAACAGAACATCATAGCGGCTGTCGCGAGTGTCTTTCGGCATGGCGGCCTTCTTAAATCGGTCTGTGGTCTTGAAGCTGGGTCTGCATCAGCGCGGGGTCTGGGCTGTGAGCGATGTCGGTCACCAGCAAGGTTGGGCTGGGCCCTGCGGCGGCCAGAATGGTCGCATCAGGCGCGGCTATCACGGACGTTCCGCAATAGGTGATGTCGCCCTCTGTTCCGCAATAATTGGCATAGGCGATGGTCATGGAATGGTTGATCGCATGGGTCGGCACCACCAGACGGCTGACATGGGTGTTCGGCTCGGGGTTGGCGGTGGGCACCAGCACAAGGCGTGTGCCCGCTTCGGCCAGCTTGCGCACCAAGGGCGCGAATTCCACGTCATAGCAGATCAGCATCGATGTCGGCACGCCGTGCAAATCAAAGGTCGAAACCGCATCACCCGGCGCATAGATCGCCTTTTCGCGCGGCCCAAAAAGCTGGACCTTGCGGTAATGGCTGATCTCTTGGCCCTGCTCATCAAAGGCCACCGCGGAATTGTAGATCGTCGCACCATCGCGTTCGGCATAGCCAATGACGATGCCGCAGCCATGCGCCCGCGCCAATGCAGCCAGCCGCTGATGCCACGGCCCACCCCGGGCTTGCGCCTTGGCCGCAGCGGTCAGTGCGGCCTCAAGGGTGGCAAAGGCTCGATCGTCCGACCCTTCGGGCGAGGGGCCCTGCCAAAGCGCGATATTCAGGGACATGGGGCCTCCGATCGGGGGGAAGGGCCGGGTTGCCCCGGCCCTGTCAGGTTACTTTTTAAGATTGGTCCAGATCGCGTCATAGAAGGTTTGGGTTTCCTGATCGCAGACCTGAATGAAGCTGCCCTTCGGCGCATCTGCCGGTGGGTTGTTCTCGGGGCTGGACTTGATCGCCTCGTCCAGGAACGGCTCCACCCCCGTGACGCCCGATGTATAGGCGGCATAGTTGGTCACCGCGGCGGAGTTTTCTGGGTCCAAGAGGAAGTTCATGAACTTCAGCGCGTTGTCACGGTTGGGCGCGTCTTTCAGCAAGACCACGTTGTCCATCCAGACGACGAAGCCTTCCCTCGGATAGGCGTACTCGACATTCGCTCCCTCGGCGCGGGCCTTGGCCGAAAAGCCGTTGTAGATCATCCCAGCTGCCGCATCGCCCGACACCAGCACATCCTTGGCCGTGTCAGACCCGAAGGAGGCCCAATGCTGCTTGGCGTTGATGAGCATATCGTTCAGCGCCTTGAGCTGCTCTTTGTCGGCCGAACATTGCGGGATGCCAAGATAGATCGACCCCAGCGCCAGCACTTCGCCTTGGCTGTCCAGCACGTTGATCTTACCCTGCAACTCGGCCGGCGGATCAAAGATCATGGCCAGCGTATTGATATCGCCGGTATAGACATCGCGGTTGACCGAAAACGCGGTCGAGCCCCACTGATACGGGATCGACGATTTGCGACCGGGATCGAAGGGCACATCCACCCATTCCGGGGCGATATTGCCAAAGTTCGGCAGGTCTGCGGGCGCGAAGCTGTCGAGCAGTCCCTCCTTGGCCATGATCTCAACCATATAGTCGCCCGGGACGGCCACGTCATATTGGCCCAGCTTGCCCGCCTTCAGCGCGGCCAGCATGGATTCGTTGCTGTCATAGGTGTCGATGGTCACCGCTATGCCGGTTTCGGCGGTGAATTTGTCCACCAACTCCTGCGGGATATACTCAAACCAGTGGTAGACCGAGAGCGAGCCCTCGGCATGGGCACCGCCTGCCAAAAAGGCAAAGGCGGTGGCGGTAGAAAGAAGCTTCTTCATGGTAAACTCCCATTAGGTTCAGGATCGGGTTCTTTGCCCGATGCGGTTGACGAAGTAGGACAGCGTGACGAACAGAATCGAAACCGCCAGCATCATGGTCGAAATTGCCATGATGTTGGGTTTGATGCCTTGTTTGACTGAGCCAAAGATCGCGGTGGGCAGGGTCTCCATCCCCGCGCCTTTGACAAAGTTCGTGATGATGAAATCATCCAGCGAGATGATGAAGGCCAGAAGAAAGCCCGACACCACCCCCGGCAGCATCAGCGGCAACAAGACCAGCCGAAACGCTTGCCACTGGGTGGCATAAAGATCACGGGCCGCCTGTTCAAAGCTGTCCTCAATCCCCTGCAAGCGGGCGGCGATGGGCAGATAGGCAAAGGGGATGCAAAAGACGATATGGGCGATGAGGATGGTCACATAGCCCGTGACCAGCCCAATGGCCGAGAAAAAGATTAGTGTCGCAACCGCTGTGACAATCTCGGGCACCATAAGCGGCAGGTTGATCAGCGCGAAGGTCGCCGATTTCCCCCGGAACCGCCCGCCCCGGATCATGACAAGGCTGGCGGCCACCGCGATCGTCGTGGCGGCGGATGCCGCAAGCACCGCGATGGTGATTGAATTCCACGCTGCCGCCTTGAAGCGGGGCGCCTCGGGGCCGGTGAAGACATCGGCATACCAGCGCCACGAAAACCCGCCCCATGTGGTGATCGAGGTGGAATCGTTAAAGCTGTAGACCATCACCACAATCAGCGGGACGTAAAGAATAGCCAGACAGGCCACCGCCATGGCCAGAAACCCCGGATAATGGCGCACGCCTTTCATCGCGCCTCCGCCTTCGTCTGCGCACGGGCGTAGATCATGAGGACGATCAGCACGAGCGTCATCAAGATCATGGCGGCGGCGGCCCCGAAGGGCCAGTTGCCTTGCGACCCGCGAAACTGTTCGTCGATCAGCGATCCGATCATAAACGTCTTGGCCCCGCCCAAAAGATCGGGTGCCAAAAAGGCCCCAAGCGACGGCACAAAGACAAGGATGCACCCCGCGATGATCCCGGGTTTGACAACGGGCAACACAATCTCGCGCAGGGTGACCCAGCGGCTGGCGTAAAGATCGGCAGCCGCCTCGGAGAGGGCGAAGTTATAGCGCTCGACCGCGGCATAGATCGGCAGCACCATGAAGGGCAAATAGCTGTAGAACAAGCCCAGTTGGACCGCCAGATTGGTGTTCACCAAAGGCAGCGGGTCCGAAATCAGACCTATCGCCATCAGACTTTCGTTCAAGGGACCATTGTCGCGGATCAGGAATTTCAGGCTGACGGTGCGGATCAGCAGGTTCACCCAATAGGGCACGGTGATGAGAAACAGCCAGATTGCGCGGGATTTCGGGGGCCTTGTGGCAATAAACCATGCGGTCGGAAAGCCCACCGCCAGACATATCAGGGTTGCCACCGCCGCCTGCCAGATAGACCGCCAGAATATGGTGATATAGGTCCATTCAATGACAGGCGGCTCGTCGCCAAACAGGCCCCGGTTGAGGAAGAACTGGTCATAAGCGGCCAAGGTGAAATCCCAGACCACGCCGCCACGGAATTCCTTTGTCAAAAAGGAATAGACCGCCATCAGCAGCACGGGCAGCACCAGGAAAATCCCGATCATCACCCATGTCGGCACAAGAAGGGGGCCGATCAGACGGCGATAGCCAAGGCCCGCCTTGCCGCCACCGTCCACGCCGGGCTCTGGGGCCATCCCCGCCATCAGTCTGCCAATAGGCGCGCAGCGCCTACCTCGATCTGCAAGGCAACGCGGTCGCCGGGGGCGGGCAGCACAATCCGGGCCGAATTCTGGATGCGGATGTGAAACGGTTCGCCGGTGGTGAGATGCGTCAGGATCTGCAGGTCGGTGCCCAGGTAGACAATGCGATCCACCACCGCATCCAGTTCCCCCTTTGCCGCAAGCGAAATGCGCTCGGGTCGGATCGACAAGTGATGCTTACCCGGCATGACGCCCTGAGCGACAGGGCAGGTGATCTTTTGCCCACCCGGCAGGGTGACCTTGGCCGCCGCGCCGCTGACGGCGTCAACGGTGACCTCCAGAAGGTTCGTCTCGCCGATGAAATCAGCGACAAACCGGTTGACCGGTACCTCATAAATGTCGCGCGCGGTGCCCACTTGCTGCACCCGGCCCTGAGACATGACTGCGATTCGGTCCGACATCGTCAGGGCCTCTTCCTGATCGTGGGTCACAAAGACAAAGGTGATGCCGGTCTGTTCCTGCAGCATTTTCAACTCTACCCGCATCGCTTGGCGCAGCTTCAGGTCCAGCGCTGACAGCGGTTCATCCAGCAACAGAACCTTGGGTTCTGGGGCCAGCGCACGGGCTAGTGCCACGCGTTGCTGCTGGCCGCCAGACAGTTGCGCCGGCATGCGGTCGGCAAAGGCCGACAGATGCACCATCTCCAGCATCTTGCCCGCCCGCGCCGTGCGGTCAGCCAGACCCATCCCCTTCATCTTCAGCCCGAAGGCCACGTTCTCGAGCACCGTCATGTGCGGAAACAGCGCATATTGCTGAAACACGGTGTTGACCGGGCGATGGTTGGGATCAAGCCGGGCAATGTCGCGCCCGAACAGGCGAATCTCGCCGTCGTTCAAATCCTCAAACCCCGCAATACATCGCAAAAGCGTGGTCTTGCCACAGCCTGACGGGCCAAGCAGGGTGAAGAACTCGTTATCGGCAATCTCAAGCGAGATGGAATGCAGCGCCGTGGTCGTGCCATAGCGCTTTACCGCAGATCTGATCTCGATCGCCGTTGACATCCTGCGCATACCCCCCAGAATCCTGTCTGACGTTAGTTTTCTGCAACAAGGGGGTATATACCCCCAAAGAGGTATGATGCGCCCGCTGCTCAATGCCGCAGAAACCCGGCTGGCCGAAGTGATCCGTCGCCTTGGCGGGGCGGAGTTTGAAGGCGTGCTGCATGACTGGCTGCGACGCTGTCTGGCACCTGACAACCTGATCATGCTGGCCTACCGCGATTCAGGGCCGCCGCAGGTGCTTTACCTTCAGTCCGACAGCCCGCAGGTTTTTTCCGAGTTGGAAAACACCTATCTGGCAGGGGCTTATCTTCTGGACCCCTATCACGCGCTGCACAGCGCGCGTGTTACTGCGGGCGTTTATCGTCTGCGCGATGTGGCGCCGGATGCATTTCAACGCTCGCAGTATTTCACCGAGTATTACCAGCAGACCACGCTTCTGGATGAGTTGACGTTCATCGCCTATCCAAAGCCTGATGTTTCACTGAACATCTGCCTTGGTCGCGATGCAACCTCGGCGCGGGCGTTCTCTGCGGCCGAAGTCGTCTTGGCACAGCGTCTGGCCCCGATCCTGACCGCCTTGGTCGAGCAGCACTGGGCGGGGCTTGCTCCGGGCGGCGGGGCTGATGACATCACGGCCGAGGTGATCGGGGCGTTGCAACAGCGCCACGGGATCCGGCTGAGCCAACGGCAGGCCGAAGTGGCGCTGATGATCCTACGCGGACATTCGACACCTGCCATCGGCCTACAACTGGGCCTGTCGCCGCAGACCGTCAAGGTCTTCCGCCGCCAGCTTTACGACAAATGCACCATCAGCTCGCAGGCCGAGTTGTTTGCGCTGATGATGCCATTGCTGCGGGTGTCTGCAGAGCAAGCAGCAAGCTGAACAGGCGCTGGATAACCCCTCGTGAGTGCACCTCGCGCGCGATTTGGCTGGCTGGATCTGTCCTGCGTGTGATGACGACCACATTCACTGGATTATACATATAACGCGCAAATTTTGCTGCGGTCA
>Ga0255108_1000544_pt1 | contig 11353 bp, 6 predicted proteins | sample Law_Miss_RepA_8h_FD_188469 | JGI IMG/M metagenome (GOLD analysis project Ga0255108, IMG submission 188469) | Freshwater microbial communities from St. Lawrence River, New York, United States - Law_Miss_RepA_8h | ecosystem: Environmental > Aquatic > Freshwater > River | place: USA: New York... | reverse complement strand
ACAAACTGGGTCAGCCCGACAAGGCCACGCCCACGGCAGCCACTTTGTCCAGTGGACGCGTGGTGCCGGTTTCATCCTCTACCGATTTGGTGGTGATTCCCGAAGGCGCGATCAAACTCAATGATGAGCCATTGGGCGAATTGAAATTGGCTGCGGGTGAAGAACTTGGTCCTCAGCAAGTGGCCAATTGGTTGAACGCAGGCATTGATGCCCACCCATTCTTTTCTTCCGAGCAATCCATGTTGGTCAGCGACATCGCGTCGAGCGCTGACTCCTTGGAGTTGAAAAATGCCGACCTTTTTTCGGACCTGGGTGGCGTGATTCAAATTGGCGACGAGCAAATTTATTACAGCGGAAAAACCACCAATGCCGAGGGAAAAAACACCGTATTGACCGGCTTGGTACGCGGTTTCAATGGCACCGTGGTGGACAGCCATGTGGCGAGCGCTGCGGTCAAAGCCAATGATTTGAAATATGCCGAGGTGTTCAACGAAATTCGCATTCCTTCTGCCTCGTTGGACTTTCACAAAGAAATGACCATCAATGGCGTGGTGATTGGCAAATTGCCCACTGGCGGCAAAGTACCTGCCCAATACAAAGACTTGTTGTCGTTTGTGCAGGCGCTGCAATCGAAAAGCGAAGCCACGGGCGTGAATGCCCGTTTGGCAGACAACGGTGATTTGATTTTGGAAAACACCCCAGGCAACGAAGGTGAAACGATTGCGCTGGGCCCTTTCGACGACGCAGGAAAACCTGCCAACGCTTTGAACCTGAATTTGAGCGAAGGCTCGAATTTTTTCCACGGCATGGTGCGCCTGACCCGCCGCTTGGGCGACCCAGAAAAATCTGACATCCGCTTGTCTTTCGGTGAATACGGACCCGCCGATCGACGCCAAACCGGCAGCCCGTTTGACCTGAGCTTGCTCGGCTTCAGAACCGCTGCTTATGTGGAAGGCAAAGTCCCGGACGATTTGATGGTGTTTGTGACTGGCCAGGGCAAAGCCGATATCGCGGCCAGTTACTCAGGCGAGCCGATCGATCCCAAAGACAAGTTGCGCGACCAAAATTTGCAAATCAAGTTCATCGAGCCAGACCGCTTTGTGATCATCGATGGTGCCACCGGTACCGAATTGGTCAATCGCCATTACGACAACACCGTGCTCGACCCAGTGATCGAGTACCAAGGCTTGTCGATCAAATTTTCACGCGCCCCCGATGTGGGCGATGTGTTTGCGGTAGATGGCAACCATGACGGCATTGGTAACAACGAGAACATGTTGGTCATGGCCGATTTGTCGCAAAAGAAAGTGGTCGGCAACAAAACCTTGGCCGAAAGTTATATCGACCAAGTCAACAACGTGGGCAATGCCGCCCAACAGGCCAAGATCACACAGCAGGCGTTGACCGTGGTGAACGAACAGGCCCAAAGTGCACGCGACAAAGTGTCGGGCGTGAACCTGGATGACGAAGCAGCGGACTTGATCCGTTTTCAACAAGCCTACCAAGCAGCAGCCAAGGCGCTGCAAATATCTGGTCAATTGTTTGATGCCATCGTGCAAGTCCGCTGATAAGGAGATGACACCATGGTCATGAAAGTTTCTACCAGCATGTTTTTTGACCGGGCCAGCGCACAGCTGGCCAATGTGCAAGGCAACTTGGCCAAAACACAAGAGCAATTGTCAACCGGCAAGCAAATCACCAAGCCCAGCGATGAGCCTGACAAAGCATCCTTGGTGACCCGTTTGGAGTCTGAGATTGCGCGGCAAAAAAGCTACCAAGAAAGCATCAAAGCGATTGAAATCAGGCGCAAAGCCGAAGAAACCGCCTTGAACAGCACCAGCGATGTCATGTTCCGCATGAAGGAGTTGTCTGTGCAAGCGGCCAACGACACCTTGGGCGCAGCAGACAGAAAAACCATTGCGCTGGAAATGACCGAATTGCGCAACCAAATACTGAGCTTGGCCAATTCGCAGGATTCGAATGGCAATTATTTGTTCGCCGGTAGCCGTGTGAGCCAAATGCCGTTTTCGCCCGATGCCAAAGGGGTGATTGTTTACAAAGGCGACCAAGCCCGCATGGTGGTCGGTGTGGGCGACAACCGTCGCATGAACCAAAACATTCCTGGCTCTGACGCGTTTATCAATGTGGTGCGTGACGACGGCAAAGGCGGTCGGGTGGGCATCGGTTTTTTTCAAGCCATGGGTGACTTGATCGAAGCGGTCAAGAGCAGCAACCGCGTGGCGATTCAACGCGGCATCAGTGAAATTGATACCTTGCAGCAAGGTCTTGAATGTGGTGGACTCGCAAAACAATGTGCTGGACGAAATCACCTTGCGCTTGAAAACTACCATGTCGGACATCCAAGATTTGGACTACACCGAAGCCATCACCAAAATGAACAAAGACCAGCTGGCGTTGGAGGCCGCGCAAAGCAGTTTTGCCAAGATTTCGAAATTGAGTCTTTTCAATTACATCAATTGATGGGCTCAAGTTTTTGTCTATCATGACGATTTAATCCCATAACCCAAATCCAATTTAAATGGCCACAAACTCTGTCAGTTCCTCGACGATTGGCTCCAGTGCTGCTGAAGTTACTGCAGCTAATCGTTCGGCTGCACAAAAACTTATTTCTTCACTTGGTGCTGGCTCAGGTGTTGATGTAGCTACTTTGGCCCAAAATTTGGTAGACGCGGAACGAATTCCTCGCGAAAATATAATCAATTCCAAGATTACAAAAAATGAAGCCAAGATTTCAGGTTATTCAGCTGTCATGTTCATGGTTGATGAACTTAAAAGCAAACTATCTGATCTAAAAGATCGTGACAACTTTAGTACGATGAGTGTAAGCAATTCTAATTTCGCTGCTTACACTGTTACTGCAAATGCTTCGGCTTCAATAGGAACGCATGACATTGAAGTTTCACGATTGGCGCGTGCTCAACGTTCAGTTAGTAACGGCGTTGCATCTGCCAGCACCTCTTTAAATGGCGGCCAAGCTCTTACGATTTCTCTTGCCATCAATCCCACTGCAATCACGCCAGAATTGATCACCACTGACGGTAACCCCAGTTCTGCCATCACAGAAAGCAGTGTCGTTACTTTCAAAGACATGGCCATTGGACAGACTGTTACTGTTAACGGCCTCACCCTTACTGCCACTTCAGCATTGACTGCAGCACAGGTTGCTGCAGCTTTTAGCAACGCCACTGCAGGCAGCGTCCCAAGCGATCCAGCGGGCGGCGCCTTCAGCGGAAATTTAAGCAACTTTAGTTCAGACACAAATAATGGCGCAAGCCTTACTTTTACGAGTAGCACACCTGTTAGCGATGTTTCAAATTTGGTTGTGTCAGCTGCCACAAAACAAATTACCTTATCTGCTGGTGCAGATACCCCTGACCAGATTGTGGCTGCCATAAATGCCTCAGGTACAAATATAAGGGCGCAATTGGTCAATACCGGTGACGGTTCAGCAAATCCATACAAGGTGATTCTTACTGGTGCCAGCGGAATTGATAACGCGTTTACGATAGATTTCGACTACGGTACAGGAAGTGGGGCTTCAGTCTTTGAATTTGACAATAGCAATCCAGCTAATCAGGCAGCTGTTGATGCATTGTTCACCGTTGACGGCATCACCTATACACGTTCTAGCAATAGCATCGGTGATGCAGTTGCTGGACTGACTTTTAGATTAAATTCCACAACATCTACGGCCACTAACATAGCTGTTTCGCGCGACACAAGTACCGTCAAAGATAAGATGAAGGCTTTGGTAGTTGCCTACAAAGATATGAATGATATTTTGAAGGAAGTCTCAAACCCAAAATCGACACTTGAAAAATTTGGCAACACCTTGGTTTCAGACTCAACTGTTCGCAGCCTCAAGCAACAAATTCGCTCTATGTTTTCGGGCGCATCTTCTACACCTGGTTCGACTGTGAACTCCCTTTCTCAAATGGGATTTAAGATCGACGAAAAAGGTGAAATGACACTTGATGAGGTTAAGTTAGATACAGTTTTGAGCAATAATTTTGACGATGTTGTTCAATCTTTTACGGGAGGCTACAACAATCTTGGTATCTATAGCAGTCTTTCCGCTGGTATTGCTGGTGACGCCGTACGCAAGCTATCCAAAATAACTAGTAAGACTGGTGTGTTAGTTAGCCAAACCAATACTGTTGACAAACAAAATTCAAGTTACAAGTTGCAACTTGAGCAGTTGAAAGAACGAATGAGCCGTCTGCTGCTTCGTTACACAAGACAATTTAGTGTCATGGAAAGCTTTGTTGGGCAAAGTAATAGCCAAAAAACCAGCCTGAAAACTACTTTTGATGGAATGATGTCTTTGTATACCAATAAAAATTAACTTCACAAGCTGCTAAAGTTTTTGACTTATTTGTCGATCATATGAGACGCGAGTAATCCTATTCGTAAAAAATTCTTGTGATTACATGATCGGGGAATTCATTATGGCAATAACCATAAACTCTGAAGCTAAATTAATTGGGAAAAGTGCTGCTGGGCTTTCTACTACTTCTCCTGTTTCTCGAGTGCCAACTTTTCAGGTAAAGCAGGTTGACAGCCCTGAAATTGCTGACATAAAGCAATCACAAAAGCGTTCCTCTGCAACAATGAATGCTGAAAAAGTAAAAAAGCAATTAGATGCTGCTGTAGAGCAGTTAAATAATATGTCCGTCAACAGCGGTCGTGGTTTGAAGTTCAAAGTAGATCCGAGCTTGGGTCGACTTGTGATCACTATCACAAATACTGAAACAGGTGATTTGGTACGTACCATCACTACCAAGATTGCCTTAAATGCATCAGCTAGTGAGGAAGCATTTAAGGGCCTAATTCTGGATAGTAGAGCTTAAATTTAAAAATTGTTAAAGTTTTTTTTACATCTTCCGAATCATCACCTAACAGAAAAAAATTTTTCTGTCAATTGTTCAAATCCCCAAAAGATTTGTTTTTTGAATGAAGAGCACCGACTTTTGGTATGTGTATTTTGTTTCTGATCTACTAAAGGAGAAAGATCATGTCTGTAATTAACACCAACGTAAAGTCTTTGATTGCCCAAGATTCTTTGCGCGCAAACAACAACAAGTTGTCCCAAGCTATGGAGCGTTTGTCAACAGGTAATAAAATTAATTCTTCTAAAGACGATGCTGCAGGCTTAGCCATTAGCACTCGTATGACTTCTCAAGTGCGTGGCTTGAACATGGCTGTTAAAAATGCCAACGATGGTATAAACCTGCACAAACAGCTGAAGGAGCGATGACTGAAGTCTCCAGTATGCTCCAGCGCATGCGCGAGTTGGCCGTTCAGGCAGGTAATAGCACCAACACAGACGCTGACCGTATCGCCTTGAACGATGAGGTGACCCAATTGAAAGCGGAAATTGATCGCGTAGCAAATACTACACAGTTCAACAGCATCAATCTCTTAGATGGTTCTTTTGCTGGCAAGTTGCAAATTGGTAACAATGCAGGCCAAACCATGAACATCGGAATTGGTTCTATAAATACCAATCAAATTGGTGAGACTGTTGACGGAGCTGCTGTTGGTTCAACCAAAGCAAGCTTGAACATTTCTGGTGCATCAACAACCTTAACTGACTATCAAGGTGTGAGCTTTACAGCCAATGTCAATGGTGTAAGTAAAACTGTGACTTTGCCAGTTATCAACCCGACGCTTATTAACTCTGGCGGAGCAACTGCATCTAATATATCACCCGTAATTGCTGACAGGACTATCGACGTTAGCTCAGTTGGCCAATTAGGCGGGCAAGATCAAAGAACGGCAGACCTGAGCACAGCAGCTAATGCAAAACTTGCGGTTTCAATTGATGGTGGAGCAGTTCAGACTATTGACATATCTGACTCATCTTATTACGTTGCAATCGCTCGCGCTACAGGACAAGAAGTAGTGGATGCACTTCAGACTGAGTTTGACAATAACGCGGCTTTTCAAGGCGCTAACGCTTTAACGGTCTCGTTGACTCAAGCAGGACGCATAAAACTTGAAAAAGCAAATGGTGATGCCGGCGTAATTACCATTACAAATCCTGCCAGTGCTGTGTTGTTGGACACATTAACAGGTACTGCAGGTGCTAACGACACTTTAACGACCAACACTGGATCCTTAGAGATCGGCGGAGAAATTATTAGTTTTGTTGGAAACACTTCTTTTGATGTGGGAAGCAATCACTTTGATTTGACGGCTGAGATTACCGCAAAAGGGTATGACATTTCAAAATTGACTACCGACGAATTTATTGACGTATACAACGCCACTGCTAAGGTAAATGGTGTAAACGTGTCGACGGTTTCACGCTCTGATCCAGATGGTGCTCTTGTATTTACTGGTACAGACCCATCGGCTCCCGTTAATTCAAGTTTCAATAATGGAAGCTTGTTGACCATGGTCTCCGTTACAAGTGGTGCAAGCACTGCTTACACTGACAACAATACTGGTTCCAAATTCGGAGAAACAGGAATTGTCGTAGCAGATGCAACCGACAACACATTTACCGTTTCACTTGATGGTGGTGATGCTGTTGAGATTGATGTACCAGTTGGAACTTACAACACAATGGCAGAGCTTGCAGTTGCACTTCAAAGCGCTATTGATACAGTGGGAGGATTCACGGGGGACAACGCTATTACTGTTTCATCTTCGATGGATGCAAACAAGCGAGTTGGCTTGAGTTTTACGAGTGCAACTGGCAAAAGTATTGAATTGGATGGAGATTTCTTGTCCGCAAATACTGTAACCAGTGGCGGTGTTGCTTCTGTGTCTTTTGCTCAATCCACTCTTCTTTCCAGCACAAATGCTGTAAATACAACTGACAACTCTGTGACGCTTTATGGTGTTGAGGACCCAGTCGGTGTTGGTTCAGTATTTACACAAACTACTCGCGACCTTAGCACTGCTATTGATCGTAAATTTGTCATCAATGTGAATGGTAACGGTAACGTGGTCTTGGATTTAACAGATGCTTTCACGGATCTTGACTACACAAACACTGCGATCACTGGCGAGCAATTAGCCGCTGCTTTGAACTACACAATCAATGCAAATGGTAGTTTTACAGGCAACAATGCTGTAACTGCAAGTTTGACTTCTGCCGGTCAGATTGCCCTACAAGTGGCAGGCGCCCCAGCAGCTGGTGGTAACCCAAGTATTGTGTTGTCAGACGATGGTGCAGCTGCTAGCCCCACATCAAACTTTATCGAAACACTTACTGGCTTCAACAATGGCACAGCTGTAAATAGCTTGTCTAACAATACAACGGGCCTTGTGGTAATAAGCTCTTCTGGAGATTTAGAAAAGTTTGGTGTTGCGGACTATGCTGTAAGCGCTGCATTGGGCAACAACAAGTTTAATTTAGCTCTAGGCAGTGATGCTCCTGTTACGCTGACTGTTGACACGTTGGTGTACTCTGGCGCTCAGGAATTGGTTGACAACATCAACGCTAAAATTGCTTTGAACAGCACATTGGCTGGTACTGTTGCAGCGTATGTTTCGACCGATGCTGTCACTGGAGACCAGTCAATTGGCTTCAGTGCTACCTCTGGTGCTGCAGTTACTTTCACTGGCGGCCTGGCCGTTGACATGAAAACAACGCAAACGCGTGCCACCACAAATACAGTAACTATTTCGGGGGTTGGTGCTACCTTTGACGATGCTGATAAGATTAATTTCAGCTATAACGGTGTAGCTTTCACAGCAACCCTGCCAACTATTGCAGCTGCTGGCGTCGATGCTGGTACTCAATTACAAACCGCAATCGACGCTGCTGTTGACGCTAGTGGTAACGCTTTGGGTTCTGGCAAGATAACCATCGCGGATGGTGGTGCTGACCTAACACTCACCTTAGACCAGACCGGCGCAAGAACATCGCGTGATACAGATCTTATTTCTAACGTTAACTTCACCACAGCCGCTGGTGTTGTTACAAGCGGAAAAACTTCTTCAGTTGCAATACTGTCTACAACATATGATGACGGTGATGTATTAAAGTTTAGCTACAACGGCATTGCTTACGAAGCTACACTTGGTACTACAACCACTGGTGCTGATGCTGCTGCTTTGAATGCTGCAATTGACGCTGCTGTTGACGCGAATGGTAATGTCTTGGGTGCTGGCAAGGTAACTGCTACTGATGATGGCTCATCAAACAACTTTGTACTTGCAGCAGATGCTGTGGGTAATTTTGTTGGTAGCGCTTCGTTGGTGAGCAGTTCAAATTACCTTTCTGCCAATGAGGACACTGTCTTCCCGGCTACCCGCGCAGCAACTGGTGGCGTGAACTTGAGCGCAGGCAACAGCGTTACGATGTCTGTCACCAATGCTGCGGGTACTGCTACAACACGTACCTTCTCTTTGGGCAGTTCTGGTACCAATGTTTCCTTGTCAGACTATGCAAGCTTGTTGCAAACTGCGGCGAATACAGCCTTCTCTGATGTTGCAACCACTTTCACTGCTGCTTATTCTGGTGGAAAGTTCTCTATTGCTGCAAATCAATCTGATATTGCAAGCCTGAACCTCTCGGGAACATCTGTATCTTCTGCGTTTGGTGCGGCTGTGAGTGGAACTTATGCTCAAGCTTCTGCAGATGTGGGTAAGTTCTACAGCATGAGCGATGTTGCCACTGCTATCAATGATGACTTAGACGGTCTCGCAACGGCCTCTTACTCTGACGCATCTGGTTGGACTTTTGCAGTTCAATCCGGCAATGCGGGTGCAAACAGTTCGATTACCTTGTCTGGATCTGGCTTGTCCACAATTCAGTTCGCAGGAACTCTGACTGCCAATGGTTCTGCAGGCAATGCAACCGCTGATAAGTTGTCAGATATTGACCTGCTGAGTGAAGATGCAGCAGAGGCGTCTTTGGGGAGTATCGATAACGCGTTGGAGTACGTCAGCAAGCAGCGTTCTTTGCTCGGTGCCATCCAAAACCGTTTGGAGCATACCGTCAATAACTTGACGAATATTGTGACCAATACCGAGGCTTCACGAAGTGCCATCGTCGACACTGACTACAGCAAGGAAACAACATCCTTAGCGAAGAGTCAAATCCTCACACAGGCTGCAACTGCGATGTTGGCACAAGCCAACCAGTCAGCGCAGGGGGTACTTTCATTGCTCAAGTAATGAATTTTTAGCTGTTTGAGTTCAAACCCACCGGCATTAAAGGCCGGTGGGTTTTTTTATTTCTTTTCTCAAGTTTTCTAATCTCTAACCGATGCTAAATGAGATGAGGAGCACATTCATGATTATTGAGCACATTGACTTCGAACGTCTACGCGGTTTTGAAGGGATAAGTACCTTGAATACCTTAGAGGTTGGAGACAGTGTATTCATTTCAGACCTAAAAAAGGCGCAAAGTATGCGTGCACTTACTTATTACCTTATCAAGTCTAGAAATCTTTCATGGAAATTTACCTTTCGAAAGATGGACAGGGGATGGCGTGTTATCAGGATTAAGTGATATTGACATCAAACAGCCTTAAGTAAATAGCCAACTACATCTCGTGACATGGTGTTGGACTGGGCAAACATGGCTGCAGCAGCGCTTTGTCGAATTTGAGCTGCAGCTAAAACGGCAGTTTCCTTCGCCATATCAACTGACGATATGCTACTCAAAGTGGTTTGTGCTCCGAGGATGCTTGCCTCATTAACGCTGGTTAAAGATTCCAATGTGTTAATGGTTCCACCAACTTTACCTTGAGTCTGGGATATTGTGTCAATAGCTGTGTCTAGAGCTGTCAACGCAGTTGCTGCACCAGTAGTAGTGGTTAGATCTGCTGTAGTAGCATCAATAGCGAGTGTAGTTGCGTCAAGATCATAGGTTGATAGACTAAATGTATCAGTAGCTGCTTTCCCAACTCTCATACTAATTGCAGCTGCACCTGTATTGTCTAGTAAAGAAGTAGTACCCAGCTTTGGTTGTCCAGCTGCTGCAGTAAATGCGGATGCCAACTCATTATAAGCTGCATCATTTGTAGATCTTTCACTGGTTGTGGAAAGTGAACTGGACGAGGATTCGGCTAAATCTCTCATTTTGAGTAGGATGGAAGACATTTCTTCAAGAGCAGAATCCATTGAAAGTAAGGCGCCCATTCCCTTCGAGACATTTTCGTTAGCCTTGGTGAGTGATCCAATGTCCGCTTTTAGTTTTACACTGGCACCAACGCTGGCAGGATCGTCCTGAGACAACTTAACACCAGTGCTGATTCGCTTTACCGAACTGCTAATGTCGCGCTGAGCTTGCTGGATTGCGGCTGTAGAAACCAGTGTGCTGCTGTTGATTTGCATTTCAAACTCCAATAAGTTGTTGATGCTTCGAAGCATAGTGCTGTAATAACCAAAGTCTAGAAACTTTAGCGTAATTTACACTTTTTACACTTTTTTAATCTTTTTACACTTGCATCCATTAAAGTTTTAAGATTCGGAATAATGGTTGGCAAATCGTCGCTTAACCAAATCCTTAAGCAAGATGGGTGAGTTTGTCATTGTTTAAAAAGATATCCGTGGATTGCCGCAAACTGCTGTACGTGTTTAAGCCGGTGCGCAACGATTGGGGCAGGGGGGCGCAGGGGGAATTTCAAGCCCTGGATATTTTGTGCTGCACTTGGCGCAGTTGGTGGGCCAAGGTCTCATGCAGATCACACTGCGGCCTCATCCTTCAGACCCGACAGACAAATACACAGCTTGAATAAAAAGCTCAGAGGTCTTTAACTATCCAGTTAGACCTGCAGATGGATTTGAACCAATCTTGACCCAGAACAGGCAGGTGGATCGCTAGCGCTTGCAAAGCATGTTGCATGTGGTGCCAATGTCGTTGACATGTCAACCAAGCCTGCTGCAACACAGTTTGTGTATGCGTATTCACAACAACAACCCTTGCTTGGCCACTTGGTAAATAGTCCGCCCTGAACAATTGATTTTTTCAAGCGACGCCAACATCGTTTGTCCGCTGAGATGGCGAAATGACTTGCAGCACCTCCTGCAACGCGAGACCAAATTGGGTGCAAAAAAGCCGCAGCTTCCTCAGCAGCATCCTCATGTTGTGGCCTGCTCCGCACATCACCGCATGCAGCGCATCACCCAGCGCACCTTTGAGTGGGTTTCGACTCAATTTGCCGTCCATCTTCATGTGGCCAATGGCTGGCTCGATGGCACTGCGCCGTTTGATCATTGCCTTCATGGTTCGTGTTACCCGACGTTGGCCTGACCTGAGAATCTCAACCCCTTCAATCTTCACCCCCTGATACCCCTTGTCCACAATCACCGTCTTGGGCTTGATGTTGGTCAAGATGCTCACCTGCTCAATGGTTTCGTCCAAGGC
>Ga0255108_1000534_pt1 | contig 11450 bp, 10 predicted proteins | sample Law_Miss_RepA_8h_FD_188469 | JGI IMG/M metagenome (GOLD analysis project Ga0255108, IMG submission 188469) | Freshwater microbial communities from St. Lawrence River, New York, United States - Law_Miss_RepA_8h | ecosystem: Environmental > Aquatic > Freshwater > River | place: USA: New York... | reverse complement strand
CCCATACGGTGCGAGCACCAGTGGCCTCGTCACCAGTGAGCGAATCGACAACGGCCTTCACCGCGGCACGGGCACGCAACAATGCGGTTCCGCCTCCGGGCACAACGCCTTCTTCGATTGCTGCACGAGTTGCCGAGATGGCGTCTTCGATGCGGTGCTTCTTTTCCTTGAGTTCAACTTCGGTGGCTGCGCCAACCTTGATCAAAGCCACACCGCCGGCCAACTTGGCCAAACGCTCTTGCAACTTTTCACGATCCCAGTCGGAATCGGTGTTTTCGATTTCGGCCTTGATCTGGTTGATGCGACCTTCGACGTCAGACTTTTCGCCATTGCCATCGACAATGGTGGTTTCGTCCTTGGTCACGATGACGCGCTTGGCACGGCCGAGAAGATCGAGCGTGATGTTTTCAAGCTTGAGGCCAACTTCTTCGCTGATGACTTGGCCACCAGTAAGAACTGCCATGTCCTGCAACATTGCTTTGCGACGATCACCAAAGCCAGGAGCCTTGACAGCAACTGAAGTGAAGGTTCCACGAATCTTGTTAACGACGAGAGTCGCCAAGGCTTCGCCTTCAATGTCTTCAGCAATGATGACGAGCGGCTTGCCGGTCTTCATGACTGCTTCAAGTGCGGGCAACAAAGCCTGAACGGTTGAAATCTTTGAGCCGTACAACAAGATGTAAGCGTCATCAAGAACTGCTTCTTGACGTTCTGCATCGGTCACGAAGTAAGGCGACAAGTAGCCCTTGTCAAACAACATTCCTTCAGTGAAATCAAGTTCGATTCCGAAAGTGTTGCTTTCTTCAACAGTCACAACGCCGTCTTTGCCGACCTTGTCGATGGCATCAGCGATGACATTGCCGATTGCTGAGTCAGCTGCCGAAATGGTGGCAACGCTGGCGATCTGAGCTTTGTCTTCAACCTTTTGCGCCAACTGCTTGATGCTTTCAACAGCAGCAGCAATGGCCTTTTCGATGCCCTTCTTGAGACCCATCGGGTTTGCACCAGCAGTCACGTTGCGTAGACCGAAGTGCACCATGGCCTGTGCAAGCACGGTGGCGGTGGTGGTGCCGTCACCGGCAACATCGTTGGTCTTAGTAGCAACTTCTTTGACTAACTGAGCACCCATGTTTTCGAATGGATCTTCAAGTTCGACTTCTTTAGCGATGGACACACCGTCGTTTGTGATGGTGGGTGCACCGAACTTCTTATCAAGTACAACGTTGCGGCCCTTAGGTCCGAGTGTGACTCGAACGGCATCGGCCAACTTGTTGACACCTGCTTCGAGGGCGCGACGCGCTTCCTCGTCAAATTTCAGCATCTTCGACATGGTGGTTTACCTCACTTGCCGACGATGGCAAGAACGTCACGGCTGGTGAGGATCAAAAGATCTTCGCCTTCGATGGTGACTTCGGTGCCGCCGTACTTCGAGTACAAAACGGTGTCGCCTTCTTTGATCGCGAGGGCGTGATGCTTACCTGCATCGTCGCTCCAGCGGCCAGGTCCGACGGCAAGGACGGTTCCCTGCTGGGGCTTTTCTTTGGCGGTATCGGGGATGACGAGACCGGAAGCTGTGCGCTCCTCGGCTGCGTTGGGCCGTACCACGATGCGGTCATCGAGGGGCTTCAGGTTCATAATTCAAGCCTCCGTGGCTAGATAGTTTGCGGATATAAGTGACTGATATGAGCGTTAGCACTCGTACCTGCCGAGTGCCAAGGATAGGGGTGAAAGTGAGCAGTTAGCAACCGCCAACCGCGAGTGCTAACCCAATTAGGGCTGACCGAACAGCTTCAGCGCAAGGGTGCGCCCAGGGCGGCGCAGATCTCGGTCAGACGCTCGATCGGAAGCCCAATAATGGCGTTCAACGACCCTTCGACCTGCTCGACAAACCCCGCGGCCCCGCCCTGAATGGCATAGGCACCGGCCTTGTCACGGGGTTCTCCCGAATCGACATAGGCGATGATCTCCGGAATCGGCACCGCGCGAAAGGTCACCGTGCTGGACACGACTTCGACGTGCCCATCCCAATCGACTCCCCGACAACCTGGTCCAGCCACCGCAACCGCGAAGCCCGTATGCACCTGATGGCGACGTCCCGACAAAGCGAGCAACATTTTCACTGCCTCGGCATCGTCGGCCGGCTTCCCGAAAATAACACCATCAACATCGACGGTCGTGTCGGCGGCAATCACGATGGCCCCAACGTTCACGGCGCCCACAGTTTTCATGACTGCATCTAATTTCGCGGATGCCAAACGCCGCACGTAATCAGCAGGCAACTCGCCTTCAAGAACGGACTCATCGATATCGGGTGACACTACGCGTGGCTCAACGCCAATACTGCGCAACAACTCAAGTCGGCGTGGCGAACCCGAACCCAAAATGACAGACATCAACAATCAACCGCCCGACACAGCCATCTCCGAATCATCATCGGGAATGGTCATGTCATCAAGACAACCGCGGAATCCTTCGGGTAGCGAAACCTTGATCGGTCCGCTGGTCTTGCCACGACGCAAACTCTCGCCACCTTCAACCACAGTCATGTCGGCGCCATTGCGTTCGAGCATCTCATCAAGAATCGCATCAAAAGCTTCAATTGAATCCGCAGTTGCCAAACGATGACGTACTTCACCACCAACTGGATAACCAGTGAGGTACCACGACACGTGTTTGCGAAAATCTCGTACACCTCGTGAAGTTCCCGAACTGTCGTCGCCAAAATGCTCAACCAAAGTTCGTAGATGGCGCTTCATCACATCAACAACAAAACCCAACGTGCGCGGAGCCTTCACTTCGCGACCATTAAATGCATCGGCTAAATCTTCAAACAACCATGGACGACCAAGACAACCACGGCCAATCACCACGCCATCGCAACCAGTTTCGTTGACCATGTGTATCGCATCTGCTGCGGTCCAGATATCTCCGTTACCCAAAACCGGAATTGACGTGACTGCTTGTTTGAGTGCGGCAATGGTGTCCCAACGGGCAGTACCGCTGTAGTGCTGTTCAGCAGTGCGAGCATGAAGGGCAATTGAAGAAATACCTTCTTCTTCGGCAATACGACCAGTGTTCAGATAGGTAATGAGATCTTCGTCAACGCCGATGCGGAACTTTGCCGTCACCGGAACGCCGTAAGGCTCAGCAGCTTTCACCGCTGCTTTCATAATTGCCCGCAACAAATTTGGTTTCGCAGGTACCGCAGCACCGCCACCTTTACGGGTCACTTTGGCAACAGGACAACCAAAATTCATATCGATGTGATCAACGATGTCGTTCTCACACAGTTTCGTGACCGCACGCGCCAACATGATTGGGTCGCTTCCGTACAACTGCAAACTGCGCGGTGATTCATCGGGAGCAAATGTCACCATGCGTTCAGTTTTGGCACTGCCGTGAACCAACGCAGTTGCCATCACCATTTCGTTGACGTACATCAGACCCGAAGCAAATTCGCGACACAGTGTTCGAAAAGGCGCATTGGTAACGCCAGCCATCGGCGCCAACACAATGGGCGATGCCAATTCAATGTTGCCAATCTTTAACGGTTTCATGGCGAGTGGCTTCATCGTGACCAGGTCGAATCAATAAGAGGCAAACGCAAATTAGGAAATCCGCCAGAATCAAGTGACGTTGGGCCATCACTACGCAAGCGATACCACGCAGCGCTACCGATCATTGCTGCGTTATCAGTACACATCGCGCGACTTGGTAACAATCCGCGTCGTCCGTCGGCTGCACACATCTCGGTGAACTTCTCGCGCAACAATGAATTCGCAGCGACACCACCGCCCAATACGAGCCCCTTTGCACCAACGGCCTCGGCAGCCTTACGGGCTTTACTCAAAAGAACATCGACAACGGCCAGTTGAAATGACGCAGCGACATCAGCGGTATTCACTTGTGGATTCTTGCGCACATAGTTGACGACTGATGTTTTGAGTCCACTGAAACTGAAATCAAGTCCGTCATGCAACATTCCTCGTGGGAAATCGATGGCCTGCGCATTACCCGTGCGCGCAATGGCATCAATAGCTGGCCCGCCTGGATAACCAAGATCTAAGAAACGCGCGACCTTGTCAAATGCTTCACCGGCTGCATCATCAATGGTGCGACCCAGCAGTTTGTATTCGCCATGTCCACGCATTTCGATCAGCATCGTGTGACCACCAGAAACCAGAAGCACAACGAGTGGTAGTTCTAACGTTGGATCTTCAAGCAAACCTGCATACAGGTGTGCTTCAAGGTGATTGACGCCGATGTACGGAACATCCCAGGTGTAAGCCAAAGCTTTAGCTGCCGACACACCAATCAATAGGGCTCCGATGAGTCCAGGACCATGAGTTGCAGCGACAGCGTCAATGCGCGACTCACTGATACCCGCTTCAGAAATTGCTTGCGCAATCACTGGATTTAATAAATCAAGATGGGCCCGCCCAGCAATTTCTGGTACCACGCCACCATATTGAGCATGTAAATCAATTTGTGTGCTGACCACACTGCTCAAGATGTCATTGCCACCCATCACAATCGAGGCAGCAGTTTCGTCGCAGCTTGTTTCAATCGCCAAGATGACGGTTGATTCATTGACAACGATGTTGTTCGGAGTGAAACCGCTCATGAGGCCGAACTCCCCCGCATCACATTTTCAAGTCGCGTTTGGTACGCGGCATCTTGAATATCGTGTGCCCACATAACTAGTGCGTCTTCGGTATTTTCGTAGTAGCGCTGGCGAACTCCGGCTGGGGCAAAACCAAAATGCCGATACAGCTCTTGGGCGGCTGTATTGCTCACCCGCACTTCAAGGGTCAGAGCTTCAGACTTGTGCACTATTGCCTGTTGTGCAATGTGCCCCATCAACAAACGGGCGATTCCTTGGCGATGCCGATTTGGTTCAACTGCAATGTTGGTGACGTGTGCTTCATCTAGGGCAAACATCAGACCGGCATAACCCACAACCTGTTCACCGTCTTTTGCCACCACGTAGTAACGCTCGCCACGGCGCGACAAATCAATTTCACTCGAGAAAACACCCGACGTCCACGGTTTGGGATACACGCGTTCTTCAATCGCCAAAATTTCACGTACATGTCGACGACGCATCGGTTCAATCGAAATGCCATTGGCGTCGTCACTTGACGGTTTCAGAAAACGCGAGACGATACTCATCGTCCAGCTCCAGAATTACGAGTTGACCAATTGATCTCGGCATCGGGCTGGCGTAAATACAAAGCTTCAATCTGATGCGGTTCAACCCAGTCTTCTTTGAGTGCTTTCACATGTGCCAATTCGACTAATGCCGACGCGCCTGGGAATGAATACGACGAGCCCGCAAAATCAGTCGCGAATCCGGCAACAATTTCTTCGCGATAACGCACCGCTCCATCGCCCACACACAAGGTCTCTTGACCTCGTCCTAACAGATCAGAAATCAGATCATCAATTGAACCGACCATTGGCTCAAGAACACGCTGAATACCGTGATCGGTCTGGCGATAGAACGCGTAGAACACTTCACCCTTGCGCGCATCAATCACTGATGCGATGAGTTGATCGGTGCGGCGCAATGGATACGCCAAAAGATCAAGGCTTGACATCGCGATCATCGGAATGTGCAATGCAAGAGCGATGGCCTTGGCTGTAGCGATTCCGACGCGCATACCAGTAAACAATCCTGGACCGACGTCAACTGCCACAACTGCAACTTCGTCAATTTTGACGTCGGCTTGGCGACAGAGAAACTCAATCGCTGGTGTCAGAGTTTCGGCGTGTCGACGACCGCGAGTGATGTCGATTGAGGCAAGCACTCCATCGTGATCACCTAGCGCGACACTCACGCGTTCGGTCGCGGTTTCAATTCCGAGTGTGAGCATGGCCCTAGTCCTCAAGCCATAACGTTAAAGAAGTTTTCAAACGTTCAAGACGCGATGCCCACTGTGTACCGACACTATGAATCACGATTGATCGTTCATCATCGGCATGGTCGGTGTTGTGACGCAGAAAAACTTCGAGATGGTCTCCCAAAAGTTCGGATGCAACATCTCCCCATTCGACGAGCATGACCCCGTCTCCGTCAACCATTTCATGAAGAGCGAGATCAGACACTTCAGACATTTTGTCGAGACGGTACAGATCGGCATGATGCAATGTCACACGACCCGTGTCATAGGTATGCACCAATGTGAAGGTCGGGCTCGTGATGGGTTCATCAACTCCGAGCGCTGCACCAAAGCCTTGAGCGAAAGCTGTTTTGCCGGCACCCATTTCGCCAGCCAAAACGATGATGTCACTCGTACGACTCAATTGGGCAATGGCCGCAGCGACACCATGGGTGTCAGCAATCGACTGAACCAAGAGCGAAATCACCCCGAAAGCCTAACGGTAGTGACGCGGGAGGCGGTTCGAGAGACCACAAACGACTTCATAGCCAATCGTTCCGAGTCGACTGCCCCATTCATTAGCCGTCACCGAATCTGAACCTTGAGTTCCGATCAGTACCACTTCATCACCGATAACAACCGATTGATCGCCGACATCAACCATCAGCTGGTCCATCGTGACGACTCCGACGATTGGGCAACGACGTCCCCCAACCAAAACTTCGCCGCCTACCGCAGACAAACGACGCGGTACACCATCGGCATAACCCAGCGGAACTGTCGCCACCGTTGTCGCTTTCTCAAAATGGTGACGCTGACCATACGAAACGCCCTCACCAGCAGCAACCTTTTTCACAAAAGTAATGCGCCCCTTTAACGACAACGCCGGCCGCAATTCTGCACACAGATGTTCAATCGCAATATCGGGAGCGATGCCATATACCGCGATCCCTGCGCGCACCATGTCACGATGTGAATTTTGATGGGCAAGCGAACCTGCAGAATTCGCAATATGAATCCAACCCGTTTCAACTCCGGCTTTCTTGAGTGCATCAACGGTCGTGTCAAACTTTGAAATTTGTTGATCAGTGAAATCACTATCAAGATCATCTGCGCTTGCCAGGTGTGTGAAAACTCCTCCTAAAACGAGTTCGGGCGACCGAGCCATGATGCGACCGCCTAATTCAACAGCGTCACTCGGCTTGCATCCGACTCGATTCATTCCGGTGTCAATCTTCAGATGCACTTCTTGCCCGACAACGTTGCGAACTCGTGCTTCGTTTGCCAGTGCATCAATGTACGAAACCGAGTACGCCGTCGCAATGAGGCCATGCGCAACGATGTCACCTACTTGATCAAGCGGTTGTTCTGACAAAAGCAGAATTGGATTTTCAATACCAGCGCGGCGTAGTTCAATTCCTTCTTGAACTAACGCGACGCACAGTCCATGGGCTCCTGCTTCAAGCGCGGCTTCGGCTACTTGAATAGCGCCATGTCCATATCCGTTGGCTTTCACCACCGCCATAACTTTGGCATCGCCGATCACTGTTTGGAGATGGCGGACATTGTGACGCACCGCTTCTAGATCGATATCAATCCAAGCTGCTCGAGCGCTCATCTTCAGTCCCGTACACCAACATGTCGCATGTGCGACAAAGCCAACGGAATGAGGTCTACCAAATCAGACGCAATCAAACCTTCATTGGCGGTAAACAACGATGCGGCGTATCCATGAATCCAGGCTCCACTTGCCGCAGCGTGGAACGGTTCGACTCCTTGGGCCAACAATGCACCGATGATTCCAGCCAAAACATCGCCGGTTCCTGCAGTTGCCAAACGTTGATCGCCATTTGCCACCATTAAGACTTCACCCGAAGGCTCGGCGACCACAGTTGTTGTTCCCTTTAACAGGCACACACAATTCGTATCACTGGCAAGGCGACGTGCGCTGGAGATTCGATCATGCGAAGGTGCGTACCCAAGCAAGGTTGTGAACTCGCCATCATGCGGCGTCAAAATCGTTCCGGCGGAGCGCGCACGAACGATGTCGCGGGCCCCTTCTCCGCCCCAAGCAACTGCAAACAATCCGTCGCCGTCGATGACCATCGGAATATGAGAGCCAGCAATGACTTTGCGAGCTTCATTCACGGTTCCCTCATCACGACCTAAACCAGGACCGATAACTATGGCTTTAAATCGCGACAAATCATCAAGTACTTCATTCGACCAACCCAAAGCAGGTAGGGCGCGACGCACAATTTCGGTTGACGTGCTGCGGTCGCTCACAATGCCGGGGGATGCAACATGCACGATGCCAGCGCCTGCTCGCATTGCCGACGCACTACACAAATTGGCGGCGCCCATCATTCCCGAACTACCGGCTACTGCGTACAACGCCGCTTTCCATTTGTGTGAATCAAATGGGCGTTGCGGAACCCATTGTGAAACATCACTTCGTTCGACTTCATTGATGTCAACGTTGCCCATACCGAGATTGATACCGATATCAACAAGTTCAACGTCACCACATAATGCTCGGCCCGCTCCCAATAACAAGCCCGGTTTCAAAGCCACAAAGGTGACGGTGCGAGTCGCCTGCCATGTATCGGGTGCAGCGAGACCGGTCAGGCCATCAATTCCGCTCGGAATATCGACTGCCAAAACGGGAACGCCTTTAGTTGTTGGCGGGCTCCATTCACCACGAAAACCAGTTCCGAAGGCGGCATCAATAATGAGGTCACTCACGGGTAGGCGTAACGGCATGTGCTCGGCGTCAATGACATGCACGCGTACTCCTTGATCGGCAAGCAATCGAGCGGTCACGCGGCCATCGGCACCATTATTCCCTTTACCGGTGATGACCACGACGGTGCGTCCGTACAAGCCGCCCATCATGCGCTTGGCAGCTCGGGCGACAGCGGCACCAGCACGGCCAATCAAAACATCAACCGGTGTTCCCGCAGTGATGGCTTCAGCGTCAAGAACGCGCATCTGTTTCGGGGTGAGCACGGGCCGCATAACTAGATCGTATGCCTTACAGACTGGTCTACAGCAGTGATCGGACAGCAATCACATAGGCAATAGCCGTGGTGTCGGTATGTGTGATCGAGAGATGCCAGTCAGTGACACCAAGTTCGTTCGCGATCTGCTCTGCCCGACCCGTGACCGCAAGCATTGGGCGCCCAGAATCAGCCCGTTGCACCCACACGTCATGAAATTCAAACGCACCGAGCCCGACACCCATGGCTTTCATCACTGCTTCACGCGCCGCGAAGCGAGCGGCCAACGAGGCAGTTGGGTCAATTTGCGGTTCGACGTACTCAAGTTCTTCATGTGTGAAGAGTCGAGTCTTCATTGATGGGGTGCGTTCTAGCGACCGACGAAAGCGATCAATTTCAACTGCATCTACCCCGATACCGACAATCATCGAGATGTTCTCACGACGAAGCGCGGCGCCAGCGGTCGGCCATTTCACTGATCGGCAAGATCAGTAAATCAGCCACCGACAATTCGCTCAACAAGTCGTCACGCATTTCGCCTTCAGTTTCTGAAACCCAGTCGACTAAACGATCGTAACGACGGTCATAACCCTGCAGCACTCCACGCATCGCTGATGCATTGAGTCGATCAAAGAAACGTACGTGCAACAACGTGATGCCAACAGTCTGACCTGACTTCACTTCTGGGATGAAAATCACAGTGCGTCCGTCACTACGCCCACGCGCGACTAATACCTCGCGTTCGCTGGCAACTCGGCGCTTAGTTCCGAGCAACGATGGGTTGCGATCAACACGGCTCGGAACATCGCGGGACAAACCACCACGATCGACGATCGCGATTGTGGCGGTTGTTCCAGATGGATCACCGTCGATGCTGTAACGCGTGTACCCCACCACGGCTTCAACTGCAGGATCAAGATCGGCCAAAACTTTGAGCGTGCGGTAAGCCAATACATCGCGGCCTGCACCAGTAGCCAACACTTCTTGAACTAAGACCCGGTCCATGACGCCTTCGTCGCTGCGACTAATTCCGACCGTCACCGTCTTGGCTTGATGCTTGATGGCATCAATGGGTCGCGTGAGTTCTTCAATCGCTCGAGTTAAAGCCAAGGTAAGGTCGTCAATCAACGCCGACGGACTACCGACTTTGCCAGTTTCGTTTTGATAGGCCTCGACTGGTGAAGCATCAAGGACGACACGAAGCATTGATGCCAAGCGGACTGCAGTGCTGGCCTCAAGATGACCGTCGTAAGTGCCGGCGCGCAGAGTCTCATTAAAGCGTTCAGCCCCAATCACTAAACCAGAGCGAACAACTTTCAAAACCGACTCACCGTCAGCATTGTGCAAAACCGCAAACTCAACAACTTCACGAGCCTCGCGTAGAGAGCGCGCTAGTTCGTCAATCGCCCGAGCAGCTTCGTAGCCAAATAAGTGGCCAACAACTGCACTCAACACAAAAGCCAAAGTTGGATCAACATCAGGAACATCAATGACTGCAACTGCACTAGAGAAACGTGACTCGGATGCACTGGCAATCACAATGGGCGTCGCCTTATGCGCCCGATAGATCGCAATCTCTTTAGCGACATCGTCGGCGGTACTTCCGGCTAATCCAGCGGCGCATACCAAGATCAGAGGCTCACATGACAGGTCGATGTGTTTCTTATCCTCAGTAATGTCACACGAAATGCTCTTGTAGCAAAGTTCGCTCAACTTAATGCGTACTTCGTTGGCTGCAATCGCGTTCGGGCCATTACCCACGACAGCCCAATAGCGCTTGGACGGCGCATATTTGTGAGCAACTTCAGCAATCTTTGCTCGCGAGTCAATGACCGTACGCATGGCGGTGGGAAGTTCACGCAACGTGCGCAACAAATCATGCCGGCGCGAATCTGTTCCGAGTCCAGCCGCAACACTCACGGCACATGCCAACAAAACTCCGGCCGCCACTTGCGCATAGAACGCTTTCGTGGACGCCACGCTCATTTCAACGTCGCGGCCATCGCTCGTGAACAACACTCCATCGGCCTTGTCGCACAAATCGCTACCGCGACGATTGACAATCGCCAGTACCGATGCTCCACGCGAGCGCGCCAAGTCGACCGTACGGTTTGTGTCGGTGGTTGTTCCACTTTGGCTCACGGCGATGATGAGTGTGTCACTCATATCAAGTTGTAAGTGAAAGCCGCTCAGCTCGGTTGCAGTGATCGGATCAACATCTAGTCCGCCAGCGCAGAGTTCATCAAGAACTGTTGCGCAGCTACGACCCGCGATCGCCGCGGTACCTTGACCAATCACGCGAACTTTACGAATAGCCCCAGATGCGAGTTGTTCAATAATTGAAGTTGGCAAAGTTTTGACACCAAGCGACGCATGCAAGACACCATCACGTTCAACGATCTTGCCGCGAAGAGTCTTACGGAATGACTCGGGTGCCTCGCTGATTTCTTTGAGTAAGAAGTGTGGAGCATCACCACGATCAATATCGCGAGTTGTCACTTCAGCAGTCACTATTTCATTTGACGAAATCGGTAACACAGTTCCGTCGTAAGCCAGCCGTGTCACGCCT
>Ga0255108_1000532_pt1 | contig 11485 bp, 17 predicted proteins | sample Law_Miss_RepA_8h_FD_188469 | JGI IMG/M metagenome (GOLD analysis project Ga0255108, IMG submission 188469) | Freshwater microbial communities from St. Lawrence River, New York, United States - Law_Miss_RepA_8h | ecosystem: Environmental > Aquatic > Freshwater > River | place: USA: New York... | reverse complement strand
ATGTTAGACGCTACAACCCGGGCTCGAACCCATAAAGGACAAAGTTCGACTCCATACTCGGACACCTAACTTGTTTATGTCAGCAGCCAAGAATTTGAAAATTATGTCAAAGGTCTTGTAATAGGCCACACTTCAGATGCTACTTATTAGATATGAGCGGAGATCTCGTCCAATGTGAAGCCTTGCTACAGACCAGTAAGCAACTCATTTTCAATAAACAATAAGCATAGATTGTTAAGAGGTTATTTGCATTAGAACCGGCAAAACTAAGCAAACACCAGCTATGACTGTCAGTTGAAGCCGCATGCTCAACCATTTAGACACACCATATTGCGGGTAACGTTTGTAGTCAACAAAAAAACAAACCCACAGTGTGATGAATTGGATTGCAAGCCCCCAATGGGTGTCAACAATCAAACTGCCCCAGGCTACAAGGCTGGGAACCACACCCCAAATAATGGCAATGCGATCTTGATGTTCCTCCCGCATGGCCAGTCCCCAATGGATAGCGCCCAAGAAACTGATGATGGTTGCGCCATAAGCCAGCAAGCTGAACAAAATGGCTGAATGATGGATGTCACGCCATAAAACCGACATGGCAGACAGCCCAATGAAGGGAATAAGGCCTCCATAGCCAATAGCTCTTGCGGTCAAAGTCGGTGAGGAAAGATTTTTTTGCATGACGTGGAAGTTTTAATTGAATGATTTTGATTGGGGATCAAAACAGTTGAGGAGCTGCGCAGGGAGAGCTTCAACTTGATTAGACAGATAGTCGCGAATGAATGGCGCTGACTTGTGTGGGTTGGTGTAGCCACTCCAAATTCCTTCAGCAAAGATAGATGGTGCTGAGTTTGCATTTTGAATCAGGACCACTGCAGGTAAGAGATTTTTGAACTCAACTTCCACCATAAGCCAAGAATCCTTTGACCAAACACTTGCTATTTGAGAATGTCTTGAGTCAGGGGGGCTGTAGTTGTTTATCAAGGTTTGGGCTATTTGGTACTTGTGTTGTGCTGGCAAAACTCTCACAACACTTTCACAATTTCGAGTAGCCTTTGTCACTTCATTCTTTAGATTTCCAATCAAATCTAAGGGCTTGCCGTCGATAGTAAGTAAGTAGCCTAAGTCGTCTTTAATCCAGTTGATGTGGGAAGCTACCACTGCTATCAAAACTATTGACAGCACTATCAATCGTGTTTTTTGTTTCTTGAAGGACATTATTTCTACGCCATCTTGGGACTTTAGCTATGGGTGCTCCTTTGAATCACAAGGGATATGTCACCTACCGTTAATGCCTTGTGTTTAACCAACCTGATGAATGATAAGGGGAGTACACGTTTGAGGTTTGGAACAATGGATTGAACAGGTTTTGCATAGATTTAACCGTGTTCTGCATCCGTAAAATACAGGTATTGTCGAATTTGTGCTAAATTAAAGTGAAGTTTGTTTATGTTTTGAACCAATAAAAAGGGAGTCAAAATGAAAGTTAGTTATATGTTGCTTAACCGATCAGAGTTAGGTAACGGCGTTCCTTTGGGTATGGCCTGGCAGTGGATCCACTGCATAGAAGACGAGAAGCAATTGATCCCGATACTGAAGAAAGTACAAAAAGTCATCAAAGAGAACTGGCTTACTTTTGCGAATTTCACTGTGGATAAAAACCATGAATTAGAAAGGTTTGTGGGTGTTGCCAATGACATCATTAGAAACCAGATTTACTACGACGACAAGATCAATCCAGAACGAATTTTCTATATCAATGAAGACTTGAGAAGCGAAGACGAAGCTTTTTGAGATTGGTGGTGTTAACTTTAATAAAGGAAAAATGATGAAAAAATTTGTATTCGTATCACTGGCTTTTGTTGCCAGCATGGCATTTGCACACAATTGCCCCAACGAAATGAAAGCCATTGACGCCAAAATGTCTATGGCTAATTTGTCTGCAGCAGATATGGCTAAAGTCAAAAGCCGACGTGAAGACGGCGAAAAATTTCATAAAGCCGGTAAGCATGATGAATCTATGAAAGCGCTTGGCGAAGCAAAAAAAATCTTGGGAATTTAATTGTTTAATGCGCCTTTAGCCGTCGAAGGCGAACTGCTCAGCGTTCAATCAGCTTGTACGCAATTCGCCCCCGGGGATCAACTCCCTGCTTGGGTGTGTGCTGATCTGCGGACCGATCACGCTGGCGAGGTTGGCGCGGTTTGCATTTACCAAGGAGTGCTGCGATTCGCGCGAGATCCTGCGCTTAGGTCCTTTGCTGAGCACCACCTTCTCACAGAGCAGAAGCACCTTCGCCTCATTTTGGCTTGGCTACCTTCGTCGCGACACAGTCGCCTATTGCCGATCTGGCGGCTTGCCGGATTTCTCACCGGCGCTCTGCCTGCGCTGTTTGGCCCTAAGGCGGTTTACGCAACGATCGAGGCGGTAGAAACCTTCGTCGATCACCACTACGAGGAGCAGGTTCGCGCACTTTCCTCGCAACCTGCGCTCAGTGATTTGCGTCAGACCTTGCTCGATTGCCAAGCTGACGAGGTAGCTCACCGCGACGAGGCGGCGGCTGCACGGGGCTTCGTGCAATCAGGTTGGTTGCTTCGCGCTTGGTGCGCCATGGTGGGCGCAGGCTCAAAAGCTGCTGTTTCTTTGATTCGGTTCATTTGAGCCGCAAACTTATGACCGCCATGGATCGAAATATGACAGGCACGAACCAAACAAATACAAGCTATTGCGCTGCGGCACTGACCGTTCTCTACGATGGTTCTTGTCCGTTGTGCAGGCGAGAAATCGCCGTCTATCGTGACCTGCAACCGCTGCAACCAGGCTCACCTGTGAGTTTTGCAGATATCAGTAATGCGGCAGTTCCGCTACCAGCCGGCACTACGCGCGAACAGTTACTGGCTCGCTTTCACGTGCAAGGCCCTGACGGGCAACTGCTCAGTGGCGCTCAGGCATTTTTGGCCTTATGGGCCGCACTACCAGGCTGGCGCTGGCTTGCCTTGGCCGGACGCTTTCCGGGGGCAAGTTGGGTAATGGAGCGAATGTACCGGCTGTTTTTAAGGTGGCGGCCGCTACTTCAGCGCTGGGCCGCTCGTTGGGTCTGACCCGCATGGTTGGTTGATTCGTTTTTAGCCAGCGTTCAGATGTGCAATGGCTTTTTTTAGCAAGTGAACAAGTAGGTCGATCAAATTTAAATTAAGTAAGGAGAGATAAATGTTAATTTCGAAACTCAAAAATTATTGGGCTTCCCTGCCAGATTTCAGTATGAGCCACATACTGCTTCGAATTCCTTTAGCTATTGTGTTTATTCAACAGGGATTAAGTAAGTTTCCAGTAGATGCTGCTGCTGGAGGTGCTTTTGGGATACCTTATCTTGTGTGGTGGTTCGTTTGCTATGGGGAGGTTGCGGCTGGCATTGGACTTCTGGTCGGTGCTTTGCCAACGCTGCCGCGCATCAGAGAAATTCCTCTCATTGCAGAGTTGGGTGACTTGCTCACCAGGTTCAGCGGGATAACGATGTGCTGTGTCATCACGGGCGTTATCTGGGTGGTCATCAAACCTGAAAGCTTAGTCCAATTTGTATTGAACGACTATCTTCACTTATCACTTTGGGTTGGGGGACTTTACTTTGCACTCAGAGGTAATTGGGCAGTTGCAGTTCAAAAGCAAAATCGATATTGAATCACTCGTCAGTCATTCCAAAATCATGAGAATTTATTTTTTTGTACTTTTAAGTGCTTCGACAAGCCTAAGCTGGGCATTTGCTGATTGCTCAGTTTGTCCGGAAATGGTAACTTTAAAAACCGGTAGTTTTTATATGGGTAGTTCTGATTTGGTTGAACCAATATCTTTAGCTAATCCAGATCTACTAGCTGATGAAAAACCTCATCACTCAGTCAACATCCAATCATTTGCACTTGGCAAATTTGAAGTCACACAGTCAGAGTGGAATGCACTCATGGGCACTGATCCAAGTTTAAAAAAGGGTCCTACGCATCCTGTTGAAAATATTTCATGGAATGACGCGCAGCTTTACGTCAAAAAGCTCAGCCAAAAAACTGGCAAAAAATACAGATTACCGTCTGAAGCCGAATGGGAGTATGCCGCCCGTGCTGGCAGTACAGCCAAATATCCTTGGGGAGATGCTATCAACCAAATAGATGAATACGCATGGTCGAAAAATAATGCCACCAGCACAAAAGCTGTTGGCTTGAAAAAACCAAATCAATTTGGTCTGCACGACATGATTGGAAATATAGCTGAATGGACAGAGGATTGTTGGCAAAGCACTTACCAGAATGCACCAGCCGATGGTAGTGCTTGGCTCAGTGGGAACTGTTCTTTGCGTGTTTTGCGCGGAGGCGCTTGGGGTGATGATCCTCAGAATTTACGAGTTACTGTTCGAGATGGAACTCATCCAACGTACTATCGCTTCAGCACTAGTGGTTTTCGTGTTGCCAGAGATCTCGACTGACTAAATCAGTTAAACGTTGCCCCCATACAAAGATCAAAATGAAAAAAGCTCAATTCAAAATTCTTTTTGATTTAATTGAGGACGCTAGCGAAAGTCTCATGAAATTTATCACTCAAAAAGTTGCTTTATGAGGCAAGACAGCTCAGCATTCATTGAGTTACGAGACCTGCAGCTCCATACTGACATAGGCACTTACGGACCCAATGAAACTAGGCTAGATATTCATTTGCTCGACTTGAGACTTGGAATAGCATTGAATCAAGTTGTTATTTCACACGATGACATGGCAAATGTGTTTGACTATGACCCATTAGTTATGGAAATAGAACGTTTAGCGAACGGGCATTACGAGACGCAGGAACGACTCATCACGCTTATTGCAACTGCATGTGCAGCTTACACCGCTATCCAGCGGATCGAGATCACGCTGAAAAAGTCACCAGTTCGCTTGGGTGGCGGATCACTTGGCATTCAGCTGTCGCTTGACGAAATTGCAACCAATGCACTTAGACTCGATAAAGCCAACACTACTGAATAGAAGGAGTTTGAAATGTTGGGTGTTTACTTTTCTATGGCAACTCTGTTGCTTGTAGCTTTGTTGTTCGGCGGGATGCTTATTTTTTCAGCAGGTTTTGCAGCTTTTCTGTTTAGGTATCTACCTCAGCACGATGCTCGTATGCTCATACGAAAAGCATTTCCACCTTTTTACCTGTTTGTGATTATTTCGTCGGGATTGGTCATTGCGCTATCTTGGAGATCGGATCCTTTCAGTACGGCATTAATGGCTTTTGTCATGTTCACAGCGGTGGCTGCTCGACAATTGTTGATGCCAGCGATAAATCACGCTACTGATATGGCGCTCAGAAAACGCTTTGTTTGGCTGCACGGTTTATCTGTTGTTTTGACATTAATTCATATCGTTCTGGCTGCCATTATTTTGGTTCACTTGGTTCAGTGATATTCCTGCTATCAGGAAACCAAGTTGATGGCTATTGGACGTATCAAAAGGTTGCAGTCTGCAGCACGCTTGCAAATTGAGTCAATAAAGTCACCTGAATTTAGCATTTGCAATCTTTGTGACAGACTCATCCCACCCGATCTTCGTGATGCCCATCATTTAATTCCTAAATCACGAGGTGGAGTAGTCACAGTTTTTCTGCATCGCGCTTGCCACAAGCAAGTTCATGCATTGTTTACAGAAACCGAGTTAGAAAAGAATTATCCAAGCATGCATGCGCTGCGTGCACATCCGGAGGTGGCAAGATTCATTAAGTGGATTCAAGACAAGCCAAGCGACTTCAATCCTCCAACCAGGCGCAGCCGAAACAAAGGAATGTATTAAATCTGATTAGAGCTTGTAATACCGCGAAAGACCCTTGACTTCAAATTTACACACAAGTAGTGCACATTAGGTAACCGTTGCATATTCAGCGGCTTCAATATTTTGGATTTAATGGATGATGAAAAAATCTCTCATTGCAACTTTGTTGGCTACTGCTTTGGTTATGTCTGCCCAGGCTAAGGACATTGTGGATACTGCTGTGGATGCTGGCAGCTTCAAAACATTGGCTACAGCTCTTGGCGCTGCTGGCTTGGTCGAGACGCTCAAAGGTAAAGGCCCATTTACAGTATTTGCCCCAACAGACGAGGCTTTTGCAAAGATACCCAAGGCTGATTTGGAAGCGTTGTTAAAAGACAAGGCAAAGCTCACAGCGGTTCTGACTTACCACGTTGTTCCTGGCAAAGTCATGGCAGCTGATGTTAAGGCCGGCAAAGTCAAGACTGTCCAAGGTTCTGACATCACTGTCACGACCAAGGGTGGAGTCATGGTTAACAAGGCTAAAGTCATCAAGACCGACATCGTGGCCGACAACGGTGTGATTCACGTGATCGACACCGTGATCATGCCCAAGTAAAGCAAAGCTTTGAGGCAGGACTGTAATTCCTGCCTCATACAAGCCATTAAAACTGCTTGTTATCTATTTCAGTTTTTTACTAAAACCCCAAATCGATGATACGAATGCCCAGTCGCTTGGCGAAAGCCTGGTTAACTGTTCCCGTATGAAATCGAAATCTTTAAAATAACAAGGAATTTTATGCACGATATCGTTGATACCGCAGTAGCGGCTGGTACTTTCAAAACCTTGGCAGCTGCTGTCACAGCAGCTGGACTGGTTGATACGCTCAAGGGCGCTGGACCATTCACTGTGTTCGCACCAAGTGATGATGCTTTTGCAAAGCTGCCTGCTGGTACGGTGGAGGCATTGCTTGCAGATATTCCAACTCACATCCATACTTACCTACCACGTAGTTGCTGGCAAGGTCATGGCAGCGGATGTAGTGAAAATGAACGGTCAAAGTGCTTCAACGCTCAACGGCGCTTCAGTCAAGGTCAGCACTGCCAGTGGTGTTCAGTTAAACGACGGAATCAATGTCACTGCTACTGACATTGAATGTACCAACGGCGTGATCCATGTAATTGATGCAGTTTTGATTCCTGCCTAATTTAGATTCAATTAGTTGAGCTGCTGGATAAAGAGCTCTTTAAATGGCATCAGCCTCGGCTGGTGCTTTTTTCTGCTTTTATAACTTGGTTGACGTTTCGTCATTACCAAATGATCAATCCGCTAAGATCGGGTGCCGAATATCTAAGAGCACCTGACCGATCAAGCCGTTGTGATGAATACACGGACGAAGAACGTGAACGATTGACGACACGAAGATAGAAATGGTGAACCGTGTAACGATGGCTGAAAACTTCCCACTTTTTTCATCAGACCAGTACAAGGCACTTGTCATTGGCTCAAATGGTGCTCTTGGTGCTGCATTTGTAGACGCGTTTCGTTCTGACCCCAATTGCACCTATGTAGAGGCAGTGTCTCGCCACTCCAGCAGCGGCTTTGATTTGCTAAATGCAGAATCTATTCATGCTCAAGCATTGATGTGCAGTTCTATGGGGCCTTTTGAAATCATCATTGATGCCACGGGTGCACTTGAAATAGATGGCGTTGGGCCAGAGAAGTCACTCAACAGCCTGAACCACGAGCATTTAACGAAGGCATTTTTAGTTAATGCTATCGGCCCCGCCTTAGTGCTTCGCCACTTTTCTCCACTGCTTGCCAAAGGAGCATCAACGTATGCCAAGCTTTCAGCCCGTGTTGGAAGTATCTCTGACAATAAAAAAGGTGGATGGTATGGATATCGTGCGTCAAAAGCCGCCTTAAATATGATGCTTCAAACAGCAGCCATAGAACTTCAACGTAAAAATATAAATTTACGTGTGGTGGCTCTTCAGCCTGGGACAGTCAGGTCGAAACTTTCCAGCCCTTTTGTTGGCTCTCAAACTACACTGTTGGAGCCACATACTTCAGTTCTTGGAATGCTCACGGCTTTGAAAAATCTTTCTGTCAAATCGGGAGCCCACTTTATCGACTATGCGGGTAATGAAATACCTTGGTAAAGGGTCACTAAAACCTACTTTGACTCGCGCCATCTACCGTGTAATATACGGAAAGTAACTTTATGAAATTTGAGGGCAAAAAGTCACCCTGATGCCTTCATTATTTGCTTTTTATCTAAAAAACATGAAACTAATTTCCATCTATTTATTGTTATTCTTGGTTAGTGTTTCTCATGCACAAGTCAGCTTGGACGAGGCACGTTCATTGGTTGGCAATAGCAGCGTGACTGTCTTAGATATTCGCGAACCCGATGAGCATGCTACCGGCGTAGCCAAAGGGATGAAGTTAATTCCTATGAGCACTTTAGAGTCTCGGCTTAACGAACTGCCTAAAAATCCTAATTCTCGCGTGCTTTTAATCTGCAATACACAAAATCGCTCAAGTGCTGTTGCAAAAGAACTTCGCTCTCGCGGATTTACCAATGTGGAGTATGTTCGCGGCGGAATGAGCGAATGGGCTAAACGAGGTTGGACTTTGGAATCACCTGCAAAACCTTAGTCACGCTCAATTGCCCTGAGCAACGCAATGCGCTGTCGCTTCCGCTGCTGCTGGAGCTCACTCAGGTGCTCCAGAACATGGGAGGCAGCAATGCTAGAGGTGTCATCATGGCCGCCAATGGGACGGTGTTTTCTGCTGGGCACCATTTCGCCGATATGGATTAAAAAAAATTCAGTCCACTTCGATCAAATAGCCAATAAACACCAACTAGCGCAATAACAAAAGAGCCGCCAGCGACAACCATCCAGCGATAAAAGAGAGTGCGTCTCAGTAACCAAGCAAGTGGAAAGAACACCAGAACGATAGCCAACTGACCAAGCTCCACGCCAATATTAAATCCGCCTAGCGCAGCAACCAATGCACTATTGGGTAAGCCCAGATCAAGCAGCACATTTGCAAAACCAAAACCATGAATCAAACCAAAAATAAAAGCCAAACGCCAGCGTTTTAGGGAATAGACACCAAGTAAATTATTCAAAGACGCTAACACTACCGACAAAGCTATAGCTGGCTCAATCAAGTTAGATGGGGGTGTTAACCACTCCATAACAGTTAAACCCAGAGTAATAGAGTGCGCAATGGTAAAAGCTGTGACAACTGCCAATACATCCAGTAGCACAGGCCTAGCTGTTTGAGCTGCTGGCCATTCTGTAATTTTCTTGCGTGAGGGTTGAAGTGGAGCAAGCAAAAGCAAGCTGATGAGAAACAGAATGTGGTCTATACCTATCCAGATATGCCACACCCCTTCAATGATGTATTTTGAAAGTACACGTAAAGCACTGCTCTCGTTAATGCTTACCTGCGTATCTGGACGCTCAGGACTCAAGAGGGCGCTACTTTGCAGATTTGGCAAGTCCACTTTGAGCATGCCTCTGTGCAAGCTGTCTTGTTGAAAAATCAGGCTGTAGCGTAACGTGAAATCAACATTGGCTAAGTCATTTATTCTTTGGCAGTCGGGAGCCCACTGAGCACTCAAATAAGTCCCGTCGGCTAGCTGGCTAACTTGAAGATCGGCTCTACCCAAGCTGCATTTTTTCCCTGATTCACTTAGGAGTAATCCTTGTTCAAGCCAAGCACTTAACTCTAAGCTTCGCATTTGGGTCTCTCCCCAGGTCACTTGTCCGTCTCTATTAGCGTCAAGATCAAATATCAAGTCGACATCTCTGAAGTGGATGTCTGCACGCAGTACCAGCTGATTATTTGGCGCGGCAAGCGTCAAGTAGCTGTTACTGCTTGAATGCGCCGTGGCCTTACCGCTCCAGATCAATACGACCAGAATGAAAGGTACCACCAACCATCGCATTAAGACTTTATAAAGTGATCGTGCTCTCACTGCCGTCTACCAGACCAGCTTGGGTGTTTTAGGACCGCGTCAATAAGTGGGGACAATTGCGGGTCGCTGTATTTTGTAGAGGCAGCCCATCTAACCACAGGCTCTGCAGATTTAGCCTGATTAAGAGCAAGAGCAGCCTGTAAAAACAACACAGCGTCAGATGGCTCTTTTTGTAATCGCCAATTATCAATAGACAGCGCAAGGCCAGAAGCTAGGTCACGGCCATAAGCAATTTGATAGATGAGTCTAGGCCGCTCTATGAGTGATTCTTGGCGAAGAGATTGTGTTTGCAGTCTTGCCGCCATCTGACTGGCAAGCAAAGCCTCATCAGTCGCATTTAAACCGCGACTTGCGATCAGTGCTTGCATCAAAAGTGCGTCGGTAAGGTTACTGGTGATAAGTGAATTTGCGGTGGCGACAGCTTTAGCCTCTTTGTATTTTGTTTTCTGATTAAGTAGATCAGCTAAAGAAAGTCTTAGTAAATGAGATTGGGGATAGGCCTGAAGAAGTCGTCGCCAAAGTGTCAGGGTCTTATCAGGCTGATTAGCGACGCGGTGAGCTTCGCCCAAATGAAAACCAATCCATATTTGTGAGGCAGCGTCTTGATGACTAGCGGAGCGAATTGACTCATCAAGTAATTTCAAGGCTGGTAAGGGCTGACCGGTTCGATAAAGCAACACGGCCTGGTAGATATTGGCCTCCTCAGATCCAAATAGCTTTTGCATTTCATGCACATCTTGCTTCGCAGCATCCATATTGGCTTGCATTAAGTGCAGGGAAAAGCGCCAAGACCAATACTCAGCATGCTTCGGATCCAATGAAATAGCTTGGTTAATGTCGCGCAACCCGCTGTCAAACTCGTGAAAACCTTGCTTAACCAAACCACGCATGAAAAAACCGTCTGCTGGCAAATCAGTTGATTCCCACCATGGCTTTAATGCTGCTTTGGCGGAACCATACCAGCGCAGGTCACCCTCGGAAGATCCCAAATTAAACACTTGCCGGGCATAAGCCAAAGCAATTTGCAAGTCTTCTGGGTTTGCGCGCCAGGCTTTGTCTAGCTCGCGCAATGAACCCGATTTTCCCATCAATGTGTGCACTGATGAGGGTAAAATAACTGTTGTTGCTTCAGGCAAAAACCGCTGTTGCGCTAAGGCTGAACCACTTACTAGAACAACTCCTGCAATCAGCAAGATCTGACATTTTGGTGCCAAGGCTGCTGGTAGAGCTGAGCCAGTGAATGGCAACTTGGGCAAAGGGTTTCTCCTAATATTGCGTTAAAAGAATAAAATTAATGGGCTAACTTGATTAGCGTACCTTAAATTTTTTTAATCCTCTTTTTTTGAAAGCATTATCATGAAAATCGTATTAGCTTCGTTAGTTTCTGCTTTGATGGTCTTGTCAATGCCTACGTTTGCAGGCAGCCACGGCGGCGGTAAAGTTGATTGTAAAGATTCTAAAAATAAAGATCACAAAGACTGCCAAAAGAAATAAAGTATAAATTCTGTTTCAAAGCCTTGTCGCTGTACAGTTATCTGATGCTGATATGGTCAAAGTCAAAAGCCTGGGTCAAGAAGATTTAATATAAACAAGGCTGGCATACACGATGAGTCTATGAGGGCACTTGACTAACCAGAAAAGATGCTCGGAATTTAACTTTTGATTGGAGATCCCTCAAGTAAATTCGAGGGATTTTTTTTGTTATTGGGGTGAACCTCTAATTC